>Ga0326731_1000009_pt1 | contig 56471 bp, 51 predicted proteins | sample MHFSIPfraction_FD_207645 | JGI IMG/M metagenome (GOLD analysis project Ga0326731, IMG submission 207645) | Lab enriched peat soil microbial communities from Michigan Hollow, Ithaca, NY, United States - MHF9FY SIP fraction | ecosystem: Environmental > Terrestrial > Soil > Wetlands > Peat | place...
GGTCATCTCCTCGATGATCCGCGCCAGCTCGGGCGGCAACGGCGGCACGGGAATCGACGACACCTCCATCTGCCGGTCGGCATTCCGCTTGACCACGAGCCGCACCCGGCCGAGCGCGTCGTCCTTGACCGGGTAGTCTTCGCGGAAGTGCGCGCCACGGCTCTCGGTGCGTCGCAGCGCCGCCCGGGTCACCGCCTCGCTCACGGTGAGCAGCGCGTGGAGGTCGAGCGCGGTGTGCCACCCGGGATTGTACTCCCGGTTCCCGCTGACGGCGACGCGCTCGGCGCGTCGGTTCAGACCCGCCAGGCCCTCGAGGGCGCGCTCCATCTCGGGAGCGGTGCGGACGATGCCGACCAGGTCCTGCATCATGCCCTGCAGATCGTGCTGGATCTTGAACGGCCCATCGGAGCCGTCGCTCGCCCGCTCGAACGGCTCGAGGGCGCGGCGTCCGGCGGTCTCCGCCAGGGTGGGATCGATCCGGCCCGGCTGGTGCTCGCGGGCGAAGGCCGCCGCGAAGTCGCCGGCCCGCTTGCCGAACACCAGCAGATCCGAGAGGGAATTGCCGCCCAACCGGTTCGCCCCATGCAGCCCCGCGGCACACTCGCCCGCCGCAAACAGACCCGGCACCGTGGACATCTGGGACTCCGCGTTCACCCGCACGCCGCCCATCATGTAGTGGGTCGTCGGGCCGATCTCCATCGGCTCCCGCGTGATATCGACTCCGGCGAGCTCCTTGAACTGCTGATACATCGCGGGGAGCTTGCGTTTGATGTGCTCGGCGGCGTTGGGGATCCGGCGGGCGATCCAGGAGATGTCCAGAAACACGCCACCGTGGGGTGACCCTCGTCCCTCCTTGATCTCGCGCACGATGCAGCGGGCCACGTGATCGCGAGTCAGGAGCTCCGGCGGCCGGCGCGCGGCCTTGTCGCCCTGCGTGTAGCGCCAACCCTCTTCCTCGTTGTCGGCGGTCTGCTTGACGTACGCCGGCGGGATCTCATCGAACATGAAGCGGCGACCGTCCTTGTTCGTGAGGACGCCGCCCTCGCCTCGCACGCCCTCCGTCACGAGCAGGCCCCGCACCGAGGGGGGCCACACCATCCCGGTGGGATGGAACTGCAGGAATTCCATGTCCACCAGGTCGGCGCCTGCATCGTAGGCGAGGGCGAGGCCGTCGCCCGTGTACTCCCAGCTGTTGCTCGTGATGCGGTAGGCGCGCCCGATGCCGCCGGTCGCGAGCACCACCGCCCGGGCCGCGTACACGCGAAACCGGCCGCGCTCGCGGTCGTAGCCGAACGCCCCCACCACGCGGCCGTCGTCGGTGAGCAGGGTCGTCACCGTGCATTCCATATGGAAGACGATGCCGCGGTGAATCCCATGGTCCTGCAGCGTCCGGATCATCTCGAGGCCGGTGCGGTCGCCGACGTGCGCCAGCCGCGGATAGGCGTGGCCGCCGAAGTTGCGCTGCAGGATGCGGCCGTCGGGCGTGCGATCGAACAACGCACCCCACGCTTCGAGCTCGCGCACCCGGTCGGGCGCCTCCCGGGCGTGCAGCTCCGCCATGCGGCAGTCGTTCAGATACTGCCCGCCGCGCATCGTGTCGGCGAAGTGGACCCGCCAGGTGTCGCGGTCGTCCACATTGGCGAGGGCCGCGGCCACGCCCCCTTCGGCCATGACGGTGTGCGCTTTCCCCAAGAGCGACTTGCACACGACGCCGACCGACGCGCCTTCGGCCGCTGCCGCGATCGCGGCACGCAGTCCCGCGCCACCCGCGCCGATCACCAGCACGTCGTAGGAAACCGTCTCCGGCGCCAGCGTCACAGGAGTCGCAGGTCCGTCCAGACGCCCGTGGCGCAGAGCCGCACGTAGAGATCCGAGAACGCCACCCAGACGAGGCTGCCCCAGGCCCACATCATGTGGCGCCGGTTGAGGCAGCTGACGCAGGCGTACGCCGTCCGCCGCACCGGATGGCCGGAGAGGCGGTCGAGGATCCCACCGACCGTATGGCGCAGCGAGTGGCAGCCGAGCGTGTATCCGCCCAGCAGCGTGACGTTGAGTGCGAGCACCAGCGTCCCCACGCCGACGCCGAAATGCGTGGCCCCGGTCGCTGGATCGACGAACCACAGGGCGTTCCACACGTCATGCAGCAGGATCACCAGGAACGGCAGCGCGAGCACCAGGAAATATCGGTGGACGTGTTGCAGAATCAGCGGGAACGACGCCTCGCCGCGGTAGGTCTTGCGGGGCTCCCCCACGGTGCAGGCGGGCGGATCGGCCCAGAACGCCTTGTAATAGGCGCCGCGGTAGTAGTAGCAGGTGAGCCGGTACCCGCCGGGCATCCACAGGATGAGGATGGCGGGCGACCAGGGCAGCCACCCCGGCCACCATCCGGGCTTGAGTCCGAACCACGCCTGGGGTGATCCGAACAGCTCGGGCGAATAGAACGGCGAGAGGTAGGGTCCGAACCGGTAGTGGTCGCCCTGGAGCGCGGCCCACGTGGCGTACACGACGAACGCCGACAGGACGAGGAAGACGACGACCGGCGTGACCCACCAGCGGTCGCGCCGCCCGGTGCTCCCGAAGCGGCGCTGCGCGAGCGGCAGACTGGTGGACGTCATGGGCGAAACAATAACGCGCGGCGGGCCACCCTCGCTATGTTTGCATCATGTCCTCCCCGATCACGCACGTCTCCGACACCGCCCATTGGGTGGCGATGTACCGCGCGATGGAATCCGAGCGACCCGACGCGCTGTTCCGCGATCCCTATGCACGGCGTCTGGCGGGTCCCCAGGGCGACCAGATCCTCCAGAACCTGCCGAAGGCGAAGGCGTTCGCCTGGCCGATGATCGTGCGCACGGCCGTGATGGACGAGATCATCCTGCGGGCGATCAGCCGGGACGGGGTGCGGACGGTGGTCAACCTCGCGGCCGGGCTCGACACCCGTGCCTACCGTCTGGCACTGCCGCGGGAGCTGCACTGGGTCGACGTCGACCTTCCCGCGATGCAGAACTACAAGCGGGAGGCGTTGGCGGCCGAGGCGCCGCACTGCGCGCTCGAGTGGATTCCCGCCGACCTCGCCGACGCGGGACAGCGGCGGTCGGTGTTGAGCCGCGTCGCCGCGGGGCCCGCGCCGGCGCTCGTCGTCACCGAGGGGCTCCTCATCTATCTGGAGCCGGACCAGGTCGCCGGCCTGGCCCGCGACCTGCACGGCTGCGCCCCGCTCGCCTGGTGGCTGACCGACATCGCGTCGCCGCGACTCATCAAGATGATGGAGCGCACGTGGGGCGGGAAACTGCGCGCCGGCGGGGCCCCCTTCAAGTTCGCCCCGGCCGAAGGCACGGCGTTCTTCGAGCCGGCGGGGTGGCGCGAGGCCGAATTCCGCTCCAACTGGGAGGAAGCGCTGCGCCTGAACCGGACGATGCGCTTCGCCGGGTTCTGGAGCCTGATCGGACGGCTGTACCCGAAGAAGGTACGGGAGTCGTTCCGGCGGATGGCGGGGATCGTGTTACTGGAGAGAGCGGAAGAAGACGGACAAGGGCGGAGGAAGGCGGAATAGGACCGCCCTCTTCCGCCCTCCTCGGCCTAGTCCGTCAGAATCCCCACCGCAACCCCACCTGCAGCTGCCGGGGGTCGCCCAACCCCGAGCGGATCGTACCGTCGAAATTGAGGAAGTTCGTGCCGGCAGCCGGGTCCTTGAAGTTGTCGTTGTTGGTCACGTTGAAGACCTCGACGATCGCCTCGAGCTGCTGCCCGGGACGCCCCACGGAGAACGCCCGGGAAACCCGGAAGTCCCACGAGAAGTACGCGTTGTCCTTGCGGATCGTGTTGCGCAGCAGGACGTGCCCGTCGGCGCAGATCCGCTGGGCCGGACTGGAAGCCCGGATGCCGCTGGGCTGGTTGCCGATGCACTTCTCCGACGCCGGCTGGGCCGAGTAGTAGCTCACGCGGTTGTTGAAATAGAACCCGTGAATGTTGGTCAGCACCCACGCGTTGACGCGATGCCGCTGATCGCGATCGCTCCAGTTGTATTCCTTGCCGAGCGAGTCGGCCCGCGCATAGCGGAACGTGAACGGGTCGCGCTCGTTGTCGTCGTCCGACTTATCGAACGACAGCGTGTAATTGACTTCGAACTGGAGATTCGGATCGAGCACCCGTTTCAGCCCCACCGTGAACCCGTTGTAACGGGACTTGGCGGTGCTCTCGATCGAGAACAACGAGCCGATCGCCGTCGGCCCCGCCCCGAACGGACTGCCGAATACGGGGTCGTTACGGTTCACGAACCGCGTCATGTGGTCGCCACGTGCATGCGTGAAGCTGATCGACGCGGCCAAATCCGCCGCAATTTGGCGCTCGTAGCCGAGCGTCACATTGAGCGTTCGCGGATTCTGGAAGTTCCGGTCGACGACGTAGACGGTCGGCTGGAACGGCGTGCCCGTGTTCAAGGGCAAGAGGCTGTCGAAGGCCGGCGGGGGCAGGAATCCCACCGTCCCGCTCGACCCGAACAACGTCTGGCCAAGGGAACCGTTGGTGCTGCGCACACTCGCCAGGTTCAACGCCGGGATGCGCGCGTAGTAGATCCCGGCGCTGGCGCGGAACACCTGGCGACCGTCACCCTGCGGATCCCAGGAGATGCCCAGCCGCGGCTGGAACATCTTCTTGTCGGAAGGGATCGTGCCGTCGGAGGGGAACGTGTGACCATTCACCGTGGAATCGATCCACGGCGCGAAGAACACAGATGACGGCGGTGTGATCGGACTGGGCTGGATCTGTGCCTCCCAGCGCAATCCATAGTTCACCGTCAACTTGCTCGAGGGCTTCCAGGTATCCTGGAGATAGAGGGCGAATTCGTTGGCGGTTAGTGTTTGCGTGCCCGCCTGCTCAACCGTATTCGTGCCAACGCCCGACTGCTGGAGATACAGACTGACCGGGCCGACGATCGTGTCGGTAGGCACGTCGCACACCCCGGTGTTACGTGTGTAGAACGTGGCGGTCGTCCGGTTCCGACACTCAACGTAATGCGATCCATTGGTCACGAAGCCGATGAACCCCGTGACGCTGTTAAACGCCATCCGCCCGCCGGCGAAACCGACGAACACCTGTGTGGTGGAGGTGCGGTTCCATTCACCGCCGAGCTTGAACAGGTGATTCCCGCGTGACAGCGACACGTTGTCCAGCAGCTGAACGCGCGTGTCGTGGTCGTCGCTGATCGGCAGGAAGAACGGCATCCCGAACCGGAACGCGTTCGCCGTGTCCACATCCGTATCGTGGAACGGCACTCCGGCCCCGAAGATCGAAGAAACGCCGGTCGTGTCGCCCAGATGGTTATTGGGCCCGTTGTAGGGCCGCGGCCGATCCTCACGCGCGAACTGAAAACGGAACTCGTTCGAGGCACGCGATGTGAGGAACGAAATCAGCGATCCGTTCACCGCGTTGGACTTGCTCTGCTCCAGTCCGTTGGCGCTGGCGCCCCACGTATCCACGTCGAACGTGCCGTTCTGCTGCTCGGCCCAGGTGTAGTTGTACTTGATCGACAGGTTGTGCCGCGCCGAGAGCCGGAAGTCGAGCTTGGCCAGGGCCGCCCGCGCATTGTTGGTACGGGCAATCGGGCCGAAATCGGTCGCGAGCTCGGGATACCGGGCCGCGAGGAAGTTTTTAAGCGAGTCAAGCGCCGGAGTGGACGGCCGGGTTTTCTGCTTGACGTCGTCGTAGATCTGCTGGTCGTAGGCGACGAAGAAGAACGCCCGATCGTGCCGGAGCGGTCCGCCCAACGTGAAGCCGAACTGGTGCTGCGAAAAATCGGGCTGGAACGACTGCGCCGGGCCGCCGCCGATCGGCGTGTGCGACGGATTACCGGAAAGCGCGTCGAACTTCCCGAAGTAGTGCAGCGTCCCGTGCAGCTGGTTGGTGCCGGACTTGGTGATGACGTTGACGAAGCCGCTCGACGAGCGCCCGAACTCGGCGTTAGCGCCGCCCGCCACGACCACCAACTCGCGCACCGCGTCGAGGTTGAACGTGAACGCGGGCCGCTGCCCGCCGCGCTGCTCGCCGAAGAACGAGTTGTTGAAGTCCGCCCCATCCACCGACACGTTGTTGTGGATGCCGCGCTGGCCCGCCACGGTCAGCTCGTCCCCGTCCGGACCCTGAACGATCGAGACGTTGGGCGTGAGCAGCGTGAGGTTGAGGTAGTTGCGTCCGTTGTTGGGCAGCCCCGCGACCGCCTGCACCGGGAGCCGGTCCGCGGTCTCCGTCTTGGTCGGGTCGACCAGCACCTGGGTGGCTTCGGCGTTGATGGCGGCCAGCGTGATCGGCTGCACCGCGAGGCGCAGGTCCACACTCTGACCCACCCGTAGGACGATCCCCTTTTGGGAAACCGGGTTGAATCCGATCGCCCGCGCTGTGACGTCGTAGGTCCCGAGCGGCAACAGCGTGGCGGCGAAATTGCCGCCGGCGTCCGCCGTCAGGTTGCGCTCGAAGTTGGTCGATGTCTCGTGGAACACGACCTGGGCCCCCGCCACCGGCGACCCGTTCGGGTCCACCACCACGCCGCGGATGATGCCGGTCGTGGCCTGGGCCTGAGCCGAGACTCGGGAAGGCAGGGAGAGGACAGCGAAGCCGATGAGCGCTCCAGCCAGGAGTCTGCGCAGCATGAACGGCGACCTCCGGGAAGGGAGTGGAATTTGGGCGGCGGCAAGCGTAGCACGCCCCCCCGCCGAGGCGCAAGCCGATTGCCGAGGACGCGAGAAGCGGTAGAATTCCCCCACCATTCTTCCCATGAGGGTCCTGCCTATGTCGTCCCGCGCGTTCCTCGTCTTCGGGCTCGGCGCCGCCGCCGCGCTCGGGGCCTGCGCCAAGAAGCCGGCGCCTCCGGCCGCTCAAACCGCCGCCACCGCCTTCACCGTCACCGCGACCGAGTATGCGTTCGCGGCGGCCGATTCGATTCCCGCGGGCCTCGTGACGCTGCGGCTCGTCGACGCGGGGAAGGAGCCGCATCAGGTCGTCGTCGTGCGGATCGACTCCGGCAAGACGATGGCCGACTTCCAGGCGGCGATGTCCTCGCCCAACATGACCATTCCCGCGTGGATGGCGTTCCCCATCGGCGTCAGCGTCATCACGCCGGGCGACACCGGAAACGCGACGGCGATGCTCGCCCCCGGCCACTACGTGATGGTGTGCTTCGTGTCGGGCGCCGACGGGGCCCCACATCTCGCCAAAGGGATGATACGGCCGTTCGAGGTCACCGCCTCGGCGGCCACGCCAGCGGCCGAACCGGTCGGCGACATCAGCATCACGGAACGGGATTACACCTTCGACGTCGCCGGGCCATTGACCGCGGGCACGCATACGATCCGCGTCGAGAACGCGGGACCGCAGGTGCACGAGGTGTCGCTGAACCAGCTCGCCCCCGGGAAGACCGTGGCGGACTTCACAGCCTGGGTCCAGGGCGGACTGAAGGGCGCACCGCCCGCCAAGCCCGTGGGAGGGGTCACCGGCCCCGACGTCGGCGGTCACCAGTTCTTCACCGCCACACTCGCAGCCGGCAAATACGTGCTGATCTGCCTCGTGCCCGACAAGGGCGACGGCAAACCGCACGCGATGCACGGGATGATCAAGGAAATCACCATCACCTGAACGGCGTAGGGTGTGGGGTGTGGGGTGTGGACCCCACACCCCACACCCCACATCCAACGCCTCACGTCCTGTCGGTTCATGCAGAACCCGGATATCGCCCGCCTGTTCGACGAGGTCGCGGATCTCCTCGAAATCAAGGACGAGAACCCGTTCCGCGTCCGCGCGTATCGCAACGCGGCGCGGGTCGTACGCGACTATCCGCGACCCCTGGCCGATGAAGTACGCAAGGGGACCGACCTCACGGACATCCCGGGCATCGGGGAGGATCTGGCGGAGAAGATCGCGACGATCGTCACGACGGGAGAGTTCCCGTTGCATCAGCAGCTCCAGGCGAAGCTGCCGGCGGGCCTGCTCGACCTGCTGCGCATTCCCGGGCTCGGTCCCAAACGCGTCAAGCTGCTCTACAGCAAGCTCAAGATTCACTCGGCGGCCGATCTCGAGAAGGCGCTCGCTGCGGGCAAGGTCCAGAAGCTGAAAGGCTTCGGCCCCAAGATGGAGCAGAACATCCGCGCCGGGCTGGGGCAGGCGTTGCACGTCGAGCGCCGCCTCCTCCTCCCCGACGCCGAGACGCATGCGCAGGCGCTGTTGACCTACCTGCATGCGGGCGGCGGCATCACGAACCTCGACGTCGCGGGTAGCTACCGCCGCCGCCGCGAAACGATCGGCGACCTCGACGTCCTGGCGACCGCCGCGCAATCCGCGGGCGTGATCGAGCGGTTCGTCGCCTACCCGGAAGTCGCGAAGGTCGTTTCCCGCGGCGAGACGCGGGTCACGGTGGTGCTGCGCGGTGGTCTGCAGGTCGATCTCCGGGTGGTCGAGCCCGCGGCGTACGGGGCCGCGCTGCTCTACTTCACCGGGTCCAAGGCACACAACGTCGAGCTACGGCAGATCGCCCAGGATCACCAGTATAAGCTGAACGAGTACGGCCTGTACCGCGGCACCCGGCGCATCGCGGGCAAGACCGAAGAGGAGGTGTACGCCAAGCTGGGCCTCGACTGGATCCCGCCGGAGCTGCGTGAAGCGCGCGGCGAGATCGCGGCGGCGCGTGCGCACCGGCTCCCGACCCTCGTCACGCTGGAGGAGATCCGCGGCGATCTCCAGATGCACACCACCGAGAGCGACGGTGAGGCCTCCCTCGCCGAGATGGCCGAGGCGTGCCGCGCGCGCGGGTACGCGTACTGCGCCATCACCGACCACTCCAAGCGCGTGACCATGGCCATGGGGCTCGACGCCAAGCGCTTACGCGCGCAGTGGAAGGCGATCGACGCCTGGAACGCCGCGGCCCGCGGGTTCACCGTCTTGAAGAGCGTCGAGCTCGACATCCTGGAGAATGGCAAGCTCGATCTGCCCGACGACGTGCTCGCGGAGGCCGATTATGTCGTCGCGTCGATCCACTACGGGATGACGCAGCGCGAAGCGGAGATCACCAAGCGGCTGCTGGGGGCGATCCGCCATCCGTCGGTGGACGCCATCGGCCACCCGACGGGGCGCCTGGTCGGGAAACGGGAATCGTATGCGGTGGACTTCGAGGCGGTCGCGCGCGCGGCGGCCGACGCAGGCTGTCTGCTGGAGCTCAACGGCCACCCCGAGCGGATGGACCTGCCCGACACGCTGGCGATGGCGGCCAAGGCGGCGGGCGTACGCTTCGTGCTCTCGACCGACAGTCACCACCCCGGCAACCTCGCCTTCATGCGCTACGCGGTGGATCTGGCGCGGCGTGCCGGGCTCGAGGCGGGCGATATCCTCAATACGCGCCCGCTCGCGGAGTTCCGGAAGGGGCTAAAGCGGGCTAGGTGAGCACCAGCGACAACTGAGAGACCGGCTCGAAGCTCAACCGGTGATGGCGTGTGGGACCGAGCGCCTGCAGCGCGTCGAGGTGCTCGGGCGTGCCGTAGCCCTTGTTGTCGGCCCAGGCGTAGGCGGGATAGCGGGCGGCGAGGCGCCGCATCAGAACGTCGCGGACCGTCTTGGCGATCACGGAGGCCGCCGCGATCGACTGGCAGTCCGCATCGCCATCCACGATCGCCACGTGCGCACATCCCAGCTCGGGCAGCGGGAGGCCGTCGACGAGCACGTCCTGCGGCGTCAGCGCCAGGCGCGCCAGCGCCCGCTGCATCGCGAGGATCGTCGCCCGGCGAATGTTGAGCCGGTCGATTTCCCGCACGCTCGCCGCCCCCACGCCGACGGCGATGGCGCGGGCGCGCACCAGCAGGGCAAGCCGCTCCCGCTTGAGCGCGGGGAGGACTTTGGAGTCCCGCAGTCCCCGGATCGCCTTCTGACCCGCCGGAAACACGACGGCCGCGGCGACCACCGGTCCTGCCAGTGGGCCGCGGCCCGCCTCGTCGACTCCGGCGACGACCGTCCGCCCCGCGTTCCAGAGCGCCGCTTCGCGCTCGAACGTGGGGCGGCGGCTGTTCACGCCTCGGGGCTCTCCGGCACGGGTTCGGGACCGGCCTCCGTCGTGGCCGCGCCGCGCTTCTCACGGATGCGCGCCGCTTTGCCGGCCAGGCGCCGCAGGAAGTAGAGTTTGGCCCGCCGGACCCGCCCCTTGCGGACGAGCTCGATCTCGGCGATCGACGGCGCGTGCAGCGGGAAGATCCGCTCCACGCCCACCCCCGCCGAAATCTTGCGCACGGTGAAGGTCTCGTTGATCCCGCCGCCGCGGCGCGCGATGCAGACGCCTTCGAACGCCTGGAGACGCTCCTTTTCGCCTTCGCGCACCCGCACCATCACCCGCACCGTATCCCCGGGATCGAACGCGGGGAGCTTGTCCTTCAGGCCTTCTCGCTCGATTGCTCGCAGCTTCTCCATACCCGTACCCTCTCGTGACGTCTACGCGTCGCTGGCTTCCGCATCGGTCAATCGTTGCCACAGCTCCGGACGCCGCTCGCGCGTCAGCCGGCGGGCTTCCGCATCACGCCACGCCGCGATCTTCTCGTGATCCCCGCTCAATAATACCTCGGGAACCGCCAACCCGCGAAATACCGGCGGCCGCGTGTACGACGGCGCGGCCAGTGGACCATCGTAATGTGAATCACCCGCCGCGGACTCGTGGTCGCCCAACGCGCCCGGGAGCAATCGCACCACGGCGTCGATCACGCACAGCGCCGCCGGCTCTCCGCCCGACAGCACGAAGTCGCCGATGGACAGTTCCTCGGCGCCCAGGCCGTCCGCGACGCGCTGGTCCACGTCCTTGTAATGCCCGCACAACAGCGTCAGCTCTTCACCCACGGCGAACCGCACGGCGTCCCGGTGTCCGAAGGGACGGCCCCGCGCCGACAGCAGCACGATCGGCGATCCGGGCGCGGGCCCCAGGTCTTCCACCGCCTCGAAGAACGGCTCCGGCTTGAGCACCATCCCGGCGCCGCCGCCGTAGGGCGCGTCATCCACCGTCTGGTGGCGGTCGTGGGTGTAGTCGCGCAGCTGCACGACCCGGTAGCGCACCAACGCCCGCGCGGCCGCCCGCCCCAGAATGCTCTCCCCGAGCGGCGCGGTGAACCAGCCGGGGAACAGCGTGATCACGTTAACCGCCAGCATCGGCCTCAGGCACCGCGAGAAACTGGTCCCGCCACGCTTCCACCGCGTCGCGCGACGTCACGCCCGCGAATCCGAGCAGCATTTCGCGATGGTACGCCCGCCGCCGCGCCACGACGAGCGGCCCCGCGAGCACCTGCCGTCCCTCGTCCACGATCCACACCTGCGCCTTCGGCTGCACCACCGCCCCCAGCGTATCCACGAGGGGCACGACGGACACCTCCCCGTGCTGCCCGTGCGGCTTGCGCAGCCGCGCGACTATGCGGTGCGTGACCCGAACACCCCGGCCCGCTTGAGGAGCGACCGGACCGTGTCGGTAGGCGTAGCACCCTTGGCGAGCCACGCCACCGCCTTGTCCTTGTCGACCTGCAGCACCGCCGGGTTCGCGCGCGGGTTGTAGTGTCCGATCGTCGCGACCGAGCGCCCGTCGCGGGCGGCACGCTGATCCGCGATCACGATGCGGAAGAACGCCTGCCCCTTCCGGCCCACGCGCCGCAGTCGAATCCGAGTTGCCATGAGTCCGCCCTCTACATCCGTTGGAGAAACTTGCGCATCTGCTGGAACTGCTCCAGCAGCCGGTTCACTTCCTGCACGGGCCGGCCCGATCCCTTGGCGACCCGCAGCCGCCGCGATCCGCTCAGGATCTTCGGATCGGCCCGCTCCGCGGGCGTCATCGACAGGACGATCGCTTCGACGTGCTTCAGCCGCCGATCGTCGGCCGGCAGGGCCTTGAGCGCCTTCGCCGGCACGCCCGGGAGCAACCCGAGCATCTGCTTCATCGGACCCATGTTCTGCATCTGCTTCAACGCGACGAGAAAGTCCTGCAAGTCCATGCCGCGTTTGGATCGCGCTTTCTTCTCGAGCTTCAATGCCGCGGCATGGTCGATCGCGGCAGCGGCCTTTTCCACCAGCGCCACCACGTCGCCGCGCCCCAAAATCCGCCCGGCCATCCGCACCGGATCGAACGATTCGAGCGCGTCGGGCCGCTCTCCCACGCCGATATACACGATCGGCGCACCCGTCGCGGCGTGAATCGACAACGCCGCTCCACCACGCGCGTCCCCATCGAGCTTCGTGAGGATGACGCCGGAAAGGCCGACCCCCTCCTGGAACCCGCGCGCGATCCGCACCGCGTCCTGCCCCGTCATCCCGTCCGCCACGAGCAGCACGCCGCGCGGCCGCACCGCATCCCTCAACGTCTTCAGCTCGTCCATCAGCTCGGCGTCGATCTGCAGCCGGCCGGCGGTATCCACGATCACGGTGCGGCAGCGCGCCTTCTCCGCTTCTCGCAGCGCCGCCCGGACGTGCTCGACGACCCCCTTCCCCCGTCCCTCATCCCCCGTCCCCAGGACCGGGACACCCACCTGTGCGCCGAGCTGCGTCAGCTGCTCGATCGCCGCCGGCCGCTGCAGGTCGGCGGCCACGAGACACGGCGCCTTCTGCTCGAGCTTCAGCCGCCGCGCGAGCTTCGCCGCGGTCGTCGTCTTCCCCGACCCCTGCAGCCCCACGAGCAGGATGACCGTGGGCCCGACGCTCGCGAACTCCAGATCGCGCCGCGTGCCGCCGAGCAGGGCCGCCAGCTCGTCGTGCACCAGCTTCACGACCTGCTGCCCGGGGTTCACCGCCTTGAGCTGGATCGTCCCGACGGCCCGCTCGCGCACCCGCTCCACGAAGTCGCGCGTGACCTCGAGACTCACGTCGGCTTCGAGCAGCGCGCGGCGGATGTCGCGCAGGGCGTCGCCGACGTCCTGCTCCGACAAGACGCCCCGACCGACGAGCCGCTGGACCACACCGGAGAGCCGCTCGGTCAGGGCCGTAAACATAAGCCACGCAAAATACTTAGGGGACTGACGGAATCCAAGTGGGCGAGATGCTGGATGTGGGGAGTTGGATGTTGGTTGTGGAGCGTGGGTTGTCGCGTGTCCCCACCCACACCCAACATCGCACCTCCAACGCCTTTTGGTTATTTCGCGATTCTCACGCCAGGCAGGGCCTTCCAGCCGACCCACTCGTGCGGCGCATCCACCAGGCGGGCTCCGGGACGGCCGTCGATAGTGAGCGAATCGACCCGGTAGCGGCGACCCGCATTCCCGGCGCGGCGCGCCGTCCAGGCGGACGTGAGGGTACGCACGAACCGGTCGCGCGAGGCGGCGTCATCCCACACCGAGTACCACACCAGGGCATCGGCGCCGACGCCGTAGACACGGTAGCGGTCGCCCCCCCATCCCTGCGCGGCCACGCGGCTGCGCTCTTCGCTCGAGTCCCGCAACAGCTCGCTGAACAGCAATCCGATCTCGAACTCGCCCAACCCATCCTCGTACCGAACGGTGTCGACCCCCGGTCCCCCGAACGACAACGCTACCGGCTCATCGTTGGCATCGTATCGGTCGGGGTGGAGGATCTGCTCGGTGGAGAGGGGCATCGCCGCACCGTACGGCTCCCGCTTGGGATGGGTGCGGACGAACCAGGAGATGAAGTCCGCACCCCCCAGATACGGGAAGATCAGCGTCTCCCGCAGCCAGAGCGGCGCACCCGAGAATGCGGGCATCTGTGATTGCAGTTGAGCCATCGCCTCGCGCTGCCGCCAGAACCACCCCTCGGGCAGACTCTCGGGGTGCTGCTCGGGCATCAAGATCGAGATTTGATAGAAGGTCGCCTGGCCTTCGAGCACCGCCTGGGCCGCGGAGCGCCGGTCGTTCTCCCGGTGCTGATTGATGATGGAGTCGAGCGGCAGGTATTGATCCTGGAGCGCGTGCACCAGCTCGTGCGAGGCCACCAGGCGCACCTTGGCGGGATCTCCCTGATCGGTCGGGATGAACAGGGCCGAGGAGTCGGGATCGTAGTAGCCCGCCACCTGCTCGGTGAGCAAGTCGACGATGGTCCGGCGCAGATCGAGCGAGTCGGGGATCAACCCGAACAGTTTGTACGCCGCCTGGGCACCCGCCAGCTCGCGAGGCGGCAGATCCTGATCGAACTTGTGCACGATGTAGGCACGGACCTGATCGCGCGAGCGAAGCCGCACGACTACCGGGCGTTTGAATCGGAGGCCCGTGACCTGCTCGGCCTGGGTGCCGAGGCGGCGCACGAGGTCCCGCACCGCCGCCTCGCTCTCCATCGCCTTCGCCCGTTCGCGGCACCCCCCACCCGCCCAGCTACCTGCCGCCAACACGACGATCGCCGCGCGGCTCAGCCCGCCCACTCGATCCCCTTCCCCACGGCTGCGCTCACCACCCGTGCGACATCGCGACCGCCCACCACGATCCCCTGCCGCTCGAGCTCGGCGCGGAGCAACCGGTCCAACTCGTCCCGCTGATCCTGCGGCGACGCGGCCGGCGCTGAGGCCGGTGGAGCGCCGGACGAGCCCGTTCCCGACGGGGCCCCCTCGCCCGTTGCTCCCGCCTCCCGTTCGCCCCCACTCAACAGGGCTTCCAGCTCGTGCCCGATCCGCTCGAAGACGGTCGCGAGGTCCGGCAGCGGCTCCTCGGCCGCGACCCCCTTGGCTCCGCGGCGCAGCAGCGCGTCGACCTTGCGGCGCTCGCGGATCAGGCGATCCAGCTCCGGGCTGACCCGCGCCGTGGCCTGCGCGTGCGCGCAGGCTTCGTCCAACACGTCGATCGCCTTGTCCGGCCGGGCGCGCTCGGGCACGAACTGGTCGGTCAGCACGATGGCCGCCTTGAGGGCATCGTCCGTGATCGCCACGGCATGATGCCGCTCGAGGCGTGGGCGGCGGGCCACCAGCACTTCCCAGGTCTGGATGGCGTCCAGCTCGAGCACCGTGAGCGGCTGGAAGCGACGCTCCAGCGCCGGGTCGTGACGGATCCAGCGCTCGTACTCCTCGTTCGTGGTAGCCCCGACCACGCGGATGTCACCTCGCACTAGGGCGGGCTTCAGCATGTTGGCGGCGTCCATCGCGGCCCCGACGGCGGTTCCCTGGCCGATCAGATTGTGCAGCTCGTCCACGAACAGGATGAGATCGGGATCGGCGGCGAGGGCTTCGACCAAGCGGCGCACACGCTCTTCGTACTGGCCCCGGAACGCCGTGCCGGCCAGCAGCGCCACATGATCGAGGGCCACGACCCGGGCGTCCTTCAGCGCCGGCGGGACGTCGCCGGTGGCGATGCGCTGCGCCAGCCCTTCGACGATGGCGGTCTTCCCGACCCCGGCCTTGCCGACCAGCGCCGGGTTGTTCTTGCTCGCGCGCAGCAGGATATCCACCACGCGGGCGATCTCCGCATCGCGGCAGCGCACCGGCTCCAGGTCGCCGCGCCGGGCCATCGCCGTCAGGTCCGTCCCGACACGCTCGAGGACGTCGCCGGTCTCGAACAATCCGGCCAGCGGATCGCTCATCGGCTCACCCGCCGCTCAGAAATCGACGGTACCATTCGATGATCGCATCTCCCCACACGAAGGTCACGGCGGCACCCACGGCCAGGAATACCCCGAACGGCACCAGTCGCTTCTTGCGCAGGGACAGCGGCACGAAGATCAACGTGCCGAGCAGGGCGCCGGAGAAGATCGTGAGCAACACGCCTTTCCAGCCGACGAAGCTGCCCACCATCGCCATCATCTTGATGTCGCCGCCCCCCATCGCCTCCTCTTTGAACATCCACTTCCCGCCGACGCCTACGATGTAGAGCAGGCCGAACCCCGCCGCGGCGCCGATCACCGCCTGCACGAACCCTTGCCAGCCCCCGGCCAGCGAAGCCGCCAGGCCGATCACGAGTCCGCCCCAGGTGTACTCGTCGGGGATCAGATAATGGCGAGCATCGGTGATCCCGATGCCGAGCAGGATGGTCCCCAGCAGCGCCCCGGCGAGCGCGTGCACGCTCACCCCCCACACGAGCACCGCCGCGACCCAGAGCAGCCCGACCAGCGCCTCGATCAGGGGGTACTGCCGCGAAATCGGATTGCCGCACTTCCGGCATTTGCCGCGCAGGACGAGCCACGAGACGACCGGGATGTTGTCGTACCAGGCGATGCGTTGTCCGCAGCGCGGACAGCTCGACGGCGGGTGGAGCAGCGACTGCTCGGCCGGCAGGCGAAGGATGCAGACGTTGAGGAAGCTTCCGAAGCAGAGCCCGACGATTCCCGCCGCGACGGCGATGAATGGTTCAACGGGCACGGGCGACCTCGTAGAGCAGGATTCCAGCCGCCACCGCGACGTTGAGCGACTCGGCGCCCTGCGCGAGCGGAATGGCCACCCGGCGGGCCGCGATGGCGTTGAGATGGGGGCGGATCCCGGCTCCTTCGTTGCCAACGATCACCGCGATGACCCCCTTCCCCCGTCCGTCGGATCCGATCGCCCGCTCCAATCGCTCACCATCGGCGGCGCTGGCCCACAAGGTGACGTCGTAACGCCGTGCCCACGCGATGAAGCCGGCATCGTCGAAGTTGAGCACCGGGTGACGGAACGTCGCCCCCATGGCGGCCCGCAGGGTCTTGGGTCCCCACACGTCCGCCGTGCCCCGCAGGGCGATCGAGCCGCGCGCCCCCAGTGCGTGCGCGGTCCGCAGCAGCGTACCGACGTTCCCGGGGTCCTGCACGCCGTCGATGACCAGCAGCACCGGAGCGCCGGTGAGCGGCACATCCTCGGGCGTCCAGTGCCGCGGCTCCACCACCGCGATGATCCCCTGCGGCGTTTCGGTATCGGCAAGCGTGGCGAAGGTGCGCGCCGAGACGTCTTCGACCGGCACCGCGCGATTCTCTAGCGCGATCCGCACCGCGGTACCACGCGAGGAGCGCGAGAGATCGGGCGCCACCACCGCCCCGGTGATGCGGATCTCCGCGGCGACGGCCTCTTCCACCAGCCGCACGCCTTCCACGATGGCGAGCCCGCGCCGCCCGCGCGCGCGGCGTCGTTTGAGATCGCGGATCATCGATGGCAGATTACTGGCGATGCGAACGCCTCCCGGTCCCCGGGCGCCGCTTCAGTGCGCCGCCCACCCCTGTAAGTTCGCCCCGCCGGCCTCCAGCGCCAAGCGCACCGGCTTCCGGAGCCGAGCGGCATGCGGATCGCCCTGACCATCGCTGGCTCCGACTCGGGCGGCGGGGCCGGAATCCAGGCCGACCTCAAGACCTTTCATCAGTTCGGGGTGTTCGGGACGAGCGTCGTCACCGCCGTCACCGCGCAGAACACGGTGGGGGTGCGCGCGTGGCAAGCCCTCCCCGCCGCCCTCGTGACGGCGCAGATCGAGGCCCTGGCCGAGGACCTCCCGCCCCAGGCGGTGAAGTCGGGCATGCTGGGCACGGCCGAGCTGGTCGAGGTCGTGGCCGACGCCATCAGTCGCTGGCAGCTGCCGAACTACGTGCTCGATCCGGTGATGGTGGCCTCCTCGGGCGACCGGTTGCTGGCGCCCGACGCCGAGCAGGTGATCGCCCGACGGCTCGTTCCCCTGGCGACGCTGGTGACACCGAACCTCGATGAGGCCCAGATCCTCGCCGAGGAGGAGGTGCGCACACCGGAGCAGATGGAGCGCGCCGGTCGCGCGCTCGTCCGCCAGGGGGCGCAGGTCGTGCTCGTGAAGGGTGGCCACCTGGCGGGTGACACGGTCGTGGACGTCCTGGTGAGTGCCCGCGGCGTCCACCGCTTCACCCACCCCCGCATCGAGACGAACGCGACCCACGGCACCGGCTGCACGTTGTCCGCCGCGATCGCCGCGGGGCTCGCCCTCGACCGCCCGCTCGTCCGCGCCGTGGAAGACGGGCTCGACTTCGTGGCACGCGCCATTGCGGCGGCGCCCGGGCTGGGCCGGGGACGCGGTCCCTTGAATCACTTCGTCCCCGCGCCACCGCGACCGCCTGCGGAAGGGTTGTGACGCGTCCGTATTTCACCGCGATCTGGCGCGACCTGGTGCTGGTCACCTTCGCCGTCCCGGACGATCTCGCGGCGCCGCTCGTGCCGCCCGGCTGCGACGCCGATCGGTGGGCCGGCCGCTGTCACATGAGTCTCGTCGCCTTGCAGATGGACCGCGTGCGCGTGCGCGGACTCCCGATCCCCGGCCTCACCGCCTATCCACAGGTGAACCTGCGGCTCTACGTGCGACACGACGGTCGCGCGGCCGTGCGGTTCGTGCAGGAGCTGGTGCCCAGTCGATTGCTCGCGGCCGGAGCGCGCTGGCTCTACGGGGAGCCGTTCCGGGCGGGGCGGATACGGGCCAGTTTGTCACAGGCGCACGAAGGACCGCGTGCCGAATACCAGTTCGGTCTCGATCGTCCCCGCTGGCACGTGACCGTGCAGGGAGCCGCCCGCACCGAGTTGCCGAAGGCAGGGTCGTTCGAGCACTGGGTGAAGGAACGCGACCGCGGCTGCCGCACCGACCGCGCCGGCCGGCTGCGCACCTTCGACGTCGCGCATCCGCCGTGGGCGGTGCGGCCTATCACCGCGCTGGATTTGCGCGTAGACTTTGCCGGGCTGTATGGCCCCGCGTGGGCGCCGCTCGACGCGACCCCGCCAGTGTCGGTGATCTATGCCGTCGGCTCGGAGGTAACGGTCTCCGCTCCCAGATGAACCTGCTCGTCGTGCGTCACGCCATCGCCCAGGATCCCGCCGAATACGCGCGGGAGCATCCCGATGATGCGGGACGACCGCTCACCCCCGAGGGCCAGAAGAAGATGAAGCGCGCGGCCGGCGGGCTGCAGACCCTCGTCCCGGCGATCGACCTTCTTGCCACGAGCCCGCTGACGCGCGCCCGCGAGACGGCGGACATCCTCGCGGCAGTCTACAAGCCGGTCACCCCGGTGGTCGTGCCCGTCCTCGCCCCCGGACAGCCCACAGCGGATGTGGGACGCTGGCTCGAGGGGGCGCGCCGCCACGATACCGTCGCGATCGTCGGCCACGAGCCCGGATTGAGCCGCACCGTGAGCTGGCTCCTCGCCGGCGGTGATCGCTCCTTCGTGGAGCTCAAGAAGGGCGCGGCCTGTCTCCTCGCGATCCCCGACACCGTCGGCCCGGGGTGCGCCACATTGCTCTGGGCGCTGACACCCTCGCAACTCCGAAAGCTGGATGGCTGACATGACCGCGTTGCCCGCCGACCTGCTCTCCCGACCGGCCGCACAGAGCGTACGGCTGATCGCGCAGGGCCTGCTCGAGACGGCCGCCGAAGGCGCACGCCGGGTGGACGACCCCAAGGACGCGGAGGCCTTGCACGATTTCCGCGTGGCGTTGCGTCGCCTCCGCACCACGCTACGCGCGTATCGCGCGGAGCTGAAGGACAGCGTGCGTCCCAAGCTGTATCGCCGCCTCGGCGACGTCGCGGACGAAACCAACCGCGTTCGGGATGCGGAGGTCGCGCTCGAGTGGCTGCGGCCGTTGAAGGCGCAGCTGACCGTCCGGGAACGGGTGGGCCTGCGCTGGCTCATCGAGCATATCGACAGCAGGCGCACGAAACGGATGGAGCACGATCTCGTCGAGGCCCGGCGGGCGTTCCGGGGACTCGAGCGCAAGCTGCGCAAAGGACTGGGGATCTACCGTCAGTCGCTGCAACCCGACGACGCCGGCTCCGACCGGCCGTTCGCCGCCGTGACGCACGGGATCGTGGTCGCACAAGCCCAGCAGCTCGATCAGGTTCTGGCTGCCGTGAGCGCGCCAGATGATGCTGAGGCTCATCGGGCACGGATCGCCGCGAAACGCCTGCGGTACTTGCTGGAGCCACTGGCGGAGCTGGTTCCGGCGACTGCGGGCATCGTCGAGCGGCTGCGGGCGCTCCAGGACCAGCTGGGGGAGCTGCACGACGTGCTCGAGCTGGAGCGTGCCATACGAGCGGGAGTCGAATCGGTGGCTGCCGAACGGGCGATGCGGCTGTTCGACGTGGCGATCTCGGATCACGCTACTCCGGAAGAGGTGCGGGTGGCGCGTCGTCGCGACCCGAAGCCGGGGCTCGTCGTTGTCGCGCGACGGCTGCGGTCCCGCCGGGCGACGCTGTTCGCGACGCTGCAGGAAGGCGGACTGAAGACGGCGGGCACCTGGCAACGCGAGATCGAGGCGGCGCTCACGCCCCTCGGGGAGAGCCCTCCGGCGCCGATCCCGATCCCCGTCCCCCTCTCGCTCAGCCGACGGCGCGCCCGCCGGGAACGACCGGCTTAATCGTTCGGGGAAGGCTTCTTGCGGCGGGTCTGCCGCATGGCGGCGCGGCGTGGCGGGCGCCGCTCGACCGATCGCCCGCCGTTACCGCCGTTGCGGCCGGCCTGCCGGACGATCGGGACGAACAGCCGATGCTTCGGATCCCCCCCGTCCCGGGCGGACTCTCGCGCCTGTCCCTGCAGCACGACCTGAGAGCGCAGCGGCGGCTCGTCCGGGCCCCGCTCCACCCGCGCATAGCTGCCGTCGGGTCGCTGCAGGCGGGCTTTCACATTGTCGCCGAGCAGGATGGGGAGAATGCTTTCGACGATCCGCGCTTTGAGCCGCGGATCCTCGATCGGGAACATCACCTCGATGCGGCGGAAGAAATTGCGGGGCATCCAGTCGGCGCTCGCGAGGAAGACCTCCGGGTCGCCGGCGTTCTCGAAATAGAAGACGCGGCTGTGCTCGAGAAACCGATCCACGATGCTGATGACGCGGATCGTCTCCGAGTCCCCCGGGAGGCCGGCGCGGAGACAGCAAATCCCGCGGATCAGGAGGTCGATCGTGACGCCCGCCTGCGAGGCGCGGTACAACGCGTCGATCACCGCCGGCTCGACCAGGGCGTTCATCTTCACGATGATGCGCGCGCTCATGCCCGCCGCGGCATGCTGCCGCTCCCGGTCGATCAGCGCGATCACCTGCCCCCGCAGGTCCACCGGCGCCACGCACAGCTTGCGCCAATCGCGCCGCTGTGAGTAGCCCGTCAGCAAGTTGAACATCCCACTGACGTCCTCACCGAATGCCGGGTCGGCCGTGAACAGGCCGAGGTCGGTGTAGATCCGGGCGGTGGCAGGGTTGTAGTTGCCGGTCGAGAGGTGAACGTAGCGTCGGATGCCATCGGGCTCGCGGCGCACGACCAGCGCGGCCTTGCAGTGTGTCTTCAGCCCCACCACGCCGTACACGACGTGCACCCCGGCCTGCTCCAGCTCGCGCGCCCAGACGATGTTGTTCTCTTCGTCGAAGCGCGCCTTGAGCTCCACCAGCGCAGTGACCTGCTTGCCGTTCTGCGCCGCCCGAGCCAAGGCCGGGATGATCGCACTCCCGCCGCTGGTGCGATACAGGGTCTGCTTGATGGCCAGGACCTGCGGGTCGTCCGCCGCCCGCTCGATGAAATCCACGACGCACCCGAACGACTCGTACGGATGGTGGACGAGCACGTCCTGGCTGCGGATCAGATCGAACGGGTTGTCGCCGCTCGCGAACGCCGCCGGGACGCGCGGCACCAGCGGCTCGTCCCGAAGCGCCCGGAACCCTTCGAGCCGTTGCAGCGCCATCAGGGCGGTGAGATCCACCGGGCCGGCGACCCGGAACACGTCTCGCTCGCCCAGGCCCAATGCCCCCATGAGCATCTGCACGAACCGCTCGTCGCCGTCGGCCAGGATCTCCAAGCGAACCGCTTCGCCGCGCATGCGCTGCCGCAGCGTGTCTTCGATCGTCTGGAGGAGATCCTCCGCCTCGTCCTCGTCGATCGCCAGGTCGCCGTTGCGCGTCACCCGGAAGAAGGTGTGGTCCACGACGGTGAAGCCGCCGAACAGGTCGGCCAGGTGCGCCGCCAGAATCTCCTCGAGCAGCACGAACCGCACGCGTTCGTCGGTCCGGGGAAGCAGCACCACCCGATCCAGCACCGCGGGCACCTGCACCACGGCGAAGAGCTGCTGGCCCGAGCCGGCGCTCTCGACGAGCAGGGCCACGTTGAGGCTCTTGGTGTGGACGAACGGGAACGGATGACCCGGGTCGATCGCCAGCGGCGTCAGGACCGGCGCGATGCCGGTGCGAAACAGCTCTTCCAGGTGTTGCCGCTCGGCATCGGTCACCTGGGCGTAACGCACCCATTCGATCCCCTGGGCGGCGAGGGCCGGCATCACGTCCTCGTGCCACAGGCGATCCTGTTCGCTCAGGAGCTCGCGCACGCGCTTGTCGATGGCGGTCAGCTGCTGGGCCGGGTCCATCCCGTCGGCGGCGTAGTCCTGCGCCTCGATGCCGGCGTACAGCTGCTGCTGCAGTCCGGCCACCCGCACCTCGAAGAACTCGTCGAGGTTGCTGCTGAAGATGGCGAGGAACTTGGTACGCTCGAGCAGCGGGTTCGTGGCGTCCGCAGCTTCTTCCAGCACCCGCGCGTTGAACTCGAGCCAGGATAGCTCGCGGTTCAGGTAGTGATCGGGCGGGAACGCCGGTACGTAGGCCTGGGCCATGGCCCCTACCCTGCCGCCAGGCGCAGCGAGGCGGGGGCGCCGCGCCGCCGCCGGGCCGGCGTCTTCGCGCCGGTCCACGCCAGCGTCGGCGTCACCGCGAAGACCTTCGCGAACAAGGCCGCCTTCCGCTCGGTGTCCCAGCGCTCGACCTGTGGGTCCGTATCCGCCGCGAGCACAAAGCGCGCGCGCCCCCGCCCCACCTCCACGCCAACCGCGGTGATGCGTTGCGTGTGGGTACGGTCGAGCCCGTCGGCCACCCGCAGGATCGCCGCCAACCGGCGCACCAGACGGCGGTCGGCACGCTCCAGGCGGGCAAAATTCGGATGACGCTTCTTGGGGGACGCCTTCCGGTGGTAGCGCGCGACGTTCGCGATCAGCTCCACCTCCCGACCCGTCCATCCCTGCAGCTCGGCGTGCTGGATCAGGTGATACGCGTGCTTGTGATGCCGGGCGTGGTTGATCAGGTAGCCGACGTCGTGCAGGAGCGCCGCCGCGACCAGCAGCTCTCGTCCTTCGGGTGGCAGCTCGAACGGACTGCGGAGTCCGTCGAACAGCTGGGCCGCGAGGCCCGCTACGTGCTCCGTATGGCGCGTCCCCGACTGGCACTTGCGGGCGAAGGCGCGGACAGATTCGAGACGGTCCTTCGGCCGGACGGGGTCGGTACCGGCGGGCATGGTGTGCTCCGCGATCATCGACAGCAACAGGCCGCTGCGCAGCCCGCCCGGGTTCACCACGATCTGCTGCGTCCCGAGCCGCCGGGCGAGTCGCGCGACCGCGGCGGCGCCGGCGACGATGATGTCCGCCCGTTGCGGGTTCAGTCCCGGCACGGCGCGCCGCATGTCGAGCGGGGTCGCGCGGAGGCGGTGCACCAGATGTACGACGTCGGCCCGGGTCAGGGTGGAGGCCGAGACGTTGCGCTCCTCGCCCTCGCGTTCGGCGTGCACCATGTCGGCGAGGTTCGTGAATGTCCCGCCGCTCCCGATCATGATTTCGGGCAGGAACGGCGGCTCGCCGATACGCTCGTCGAGCACCCGGTCGATGGCGCGGCGCAACCGCTTCCATTTGCGGCGTCCCATCCGCTCCGCGCTGCCGTACGCCTCGGTGAGCCGGACGCTCCCGAGCGGGAGCGTGTACATCTGGTCCACGACCGCCCCCGCGGCCAGCACGATCTCGACGCTGCCCCCGCCGATGTCCACGACCGCGACCGACCGGCCGGCGAGGTCGCTGTTCTGCATCGCGCTCTGCAGCGCCAGCTGGGCCTCTTCTTCGGGCGAGATCACCTCGATGTGCAGCCCGGAACGGCGGCGCACCTCGCGGACGAAGGCCCGGCCATTCGTCGCCTCGCGCACCGCGCTGGTCGCGACGGCGCGCAGGTCGGTGACCTGAAAGCCGTCCACGATCGCCTTCATCTTCGCGAGCGCCGCGTAGGAGCGCTCCATCGGCTCGGCGGCGAGACGGCCGCGCTGGAATAGGTCGTGCCCCAGCCGGGTCATCTCCCGCTCCTCGTCGAGGACGCGGTAGGAGCCGTCGTGGTCGACCTCCGCCACGACGCACCGGATCGAATTCGTCCCGATATCGATGGCCGCGAAGCGCATCGGCTTGGACTCGGCGGCGGGCGTCGTCATGGGGGAGAATAAGATAACGGCTGACGGAGCAGCCGGGCGGACGCCGACGGGCCCCGGCGGCCCCTGTGACAACACTGTTACGCGTTCGGCCGGAATTCCGGAAAAAAACGAGCGGCCCCCGCAGGGGCCGCTCCCGACAGCGTCCGGCGCCGGACCGGGTGAGCGGCGGAGGGGCCGCCCACGCCAGCCGGCCACCGGAGCGCTTACGGGGTCCACCAGTACGTGAACTTGACCATGAAGATGTTGTCGGGGCGCGACCGGGTGAGGCGCGAGATCGACGGGCCGAAGCGAAAGGCGCCAGTATTCTCGACATCCTCCCGGCTCTGCGTCCAGACGAGGTACAGCGTCGAGCCCGGCAGGTACTCCCAGCGCAGCACGGCGTTGCCGCGCAATGACTTGAAGTTGAAGTCAGGCGTGGGCGGCGTGAACGTCGCGCTGTCGAAGCTCGAGGTGCCGTCGTTCCAGCGGTTGAAGTCGAACGTCTTCGGGCGGGCCAGCGCCTTGTAATCCGAGTAGGCGCCCGCCGAGATCAGCGGCTGGCCGTAGAACTGCAGCGAGAGCTTCGGCGTGAACGTCCAGTTGAGCCGGATCGACGCGGACAGCTCGTTGGCGGTCAGTCCCGCGAATACGTAGCGGTTGCCGAACGTCAGCGTCGCGGTCGAGTCGGCGTACTGGGTCACGTACTGGACCGGGGTCCGCTCCCACGAGTACTGCGGGCCGACGCTGAGCGACACGTTGGACGCGGGCCGCAGCGACAGGCTGGCGCTGACGTAGGACGAATAATCCTGCACCGATTGGTACGTGCCGGCCGACAGGCTCACCACGATCGCCTTCCGCCCGTCGGTGTTGGCGTACACGTCGACCTGGTAGCCGGGCTTGTTGAGTGACAGCGGCCCGCCGCGCGTGCGCCGGTCGTTCATCGTCTGCGGGTTGTACGCGAGGCTCCAGCCCATCTCGTAATAGTTGAGCAGCTGGAGATTGCCGTACTGGAACACGCCGGTCCAGGTGACGTCGCCGTCCCAGTCCCAGCTGCGGAACAGGGCGCCGCCGGTATTCGCCGAGCGGAACACCTTGCCGGGTTTGGTCCAGCTGTATCCCGCCTGCACGTGCGTGTTGATGATACCGGAGCGCCATAGGAACCCGAGGTCGTTCACGTCGAACGCGGGAGAGATCACACCGATCGCGGAATTGGACGACCAATTGCCTTTCTGCTTGTTGAGGTACACGCGGCCGCCCCAGCCGGTGAGCGAGGTCGCCGAGGAGTCGAGGTGGAAATTGCGCGCGTCGGGGCGCTGCATGTACCGCTGCGCATTCTCCTGGAGCGCCGTGATCCGCGTCGCGCTCCCGCGCACATCGGTGGCGCCCAGCCAGCCCGTCACCACCCACGTCTTGCTGTGATCGAGGAACGTCCAGCCGTCCAGGCCGACCGCGGTCGAGCCGCTCGAGATTTCATCGCGCAGCCGCGGGTCGTCGAAGCGACGCGCCGACAGCGTGGTCATGAGGCCGAGCCCCTGACGGCCGTCGGGGAATTCCTTCTGCACGCGCGCTACCGTGTAGGAGGCGAGCGGCTCCACTTCGGCGCGGAACCGCGCGCCGCCGGTATCCAGCTGGGCGAATTCGCGTGACGTGAGCGCCGACAGCGCCCCGACGTTCCAGCTCGAGCCCGCCTTCCCGGTCAGCTTGAGCGCGCCGAGGATGTGCGAGCCCGACGGGACATCGAGGTAGTCGGCGGCAGGCAGGCTGCCCTGCGGCGCGCGCCCGATGCGCCGCGTGTAAAAGAACTCCGGATCCCCCCAGTTGAAGCCCCAATAGTTGTTCGACCCGCCGCGCCCGAAGTTGAAAATCGACGATCCTTCGATGAAGAACGGCCGCTTCTCCTGGAAGAACGTCTCCACGTCGCTCAGATTCACGACCGCCGGATCGACCTCCACCTGGCCGAAATCCGGATTCACCGTGGCGTTCAGCGTCAGATTCGACCCGATGCCGAACTTCGCATCCACCCCGGCGTCGGGCGACAGCGCCGATCCGTCGTGGAAGGGGTCGCCGGCGGCATGCGGCGAGAATTCCGCGCGGGCCCGCGTGTAGGGCAGGATCTCCATCCGCGGCGGCGGAGTGACGTCCGTGATGCCGACGAGCTCGGGGAAGCGGGACACGAAGCCGCTGCCGTTCTTGGGCGTATACACGAGGTAGTCGCGCTCGTGACGGCGGGCGATGTCCCGGCTGAAGTTGACGCCCCACACATACTGCGGCGCCGCGTGGAATCGGAGCTGCGAATACGGGATGCGCACTTCGGCGGTCCAGCCGAGCGAGTCGACCGACACATGGCCGTCCCACACCCCGTCCCAGGAGTTGTCGTCCCAGTCGTCGTTCAGCAGCACGCCGTCGTACAGCGTCCCCGCCGCGTCCACGCCGAAGTACACGCCGCTGCGACGATCGTGATAGGGATCCAGGTACACGTTGAAGCGGTCGGAGTTGGCGTCGTCGTCGCGCCGGCCGAGTCGGCCCACGATCGAATCCGGGTGGGCGTCGTACAGCCGTGCCCCGATGTAGATCGCCGCGTCGTCGTAGGCGACGAACACCACCGTGCTCTCCGTGGGCGCGGTGCCTTCCAGCGGGTCCCGTTGCAGGAACCCGGTCACCCGATCCGCGGTACGCCAGATCGGGTCGTCCAGGCGGCCGTCGATGACGAGGGGCTGCACCGCGCGGATGGCGCGGACCTGCGGAACGATCACCAGGGGGGAGTCGGCCACCGCTGGCGCGACGGATACCGGTGCCACGGACAGCACGAGACAGAGGATCGTCGTCATACGCCCGACCGGATTGAAGGGTGGAACAGGTGCGCGAATCGAACCCTTTGACGCCGGTCGGTGAGGAATGGTTGCAGCGAGCGCGGGCCGCCCCGTCAGGGACCCGTCAGGCGCCGTCCCCCAAGCGGCGAACCACGCCGTGCACGATCGTGGCGAGCGCCTGGCCGACCACGCGCCCGACTTCGAGGACCTCGTGGTGCGACAGCGCCGTGGGCGAGATGCCCGCCGCGAGGTTCGTGATCGAGGAAAACCCGAGGCACCGCAGTCCGCGCGCGCGCGCGACGATCACCTCGGGCACGGTGGACATGCCCACGGCGTCGATCCCAAGCCGTTGCAGCATGCGGATTTCCGCGGGCGTTTCGAACGAGGGCCCCAGCAACCCTACGTACACGCCCTCCTCCAGGGCGATGCCCGCCTCGCGCGCCGCCTCCCGTGCCAGACCGCGCAGCTCCGCGTCATAGGGGGCGCTCATGTCCGGGAAGCGTTCCTCGCCCTCCAGCACCGGGCCGATGAGCGGGTTGCGGAACATCAGATTCACGTGGTCGGCGATGAGCATCAGCGTGCCGGGACGGAATGTTGGCCGCACTCCGCCCGCGGCGTTCGTCAGGATCAGCGTGCGGATGCCCAGCCGCGCGAACACCCGGACCGGCAGGCCCGCGATTTCCGCCGAATGCCCCTCGTAGAGGTGAAACCGGCCGCTTTGCACCAGCACCGGCACACCTTCGAGCGTCCCGGCGACGAGCTCGCCCTTGTGTCCCTCGACGCCCGGCTGGGGGAAGCCTGGAATATCGGCGTAGGCCACCCGCACCGGGCGCTGCACCTCGTCGGCGAGGTGCCCCAGTCCCGAGCCCAGCACGATCCCCACCCGTGGCTGCAGCCCCTTGATGCGTTGCGCGACCGCCTGGGCCGCCGTCTCGATCATCGCCCCCCGCGCATCCCGTGTCTCGCTCACGCCAGCTTCTCCAGTTCGCTTTGGACCCGCGACACGAGCGCGACCCGCTCGAACTCGGGCAGGAAGGCGCTCTCGCAGGCGTTGAGGACGACCCGCGCCAGCTCCTCGCGGGTGAGTCCGAGGACGGCGTGCGCCGTGAAGTATTCGTCGGTGAGAGTGATGCCGTCGACGAGCCGACCGTCGGTGTTCAGCGTGACCACCACGCCCTGCTGCAGGTACTTCCGGAACGGATGCTCCGGGAGCGATGCCACCGTATGGGTGTGGACGTTGCTCGTGAGGCACATCTCGAGCGGGATGCGGCGCTCGACCACTTCCTCGAGCAGCGCCGGATCTTCGGCGAGCCGGGTCCCATGGCCGATGCGCTGCGCGCCGCAGACGTGGAGGGCCTCGCCGATCGATTGCGCCCCGTCTCCCTCGCCCGCATGGCAGGTGCACGCCAGGCCGTGCTGGGCCGCGAACTCGAAGGCCGCGCGGTGTTCGCGCGCCGGATGGCCCCGCTCGGCACCCGCCAGATCGAACGCGACGACCCCGGCGTCACGATAGTCCGCCGCCGCCCGCGCCAGATCGAGCGAGCGGGCCGGCGGCAGCGTCCGGATCCCGCACAGGATGAGTCCGGCCTTGGTCCCGGTCTCCGCGGTGGCGCGCCGCACACCGGCCAGCGGCGCTTCGATCGCCTGACTCAGCGTCAGCGCCGGCTGGTGCAGCAGCGGGGAGTAGCGCGCCTCGACGTACCGCACGTTTTCCCGGGCCGCGTCCACGACGAACTCGTACGCGATCCGCTCCAGCGCGGCCGGCGTCTGCATCACCGAGAGCGTGATGGCGTACTTCTCGAGATATTCCTCCAGGCTTTGCGCCGCGGTGACCATCAGCGCGCGCGCCAGTCCCTCCGGCGTGTCCGCCGGCAGCCGCACCCCCTGGACCCGCGCCAGCTCGAGCATCGTCGCCGGCCGCAGGCAGCCGTCGAGATGCACGTGCAGCTCCGCCTTGGGCCAGGCCCGCAGCATCTCCTTCGACAACCGCGGTGGCCCGCGCCGGGCGGTGACGATGACCCGAAGCACCGCGCCGGCCTCGCCGACCGGATCACCGGCATCGACCGCCCGCCCCACGCCGTCGGTCACGTACGCCCCGTCGCCGGAGAGCAGATCGGCGAGCGCGCGATCGAACGCCGCGACGGCATCGCGCACCGTCGCTCCGCGGGCGACCTCCACCGGGCGCTCGTTGACGAACACCCGCAGGCCGTCCGCGCTCATCGCCCCTCCCGGTGGAACCGGGCGCCGTCGGGCGCGCTCACGGGTTGCGGCAGAACCCCGAGGTAGGCGATGACGGCGTCCACATCCACCATGCCGGCGTCGACTCGGGGAGCCGCGGTCAGCATCGCGAAACCATCACCGCCTTCGGCGAGGAAATCCGGAACGGCGATCGTGTAGCTGCGCCGCGGATCGAGCGAGCGGCCGTTCAGCAGGCGGATCTTCCGGATACGCTGGCCGTCGGAGCGCGTCGGATCGTACCACACCTCGAGCCCGGACACGTGGGCATGCGGTTCGCCGCCGTCGAGCGCGTGCTCCAGGACGTCGTGCAGCACGGCGCCCGTGACGGTGATCCGCACCAGCCGGTTCTGAAACGGCTGCACCTCGAACAGAGCCCCGTAGCTCACCGGTCCCGCGGGCAGATCGGCCCGGATGCCGCCGTTGTTCATGATGGCGACGTCCGCCTTGCCGATGTTGCGGTACGCATCCGCCAGCAGGCGCCCCAACGGATACTCATCCCCGGACCGCCCCAGCGCCGTCCGCAGCGTCGCCACCGTGCGCGCCGTGAGACTGTCCACGGCTCGCTCTTCGCGGGCTTCGGCGGCGGCGAGATCGCGATCCGGTGTGATCGCGTCGTCCCAGGGCGTCTCGAGGCGCGCGCGCACCTGCCGCCCGCGGCTACCCGCTCGCACGAAATCCACCACGGCGATCAGGCGGCCCGAGTTGCCCGCCTCGACGAGCGGGATGCCGTGCACCACCGTGTCCACGCGCTGGTGCGTGTGACCGGCGAGGATGAGGTCCACCGACCCCGAGTCGAGCCCATTCGCCAGCTCGAGGATCTCCCCCCGGCACGCGCCCGAATCGCAGACCGCTCCCGCGTGGGCCAGCACGATGACGAAGTCCGCCGCGGCACGCGCCGCGGGGAGCACCCCGCGCACGGCGGCCGTCAGGTCGCCGAAGGCGAGCCCGGTCACGTTGCGGGGACGGGTCGTCACCGGGGTGGTGCGCGTCGTCAGCCCGATGACCGCGACCCTCGTGCCGCCGCGCGTGACCACCGTCCACGGCACGACCCACCCCGGCGCGCGTCCGGTGGAGTCGGCGATGTTGGCGGAGACGAACGGATAGTGGGCCTCGCCCAAGCGGGCCCGCAACGTGTCCATGCCCCAGTCGAACTCGTGATTGCCGACCGCCGCCGCGTCGATCCCGAAGGTGTTGAACGCCGCGATCACGGGCCGCCCGAACTCGAAGTTGGACAACGGGGTGCCCTGCATCTCGTCACCCCCGTCGAGGCGCACGCTCGTGCAGCCGCAGTCCTTCGCGAGGCTGTCGAGCCAGGTCTTGATCGTGGCCGCCCCGCCGACCGCCCGGCCCTCGGACCAGGGCCACACCCGTGGCGCCAGCGCGCCGTGGAAGTCCGTGATCGCGAGCACGCGGAGCAAGGTGCTGTCGGTTTCGGGCACCGGGGGAGGCGGCGGGGCGAACACCGCCCGCGCTGCGGAGTCCGCCGGCGGCAGGATCGCCCAGCTCGGCGTGTAGTAGTCCGTCGCGAGGACGGTACCGGCGCGATGGATCTCGGCCATCAGGAGGTCGGCGATGTCTTCGCCGCGGTCGTACACGACACGAGCGCCGTGCAGCATCGCGTACCCGCCCCCACCCGCCGCCCGGTAGCTGTTGGTCGCAAGCGTGAGGCTGTCGCCCGCGGCGACCGGGCGGCCGTTGACCGAGAGGCCGACGATCCGCTGCCCCACGGGTCGCGAGAGGTCGATCCGGTAGCTCGCGCCACTCACCACGTCGAAGTTGTAACCGGGGACCGCCGGGTCCACGATTCGTTGCCCCGGTGTGTAGGTCCGGTAGTAGCCGCTCGAGTGCTCGAGGAAGTCCTTCAGCTGTCCCCCGGAGATGCGCAGCGCCACGAGCGTGTTCTCGTACGGGTAGATCCCCGCGACGTCGCGCCGCCGGATCGCCCCGTCGGGCAACCCGCTCGCGGGGTCGAAGTCCGCCGTGGCGGCGAGCTGGGCTCCGGCATGCCGTCGCTGCACGTCGTTGATGAAGTCGAGCAGCGGCGTGTCCTCGGCGCGGCCGTAGCGCGCCGCGAAGCCGGGGCCGGCCGTGCCGAGCGCCTCGCCGGCCCATGCCCGCGCCCGCTCGTGCGCGTCGGCCAGGCGCTGGACGAATCGGGGATCCTCGCCGACCGTGGCGAGCGGGATCAGATCCCCGCGCACCGATGCGACGCGCCAACGCCCCCTCCCGCTGACCGCCGTGTCCCGCACGAGCCACACGTGCACGACCGAGAGGCTCATCGCCCAGTTCTTGGGCTGGACGAAGTGGACGCTATCGATCACCGAGTCGCGCATTTCCCGGTGCGTGTGCCCGACGACGACCAGGTCCGGGCGCGGCGTCATGCGCGCCAACGCCGCCGCGTCGTTCTCCGGCCCTACCCCCGTCGTGTCGTAGGAGGACGGCTCCGCCATGCCGCTGTGAATCAGCACGACTTTCAGGTCCACCCGTGCCCGGTCCAGCGCCGCGAGCGCCGCCGGGGCCGCCGCCGCGATCGCGCGCACCCGCACCCGTCCGCCGAGCTGCCGGCGGTCCCACACCATCACCCCGGGCGTCGTGAGGCCGGTGATCCCGACGCGGATCCCGCCGCGCTGCACCACCAGGGTCGCCGGAAACAAGAGAGAATCCCGCGCTCCCGTCACGACGTTGGCGCTGACGTAGCGATAGGTGGCGCCGCTGTCGGCGCTCGCCAGGAGGCTGAGTCCGAAATCGAAGTCGTGATTGCCCGGGGTTGCTGCGTCGTACTGCAGGGCGTTGAGGGCGTCTACGAGCGGATCGGGGCGGCGCCGCTCGACGCGCCCGAAGTAGCTCGCGAACGCATTGCCCTCCAGCAGATCGCCCGCGTCCACCAGGATCACCTGATCGGGATATTGCGCGCGCAGCGTCGCGAGGATCGCGGCGGCGCGCGACAGTCCACCCGGCGCCTCGCGGTCCTGCACGTAGTCCCACCCGAGCGCCCGTCCGTGGACGTCGGTCGTGGCGACGATCACGAGGTGGGCGGTGTCGGAGGGCGGGCGGGCGGACGGGGGGGTTTGAACAGCGAGGACGAGGCCAAGGACGAAGCGCATAGTGCGCTGAAAATTGCCAAGGCTTGGGTCGCGGCGCTACCTTGGACGCCCATGTCGCCGGCCGACTATCTCGCGACCCTCGCCGACCCGACGCGGCTGCGGATCCTCAGCTGTCTCGCGGCCGCGCCGCTGTACGTCTCGGACCTGGTGGCGGTGCTCGGTCTGCCGCAACCCACGGTGTCGCGGCACCTCCGCGTGCTGCGCACGCTCGGGCTCGCCACCAACCAGCGGCACGCGACGCGCATGGCGTATCGCCTGACACTTCCCGCGGGCGCCCAGGGCCGGATGGTGCGCGGCGTCCTGAACGCGCTGCGGGCCGATCCCGCCTTCCGGACCGATGCGGCCGCGGCCCGGGTGCTGGGAGAAACCCGAGCCGCCGTGCCGCAATCCGTGCATGTCCCCTGATCCGGCGCAGCGGGTGCTCGTGGTGGACGACGAGCCCGACATCGCCGGGCTGGTCGCCTACCACCTGGCGAAGGCCGGCTATCGGGTGACGACGGCCGGCGACGGCACCGAAGCGCTCGCGCGTGCGCGCGCCGAGCGCCCCGATCTCGTCGTCCTCGACCTCATGTTGCCCGGCCGCTCCGGTCTCGATGTCCTGGGTGACCTGCGCCGGGCAGACGAGACCCGGCACATGGGCGTGATCCTCCTCACCGCCCGCAAGGAAGAACAGGACCGCATCGCGGGGCTGGAGCTGGGCGCCGACGACTACCTCGCGAAGCCGTTTTCCCCACAGGAGCTCGTGCTGCGCGTCGGGGCGGTGTTGCGGCGGCTTGCCGCCGTGCCCGTGGCGGCCGGCGGCATCCTCAGCGCCGGCGGCGTCCGGCTCGATCCGGCGGCGCACCGCGTCACCGTGGACGATGTGGAAGTCGAGCTGACGGCCACCGAGTTCAAGCTGCTGCGCCTCCTCATGGAGCGCTCGGGACGGGTGCAGTCCCGCACCGACCTGCTGGAGACGGTCTGGCAGGCGCAGCCCGACATCCAGACACGGACCGTCGACATGCACGTGCAACGCCTGCGCACCAAGCTCGGCACCGCGGGCGATTGCGTCGAGACGGTCCGCGGCGTCGGGTACCGGTTCCGGGTGCCGCCGGCGCGCGACCGCGCGCGCTGAGTGCGACTCGCCACCCGCTTCTTTCTCTCGACCAGCCTGCTGGTCGCGGCGACGGTGCTGGGGCTGACCCTGGCCGCCGACCGCATCCTGCGCGACCAGCTCGAGGCCCAGACGGCGCAGGGGCTCGAGCGCGAAGCGCGCCTCGTGGACCAGCTGGTGCCGGCCGATACGACCGACTGGCCGGCGATCGCGATCCGGCTGGGCACCATGATCGGCCACCGCGTCACCCTGATCGACACGACGGGACGGGTGCGGGGTGACACGGAGTTCCCGGCCGACGCCCTCCCCCAGCTCGAGAACCACGCGCACCGCCCCGAGGTCATGGCGGCCGTCTCGACGGGCGTCGGTGAGTCGAAGCGCTACAGCGTCTCCACCGATCTCAATCGGATGTACATGGCGATTCGTTCCCGGGTGCCGGGCCTGCTGGTCGTACGCGTCTCGACGACGCTGGCCGCGGTCGACGCGCAAATCGACGCCGTCCAGCACGCGGTATGGTTCTCGGGACTGGTCGCGATCGCGCTCGCCGCCCTCCTGGCCTGGGTCGGCAGTGGCTACTACGCCCGGCAGCTGCTCGGCCTCACGAGTGCGGCGCAGGCCATCGCCGAAGAGCGGCTGCCCATGTTCCCCGACAGCCGTATCCCCGAGATCGCCCAGCACGCCCGCGCCTTGCGGGCCATGAACGGCGAGCTGGACGCGCGCTTCGCCGCATTGCGCCGGGAGCGCGAGGAGACCGCCGCGCTGGTGGAGGCCATGACCGACGGCGTGATCGCGACCGACGCGCGCGGCGCGATCCGCACTTGCAACGCCGCGGCCCGCCGGCTGCTGCGCCTCGAGCCCACCGCCGCACCGCCGCCGCTCGCCGGGTTGTTCCACGACACGGCGGCCCGCGCCGTGGTCGACGACGTGCTCGCCGGGCGCGACGTCGAGCAGCGGGAGCTGCGAATCGACGATCACGCCGTCGTGGTCACCGCCCGCCCGCTGCCCGACGGCGGCAGCCTGCTCGTGCTGCGGGACATCTCCGAGCTGCGGCGGCTGGAGACGGTGCGGCGCGACTTCGTGGCCAACGTCTCGCACGAGCTGAAGACGCCGCTGACGGCGATCGCCGGGTACGCCGAGACGCTCGTGTCCGAGACGCCCCCGGGCGGTCCGGCGGCGACCTTCCCGGCCACGATCCTCGCCCACGCCCGGCGCATGCAGCGGCTCGTCGAAGACCTGCTGGATCTCTCGCGCATCGAGTCCGGTGGCTGGCGGCCTCATCCGACGCCGCTCGACATTGCCGCCGCCGTGCGCGAGGCCTGGGGATCCTTCGCCGAGCGGGGCCGCGCGGCGAACGTGGAGCTCCGGGTCACCGTCGCGCCCGGCGCCGAGCGCATGACCGCGGATCCCGACGCGCTCCGCCAGGTGCTCACGAACCTGTTCGACAACGCCCTGCGCTACACGCCCAGGGGCGGACGCATCAGCGTGACCGCCGGCCCGGCGGACGGCGGCGGTATCGAGCTCACGATCGGCGACACCGGCACCGGCATTCCGGCCGAGCACCTGCCCCGGATCTTCGAGCGGTTCTACCGTGTGGACCCGAGCCGTTCCCGCGAGCAGGGGGGAACGGGCCTCGGCCTGGCCATCGTCAAACACCTCGTCGAAGCGCACGGCGGACGGGTGATCGCGGAGAGCATGCTCAGCCGCGGCACCACGATCCGGCTCACGTTTCCGGGGCATCCAGCCGTTACCGAGTCGTAGCCCTCCCGTCACACGCGCTTGACACCGCACGCCGATCCTGTCGGCGTGAGAATCGCTCTCGTCACCGACACCTACCTGCCCCAGATCAACGGGGTCACGACCGTCGTGCGGCGGATCGCGGACACCGCACGCGCCGCGGGTCACGCGGTCGCCGTGGTGGCGCCGCGCTACCCGCACGGCTCGGGTGGCGACGGCGGAGGCGGACCCGAGCTGCGCGTCCCGTCGCTGCCGTTTCCGCCGTACCCGAGCATCCGCCTGAGCTTCCCCTTCCGCCGTCACGTCGCGCACTTCCTCGATCGCTTCGCGCCCGACCTGGTCCACGCCGCCACCGAGGGTCCGCTGGGCGTCATCGGCCGCCGCTACGCCGTGGACCGCGGCCTCCCGCTCGTGACGTCGTTCCATACCGATTTCCCGCAATACGCGCGCGACTACGGGCTCGGCGCCCTAGCTCCGTTCGTGTGGCGGTGGCTGCTGCACTTCCACCGGCCGGCCCGCATGATCCAGACGCCGGGCATCGCGGTGCGCGACGAACTCGTGCGGCGCGGGCTGCGCAACACGGTGGTCTGGGGACGCGGTGTAGACACCCGGCATTTCCGACCCGACCGGCGGCACGCCGGTTGGCGCCGCTGGATGGCGGGAGCCGACGATACCGTCATCGTGCTGCACGTCGGGCGCCTCGCCCCGGAGAAGAACTTGCGGGTGCTGGTGGACGCCTGGAACCGCGCCCACCGATGCCTCGGCCCCCGGGCGACCTTCGTCATCGCAGGCGAAGGACCCGAGGCGCACTACGTCGCCACCCGGGCACCCTTCGCCCGCCAGCTCGGGTTTCTCGATCGCGACACCCTCGCCGACCTGTACGCGTCGGCCGACCTGTGCGTGCTGCCGTCCCGTACCGAGACCTGCGGCCTCGTCGCGCTCGAGGCGATGGCCGCCGGACTCCCGGTGATCGCCGCCGACGCCGCCGGCCTCGCCGAGAGCGTGCGCCACGAGGAGAACGGGTTGCTGGTCCGGCCCGACGACGCCCGCGGGTTCAGCCACGCCATCGTGGCGCTGGCGCTCGATGCCGCGCGGCGGCGTGCCCTGGCGGCCGGCGCCCGGCACACGGCCGAGAGCCGCGATCTCCGGACCGAGGACCAGGAGCTGCTGCGGCAGTACGCCGCCCTGGTCCCTTCGCGAAACACCCCACCGTCCAGTCCGCTCCGTCCCACGGTGCAGAGTCTGGCGTTGGGTCCGTTGACTCAAGCCCTTTCCCTCACGCCAGAAGGAGTGTTGCATCGATGCTGATCCTGTTGTCGCTCATCGCCTATCTCGTCCTCGGGTTGCCCTTCGTCGCCTGGCTGGGCCACCGCCTGGCGCGATCGAACCCCGACCACGCCACAGCCACGCAACCGGAGGTCGCCGCCGGATGAGTCACCGCCGCTTGATCCTCGCCCTCACCGACGGGCTGCGGCCCGAGGCGATCACGCCCACGACCATGCCGTCGTTGCACGGGCTGTCGCAGGCGTTCACCGCGGCCACGGAAGCCCGTACCGTCCGCCCCAGCGCGACCGTGGCGGCCCTCGCGTCGCTGGCCACGGGTGTCGCGCCGGACACCCACCGCCTGGTGCAGCCCGGGCTCGGGTTCCTGCCCCGCGTCTCTCGGCTCCGTCCGGTCGCGCGCGAGCTGGCGCGCCGCGGCGTCGCGTCGGATGTGGTGACGGCCGAGCTCCCGGCGACGGCGTTGCCGGTGGCCTGGGCCCTCGCCTCGGCCGCCGGGGTGCGCCGGCTGCTGCCGGCGGGACGCCGGGCGCGGGATACCGCCGCCGCGGCCGACTGGCTCGTGAGCGAGCCCGGCACCGGGCTGGTCTTCGTCTACCTCCCCGATTGTGACGAGGCGGGCCACGCGCACGGCTGGATGTCGACCCCATACCTCGAAGCCGCTGCCGAAGTGGACGCGGCCATCGGGCTCCTGTCGGCCAATGTCGACGAGACACTGCTCGCGGTCGTCGCCGACCACGGCGGCGGAGGGGTCATCGCGACCGAACATCATCACCCTCACCCTGTGAACGAGCGGATCCCGCTGGTCCTCGCGGGTCCCGGCGTCGCACGCGAGCACCGCCTGGAAGGTCCCGTCTCGCTGCTCGACGTGTCGGCCACGGTGCTGTGGTGGTTCGGCCTCCCCCTGCCGGACGTCTACGAAGGCCGCCCGCTGCTCGAGGCGTTCGCCCCGGCGCTCACGACCGAAGCGGCGGCACGGTGATCCGCCGACTCACTCACCTCGGCGACGCGTGGACGACGATCGCGGCCGCCCTGGTGGTCGCCGCGCTCGGGGAGCCTCGCCTCGGCATGACGATGCTCGTGGCCAACGCCATGTCCCACATCCCCGTGCAGATCCTCAAGCGGCTCGTCGCGCGGCCCCGTCCGAGCGATGTGTTCGGCCGGCCGCTCGCCCTCGTCCCGTTGCCCGACCCCTTCTCGTTCCCCTCGGGGCACGCAGCCGCCGCGACCGCTGTGGCGGCCACGGCGGCGGTCGCCCATCCCTGGGTGGCCCCGTTCGCGCTGCCGCTCGCCGGGCTCGTGAGCTACTCGCGCGTCGCGCTCCGCGTGCATCACCCGGGGGATGTGGTGGCCGGTATCGCCCTGGGACTGGGCGGCGCCCTCGCCGCGACCGCGCTGCTCTAGCCGCGACGTTACGCGTTTTAGTCAGTGATGCTGTTGAACTCGTGACACTCCCGCGGGAGATTCCGCGGCGGACAACATCTCACCACACCCCAAGCCGCGCACGAGCGTATTCGCTCGTGCCTCGTGTGCCCGCCAACGCATGTGCACGGTCGTTGGTTGGGTGCCTGGTAGCGGAGGCCCGTACGGCTCCGCTATCTGTCCGTCGGCCCCCGGCCGTTACGAGATCGTGACAGAACCCGCTGTTACGGGATCGTGACCCACGCGACAGGCCGCCGTGATGGCGCAGACCGAGCTTGCCCTTGCCCACAAACAGGGCCGTTCGGGCGGCGTGGACGCCCGCAGTACAACCCAAATCTGGAAGTGAGGGGTTCAACCGTGCACCGCTCCATGTCCACAGGCCTGCGAGGCCTCGCAGTCGCGAGCGCGCTGATGCTCCCGAGTGCGGCGTTCGCTCAACAGACCCAAGTCGTCGTCAGTGGGGTCGGTTACCTGCAGTACGTCTATCAGCTCAAAGACACCGCCAACCACGTCAACAACTTCGACGTGACGCGGGCGTACGTGAACCTGATCGGCAAGTTCGCCGGCGGCGTCGGTGCTCGCGTCACGCTGGACGTGAACCGTCCGGCCGGCGACAATTCGCTGCGCTACCGGCTGAAATACGCGTTCGCGACCTACACCCCCACCGGCAGCGCCCTCACCTACAAGATCGGCATGATCCACACGCCGCTGCTCGATTGGGAAGAGGCGCTGTGGGACTACCGCATGCAGGGCACCATGCCGCTGGAGCGCGGCGGGTACGTGACGTCGTCCGACTTCGGTGTCGGCGTCGACGGCAAGTGGGGCCCGGACAACGTGAACGCCCAGGTGACGTTCGTGAACGGCGAGGGCTACGGCGGTGGCGTCGGCGACCAGCGCAAGGACATTCTGGCGCGCGTCTCCGCGCGCGTCCTGATGACCAACGACTCCAGCCGGGTGGGCGGCCTGCGCCTGACCGCGTATGCCGGCTACGGCAAGCCGACCTCCGGTGGCCAGCGCAACCGGTTCCTCGGCATGGTCTCCTATCGCTCGAAGCAGATCACCCTGGCCGCTGAGTTCGCGACGACCAAGGACAGCGTCACCGCGACCCCGATTCCGTCGACGACGGGCCGGGTGATTGCGGCCTTCGGCGTATTCCACATCCCGAACTCCAAGGCGGCGGTCATCGCCCGCGTCGACATCACGGACCCCAACACCAGCACCGCGGGCAACAAGCAGACGCGGTTCATCGGCGGGGTCTCCTACCAGCTGAGCCCGAATTTCCGGCTCCTGGCGGACATCGATCACGTGAATTTCGAAGGCACCCCGACGCCCGCGCAGGAAGCGGTGCGCTCGCAGGCGCTCTTCCAGACCCAGATCACCTTCTGACCCGAACGAGAGGCAACGATGAATCGCAGTGCACTACTCGGCGTGGCGGCGGCGCTCGGACTGAGCGCCGCCCCGGCCGCCGCCCAGGTGAAGCTGACGGGCGCCGGCGCGACGTTCCCGAACGTCATCTATCAGAACTGGATGTTGACCTACAATCAGGCCAACCCCGGCGTGCAGCTGAACTACCAGTCGATCGGCTCCGGCGGCGGCATCCGGCAGTTCTCGGACAAGACCGTCGACTTCGGCGGCAGTGACGCCCCCATGTCGGACTCGGCGATCGCCGCCATCCAGGGCAACGTGCTCCACATCCCCACCGTCCTGGGGGCTGTGGTTATCACCTATAACATTCCGGGGGTCAGCCAGCAGCTCAAGTTCACCCCGGCGCTGATCGCCGACATTTTCCTCGGCAAGCTCACCAAGTGGAACGATGCACGCATCACGGCGCTGAATCCGGGGCTCGGCATCCCCAACATGGACATTCTCGTGGTGCACCGGTCGGATGGCTCGGGCACCTCCTACATCTTCACCGACTACCTCTCCAAAGTGAGTGCGGAGTGGCAGAGCAAGGTCGGGAAGGGGACGTCGGTGAACTGGCCGGTCGGCCTGGGTGGACGCGGCAACGAGGGCGTCGCGGCGACCGTCAACCAGACGCCGGGCGCGATCGGGTACGTCGAGCTCGCCTACGCGCGCTCGAACCACCTCCCCTACGGTCAGCTGCAGAACAAGTCGGGGAATTTCATCAACCCGACCCTCGAGGCGACCACGGCGGCGCTCGCGGCGTCCATGTCGGCGATGGGGCCGAACACCGACTTCCGGGTGTCGATCACCGACCCCGAGAGCCCCGATGCGTACCCGATCGCCAGCATGACCTACTTGCTGCTCCGTAAAGAGTACGATGATCCGGCCAAGACGGCGGCGCTCATCAAGTACGTGTGGTGGGCGGAGACCGATGGACAGGCGAAGGCGGCTCCCCTCGGGTACGCCCCGCTCCCCGCAGCGCTGCGCCCCTGGATCGCCGATCGGCTGGCGTCGATCACGGCCGGAGGTCAGAAAGTGTGGACGGCAGCTCGTTAACCCCTCCGTAACGACTGCCGGCTGTACCCCCGCAAGGAATCCCCTTGCGGGGGCTTTTTTTTAGCTGGGCGAGCGAGACGCGCCGCCGCTCCGAAGATGCTCGGCGAAGTCGTTCGGGAGCTCGCTCGCGCGGATCCCGTTCATCGCCGCCTCGACGTCGTACTCGACCCGTACGAATTCGGCGTGTATTCGATCCTGATCCACCTCGAGCATGACGTAGCAGGCACGCCTGTCTCCGTCCTTCGGCCGGCCCACGGAGCCCGTGTTGACGAAATGCACGCCCTCCACCTGCCGGTACCACGGCTTGTGCGTGTGCCCGAACGCCAGGATGTCGCCGGGCTTCGCTCCGGCATGATTCGCCATCTGCGTGGAGAACGCGTCAGGCCGATCCTCCGTCCAGTAGACGGTATTCAGCGTGGGGGTCGCATGTACGACGATGACCTTCGGGCCCGCGACATGGCCGCCGAACGGTCGGAGGTCGATCCGGAACGGCAGCCCACCCAGATAGTCTTTTGTCGTGGTGGTGACGTGCTGTCTGGTCCACTCGTAGCTCAGATGCGACAGCTCCTCCTGACGCGCATCTTCGTACCGACATCCGCAGTGCTTGTAGTCGGTCGCGACGGTGGAATCGTAGTTCCCGGCGACTCCGCAGACGTTCGATCCGCGCAGGAGGGCCACGGTCTCGTTGGGCCACGGCGCGTACCCGACCAGGTCCCCCAGGTGATACGTGGCGGCGACGTTGTGCTGCGCGGCAATGTGGTCCAACACGGCCTTGAGCGCCGGGAGGTTGGCGTGCACGTCGGAGATCAGCGCGTAGCGCATGGTCCCTCGGCTATCTCGCCACTCTGGACGCCGCTGCTACCGGCACGGGCTCTTCCGCCGCGCCGTTACCCGCGCGATCGCCGCCTTGCGCTCCTGCTCGAGGGAGGGGATCCCGTCAAAGCAGGTGTGCACACACGCCACGAGGCGCTGATGCACGGGATCGCCCGGCTCGGAGAGGCGATAGTAGGTGAATCTCAGATCCGGTCGTGCGACAACGAGCCCCGCCCGGCGAAGGTAGGCGAGATGGCGCGATACCGTGGGCTGGGACAGGCGGAGCAGCGCCACCAGATCACAAACGCAGAGCTCGCCGGCCGAGAGGAGGTTCAGGATACGGACCCGCGTGGGGTCGGCGAACCCCTTGAAGAGTCCTTCGACATGGGCAACGGTCGGCACCGAGACCGGGGTAGCGGACATGCGCATACGAGGATTAAATATGCATAGCCATATACTTGTCGCAAGCCAGCCAACCCGGGAGACCCATGGGCGCCCAATGTGAGGTGACGGCCGATCGCGCGAGCGGAGCCCCATTGGGCCCGTTCGAGCGCTATCTGACCGTGTGGGTGTTTCTCGCCATCGCCGGCGGCATCGCGCTCGGACGCGCCCTGCCCGGTGTCTTCGCGACGTTGGGAGGCGCCGAGATCGCTCATGTGAACCTGGTCGTGGCCGGCCTCATCTGGCTCATGATCGTGCCCATGCTCCTCAAGGTGGACTTCGCGGCGCTCCGTAACGTCCGGGCCCACGCCCGGGGGATGGGGGTGACGCTGTTCGTCAACTGGGCGGTGAAGCCGTTCTCGATGGCGCTGCTCGCCTGGATCTTCGTTCGCGGTGTGTTCGCGCCGCTGTTGCCCGCGGCCCAGCTGGACTCCTACGTAGCCGGGCTCATTCTCCTCGCAGCGGCGCCCTGCACCGCCATGGTCTTCGTCTGGAGCAACCTGAGCGACGGCGACCCGAACTTCACGCTCACCCAGGTCGCGCTCAACGACACGATCATGATCGTCGCGTTCGCGCCGATCGTGAGCCTCCTCCTGGGGCTGTCGGCGATCACCGTGCCGTGGAACACCCTGCTCCTGTCCGTGGGGTTGTACATCGTCATCCCCGTGATCGGCGCGCAACTGTGGCGCCGGGCCCTGCTCGCGCGCGGCGGGGCGAGCGCGCTCCTGCGCCTCCTGGCCAGGCTCCATCCGGTCTCCCTCGGCGCCCTGCTGACGACGCTCGTCTTGCTCTTCGGCTTCCAGGGTCCCCAGATCCTCGCCCAGCCGCTCGTGATCGTGCTCCTCGCCGTGCCGATTCTCCTCCAGGTGTACCTGAACAGCGGGCTCGCCTACCTGTTGAACCGGTGGCTTGGCGAGTCGCACCGGGTGGCCACGCCATCGGCCCTGATCGGAGCCAGCAACTTCTTCGAGTTGGCCGTGGCGACCGCGATCAGTCTGTTCGGGCTGGAGTCGGGTGCGGCGCTCGCGACCGTGGTGGGGGTGCTGGTGGAAGTTCCGGTCATGCTCTCCGTGGTCCGCATCGTCACGCGCAGCCGGGCTTGGTATGAGAGGCGCCGTGACGGGATCGTTACACACGCGTGACTGACCGTTCGAAGCCCTGGCCTACCTTGGCTGGGTGACGCACGCAACCTCCGAAACTCTACCGAAAGTAGGCTCCGTCCGCGCGCGCCATCCCGGCTCGCCCGTCATGGTGCGCCGCCACACGCGCAACATCGGCGATCCGGCCTATCGCTGGATCCTCACCGGCCTGGCTCTTCTCCTACCCCTCCTCCTGCTCGCCGTCGGGAGCCAGCTGGCCATAAGCGCCGCGCCAGCCCTCAAGAAATTCGGATTCGGTTTTCTGCTCTCGACGACCTGGGACCCCGTCGCCGAAGTGTACGGCGCGGCGCCGATGATCTTCGGCACCATCGTCTCCTCGCTGCTCGGGCTGATCATCGCCGTGCCGCTGGCCCTGGGCGTGGCGATCTTCCTCACCGAATTCGCGCCGCGCTGGCTGCGCCAGCCCGTCGGCTTCCTGGTGGAGCTGCTCGCCGCCGTGCCCAGCGTGGTGTACGGCTTGTGGGGCGTGTTCGTGCTCATTCCGCTGCTGCGCACCATCGCCGTGCCGCCGCTGCGGGCGTTGCTGGGCTGGACCCCGTTCTTCAAGGGCGTCTTCTACGGGAACTCGATGCTCGCGGCGGGCGTGATACTCGCGATCATGATCGTCCCTTATATCGCCGCCGTGTCACGCGAAGTGTTGCAGGCGGTCCCCGCGACGCAGCGCGAAGCGGCCCTCGGCCTAGGGGCGACCCGCTGGGAAGCGGTGTGGAGCGCGGTACTGCCGTACGGACGGGCGGGAATCATCGGCGCCATCATGCTCGGCTTCGGCCGCGCGCTCGGTGAGACCATGGCCGTGACCCTGGTGATCGGCAATCGCCACGATCTCGGAGCATCGCTCCTCGCACCGGCCTACACCATGGCCGCCGCCATCGCCAACGAGTTCAGCGAGGCGACCACCCAGATGTACCTGTCCGCCCTGTTCGCGGTGGGTCTCGTCCTCTTCATCATCACCATCACGATCAACGCCATGGCCCGCCTGCTGGTGTGGCGCGTGGCCCGCGGGGCCGCCGTGGGGAGCAAGGCGCTGTGAGCGCCCGCGCGCTGCGCCGCCGGGCCAAGAGTGTCGCGATGACCGGTGTCGTGGCCGGTCTGGCCATTCTCGCCGTCTTGCCGCTCCTGTTGATCTTCGCCGATCTGCTCCACAAAGGCGCCACCTCGATCGACTGGAACTTCTTCGTCAAGAGCCCGGTGCCGGCGGGTGAGTCGGGCGGTGGCGTCGCGAACGCGATCGTGGGTACGGGGATCATCGTCGCGCTCGCCTGTCTCGCCGGGATCCCTGTCGGGGTCGGCACGGGCCTCTACCTCGCGGAATACGGAGGGGGCCGCCTCGGGTGGCTGGTCCGTTTCGTGGCCGACGTCATGAACGGCACGCCGTCGATCGTGGTCGGCATCTCCGCCTGGACCTGGCTGGTGCGGCCAGCCGGACATTTTTCCGCCATCGCCGGCGGGGCCGCACTGGCCATCCTGATGGTCCCGATGCTGGCGCGCACCACCGAAGAGATGGTGCGGCTCGTGCCCAACTCGCTCCGTGAGGCCGCGCTGGCGCTGGGCTACCCGCGCTGGCGCACGTCGCTCGCCGTCGTCGCCCGGACGGCGTTGGCCGGTATCGTCACCGGCGCGCTCGTAGCCGTGGCGCGCATTGCCGGCGAGACCGCTCCGCTGTTGTTCACGGCCCTGGGCAACCTCAACTTCAGCACCACGGTGACGGAGCCCATGCAGACGCTGTCCCTGCAGATCTACGTCTACGCCACCGGCCCGTTCGAGGAATGGCATCGGCTCGCCTGGGCCTCGGCCCTCGTGCTCATGGGCATGGTCCTGGTGCTCTCGATCGCGGCCCGGTGGGCGACTCGCTCACGCCATGCCGCCGGATGACCCGATGAGCCAACTCCCTGCAGCGGCAGAGACGACTGCCGCGCCACGACGCCCAGAGTCGCATCGGCCGGCCGATCCCACCACTGTCCGCAAGCTCGAGGTCGCGCCCGACACGACCCCCGTACCGGACAACACCCTCGTGCGGATCGAGACGCGCCGGCTTACGGCGCTGTTCGGAAGCACCGTCGCCGTGCGGGAGGTCTCCCTCTTCTTCCCCGCCAACACCGTGACGGCCATCATCGGCCCCTCCGGCTGCGGCAAGAGCACCTTCCTGCGCTGCCTGAACCGGATGCACGAATTGTCCAACGGCGGCTGGACAACGGGCTCGGTCCTGCTGGACGGCGAGGACATCTACGGCAGCGGGCTCGATCCCGTGACCGTGCGGCGTCGCATCGGGATGGTGTTCCAGCGCCCGACCCCGTTCCCCACCATGTCCATCTATGACAACGTTGCAGCAGGATTGCGGGTCCAAGATCGCCGTTCGCACACCCAGCTGGACGACGTGGTGGAGCAGGCGTTGCGCCAGGCGGCCCTCTGGGAAGAGGTGAAGGACCGCCTGAACACCAGCGCGATCGCCCTGTCGGGCGGTCAGCAACAGCGGCTGTGCATCGCCAGGGCCGTGGCGCCGCGCCCCGAAGTGTTGTTGCTGGACGAGCCAACGGCGTCGCTCGACCCCTCCGGCACCCAGCGGATCGAGGAGCTGTGCCACGAGCTCAAACGGCAGTACACGATCGTCATCGTCACGCACAACATGCAGCAGGCGGCGCGGGTATCGGACTACACCGCCTTCTTCTATATGGGCGACTTGATCGAAATCGGGCGGACCAGCCAAATGTTCACCAGACCGGCCAAGGAGCAGACCGAGGCTTACCTGACTGGGAGATTCGGTTGAGCACCCCCACACCCGCGCTCAGCCAGACGGGATCCCCGACTTCCCAGCGCCGCAGTCCGGGCGAGAAGGGCCACCTCGTCCGGATCCCGCCCGACGCGGTCAGTCCGTTCCCCGTGGTGGATGTCCGGAACTACGCCTTCTGGTATGGGTCGCGGCAGGCGCTAACCGATCTGACGTTCACGATCCCGCGCCGCGCTGTCACTGCGCTGATCGGGCCGTCCGGGTGCGGGAAAAGCACGTTCCTGCGCTCGCTCAACCGCATGAACGACATCATCGCCGAAACGAGGCACACGGGAGATATCCTGCTCGAGGGAGTATCGCTCTTCTCCTCCGGAACCGACGTGGTCGAGCTGCGGCGGCGGGTCGGGATGGTGTTCCAGCGACCCAACCCGTTCCCCAAGTCCATATTCGACAACGTGGCGTACGGCCCGCGCACCAACGGCTTCGCCCCGGAGCGTGAGATGGCGGAGCGGGTGGAGCGGGCGCTGCGACACGCGGCACTGTGGGACGAGGTGAAGGACCGCCTCGACGAGCCCGGCACCGGCCTCTCCGGCGGACAGCAGCAGCGGTTGTGCATCGCCCGCGCGCTCGCCAACGAGCCGGAAGTCCTGCTCATGGACGAGCCGTGCTCGGCGCTCGACCCCATCGCCACCGAGCGCATCGAGGAGCTGATCGTCGAGCTAAAACGCGACTACACAATCGTCATCGTCACGCATAACATGCAACAGGCGTCCCGTGTGTCGGAATTCACGGGGTTCTTCTACCTCGGTCGGCTCGTGGAGTTCGGGGACACGGCGCAGCTGTTCACCCGGCCCCAGGACGAGCGCACCGAGGGCTACATCACCGGGAGGTTCGGTTGACCGACACTCTGCATATCGACGGGCCGACCCCGGGCCCACGTCCTGGAACGGTGCATCGTCATTTCCACGACGAGCTGTCCGATCTCAAGTCCAGGCTGCTCGCCATGTCGGCCGAGGCCCAGACGGCCCTCGCGACCGCCGTGGACGCGTTGCTGCGTCGGGATTCGTCGCTCGCCGCCAAGGTCATTGCGGGCGACCACCGGATCGATACCCTCGAGAACGAGATCGAGGACCTGGTGGTCCGGCTCCTGGCGACGCAGCAGCCTATGGCGCGCGACCTGCGATTGCTGATGGCGGCGCTCAAGATCGCCAACGACCTCGAGCGGGTCGGCGACCATGCCGTGAACATCGCGCAATCAGCCGAGCGGCTGGTCGCCAGTCCCCCCATCGTGCCGGAGCCGGAAATCGTCGAGATGGCCCGGCTGGCGCGCCGCATGCTCGCCGATGCGCTCGACGCGTTCGTCCGCGCCGACGCGCAGGCGGGACGCGGAGTGTGCCAGCGCGACGATCAGGTGGACAGCCTGCACGATTCGGTGTTTCGCATCCTGCTCACCCACATGATGGAGACGCCGCACATCATCAGTGCGGCGATCGAGCTGTTCCTGGTGAGCCGGAATCTCGAGCGGGTCGCCGATCTCGCGACCAATATCGCCGAGGACGTGGTGTTTCTGGTCGAGGGGAAGAGCATCAAGCATCATGCCGGGGAAGGCCAGCCGGGGAAGGCCCGCCCCTAGCGCCAGCCGTGTCCGCCGGGGAGTACCAGGCGCTGTTCCAGGTACTCCCGCTTCGCGAACAGCCGGATCAGCACGAGGCCCGCCACGAACCCGCCGATGTGGGCGAGGAAGGCGGTGCCGCCGCTCTGCTGTGCCCCGAGCGCGGGCAGGCTTCCGAGCACCTGCAGCAGGATCCAGTAACCCAGCATCACGTAGGCAGGCAGGGTGATGGTGGTGATGTAGAAGCCGAGGACTAGCAGGGCGTGCACCCGCACCCGGGGGTACAGCATCAGGTAGGCGCCGAGCACGCCGCTGATCGCCCCGGAGGCGCCGACCATCGGGATCGCAGAGCTCTGGTTGATGAACGTCTGGGCCGCAGCCGCCGCCACGCCGCAAATCAAGTAGAAGACGGCGAACCGCATATGCCCCATAGCGTCTTCGATGTTGTTGCCGAACACCCAGAAGAACACCATGTTGCCGATCAAGTGCATCCAGCCGCCGTGCATGAACATCGATGTCAGCACGGTCCAGTACTGCGGGACGGGGTCGACGGCGCAGAACAGCCCGGGGCCCATCTCGAACCCGGTGCCGGGCGGGAGGCGGTGGAGCACCTCCCCCGGGATGAGGCCGTAGTTGCACACGGCTGCCGCAACGGCGTTCGACGAGCCCAGCCCCTCGATGAAGATCCAGGCGGCCACGTTCAGCGCGATGATGCCGACCGTTACGATCGGCGTGAGGGTGGTGGGATTCTCGTCCTGGTAGGGGATCACGCGGCTAATCCTATGACCCGTCAGAACGTTGCGCAAACTGCCTTTTTGGCACCTATTTCAGGCACGTGGGTTGCTCATGCGACCGCCGGTGTGCTGTGCGCATCACCCTTCACGATAAGGAGCACCGGACATGGCTGAGAAGATCATCGGGATCGACCTGGGGACCACGAACTCCGTGGTAGCCGTCATGGAGGGCGGCGACCCGGTCGTCATTCCCAACGCCGAGGGCGGCCGGACGACTCCGTCGGTCGTCGCATTCACCAAGGACGGCGAGCGGCTGGTGGGCCAGGTGGCGAAACGCCAGGCCGTCACCAACCCGCAGAACACGATCTTCTCGATCAAGCGCTTCATGGGGCGCCGCATCAACGAGGTGCCCGAGGAGATCAAGCGCGTCCCCTACAAGGTGGCCACGGGGACCAACGACCTCGCGTCGGTCGAGATCCAGGGCAAGCGCTACACGCCCCCGGAGATCTCGGCGATGATCCTGCAAAAGATGAAGCAAACCGCCGAAGACTACCTGGGCCACAAGGTCGAGAAGGCCGTGATCACGGTCCCGGCCTACTTCAACGATTCCCAGCGGCAGGCGACGAAAGACGCCGGCAAGATCTCCGGCCTCGACGTGGTGCGCATCATCAACGAGCCCACCGCGTCCGCGCTGGCCTACGGCCTGGACAAGAAGAAGGAAGAGAAGGTCGCCGTGTACGACCTGGGCGGCGGCACCTACGACATCTCGGTCCTCGAGCTCGCCGAGGGGGTGTTCGAGGTCAAGAGCACCAACGGCGACACCCATCTGGGCGGCGACGATTTCGACGCCCGGATCATGCAGTGGCTGGTGGACGAGTTCAAGCGCGACCAGGGCATCGACCTCTCGAAGGACCCGATGGCGTTGCAGCGCCTCAAGGAAGCCGCCGAGAAGGCGAAGATGGAGTTGTCCACCGTGATGCAGACGGAGATCAACCTCCCCTTCATCACGGCCGACCAGTCCGGCCCGAAGCACCTGAATCTGTCGCTGACGCGGGCCAAGCTGGAGCAGCTGGTGGACGATCTGGTCCAGCGGACGATTCCGCCCATGAAGCAGGCCCTGAAGGATGCGGGACTCGAGCCGGGCCAGATCGACGAAGTGATTCTGGTCGGGGGACAGACCCGGATGCCGAAGGTCCAGGAGATCGTCAAGAGCTACTTCGGGAAAGAGCCTCACAAGGGCGTGAACCCCGACGAGGTGGTGGCGATCGGCGCCGCGATTCAGGCGGGCGTACTGGCCGGCGAGGTGAAGGACGTCCTGCTGCTCGACGTCACGCCGCTCTCGCTGGGCATCGAGACGCTGGGGGGGGTGACCACCGTCCTGATTCCGCGCAATACGACCATCCCGACGAAGAAGTCGGAGGTGTTCTCGACGGCCGAGGACTCCCAGACCACCGTGGAGATCCACGTGTTGCAGGGCGAGCGGCAGATGGCGCTCGACAACCGCACCATCGGCAAGTTCCAGCTCACCGGCATTCCGCCGGCTCCGCGCGGCGTGCCGCAAGTGGAGGTGACGTTCGACATCGACGCGAACGGCATCCTGCACGTTTCCGCCAAGGACAAGGCGACCGGCAAGGAGCAGAAGATCCGGATCGAAGCGTCGTCCGGGCTCGGTGACAAGGACATCGATAAGATGGTCAAGGATGCAGAGGCGCACGCGTCCGACGACAAGAAACGGCGCGACGAGATCGAGCGCCGCAACCGCCTCGATACGATGGTGTATGAGGTGGAGAAGAACGCCAAAGAGTGGTCGGACCGCCTCGAGGCCGGCCTGAAGACGCGGTTGGACGGCGCGGTCGAAGGCGCGAAGCAGTCGCTGCGCAGCGGGAACCCCGATGACATCGCCCGGGCGTTGGAGGAGCTGCAACAGGCCTATTCGGCCGCGGGCGCGTCGCTCTATCAGGCGGCGCGGGGGGCCGGCGGGACGGGCGAGCCCGGAGCGGAGGCGGGGGCCGGTGCCTCCGGAGAGCCGGGTGCCGCCAAGCAGGAAAACGTCGTCGACGCCGACTACGAGATCGTCGATGACGACAAGGGGAAGAAGTCGTAATTATGTTTCACATACTCTCTAGACGGAAAACGTGACGCTATGTCGGTACGCACGAGAGATTGGCTGAAGTTCATCGGGCTGGTGGGCCTGGCGTTCGTGTTCGGGCTGGGCTTCGCCTCCGCCCTCGACCTGCCCCGGAAGACATCCGCCGAGCCGGCGGTGCTCCTCCAGGCAGTGGCGCAGCGCCCGGTGATCCCAGCCGCCAAGCCCGCCGCCGATCTTGGCGATGCCTTCGTCGCCGTGGCCGAGCAGGTGAAGCCCGCGGTGGTCTACATCGTCTCCGAGATCCGGCAGCACGCGGACAGCCGCCGCCTGCCTCCGGGGTTCGAGGATTTCTTCCCGCAGTTCAAGAACCGGCCCCAGATCGAGCAGGGGTCGGGATCCGGGTTCATCGTGTCGCCGGACGGATTCATCCTCACCAACAATCACGTCGTCGCGGGCGCGAGCCGGGTGACCGTACGGTTGTACGACAAGCGCGAGTTCGATGCGCACGTCGTCGGGACCGACCCGCAAACCGACATCGCGGTCATCAAGATCGACGCCCGCGGGTTGCCGACCGTGGCGTTCGGCAACTCCGACTCGACGCGCATCGGCGAGTGGGTGTTGGCGATCGGGAACCCGCTCGGGGAAGCCTTCGCGTTTACCGTGACCGCCGGGATCGTGAGCGCCAAGGGGCGCCTGCTCTCCGGTCTCCAGGAATCGCGCTATTCGATTCAGGACTTCATCCAGACCGACGCGGCCATCAACCCGGGGAATTCCGGCGGTCCGCTCGTCAACGTGCACGGCGAGGTGATCGGCATCAATTCGGCGATCGCAAGCGAGACGGGCTACTACGCGGGCTACGGGTTCGCCATCCCCATCGATCTCGTGCGGACGGTGATGACGCAGCTGGTGGCCAGCGGGCACGTGCAGCGCACCGTCATGGGAATCGGGATCAACCCGGTCAGCCCGGAAGACGCCGAAGCCGTGGGCCTCAAAGAGATTCGCGGCGTCGTCGTGCAGAGCTTTACCAGCGACGCCTCGCCCGCCAAGCGCGCGGGACTCCAGCTGGGCGACGTGATCACCGAGCTCGATGGGCAGCCGGTCGACTACGTGGCGCAGCTGCAGCAGCGCGTCGGGTTCAAGAAGCCCGGGGAGGCGGTCCAGGTGACCGTGCTCCGGCAGGGGGGCGTGCGCAAGGTGTTCACGGTGCGGCTCGTCGCACAGCCGACCGACGACTCCGATCGCGTTGCTTCGAGCGACGACGGCCGGAATAACGGCGATGAGCTGTCGGGAAGCACCAACCGGTTGGGCATCGCGATCGAGCCGCTGTCGCAGGACGATGCGGCCCAGGACCCGCGGCTCCTGCGGGTCGCCCGGTCCGGTGGGGCTCTGGTCGTGACCGACGTTTCTCCGGACGGTCCGGCCTACCGCAAGCTGTTCGGCAACGGCCCGAACAGCAGCCCCGACCTGATCCTCCAGGTGAACGGCACGGATGTGCACACGCGGGCGGAGTTCCGAGCCGCCGTCCAGAGCGTGCACACCGGGGACATCGTCACCCTCGAAGTGCTGCGCCGCGGCCCGGACGGGTGGGATACGGCGGTCGTGCGAGTGCGCGCCCGCTAGGATTGCAGATCCTGAAGTCCGCGGCAGGCGTCGGAGGTTCCGGCGCCTGCCGTGTTCTTTGGACTACCGGCGGACCAGCATGACCGCCCCCGCCGCGGCGATCCAGGTGACCACCGCCGCCTGACCGTAGAACAGCACCACCGACGTCTCGGGCACGACCAGCGGCACGACCAGACAGGCGATGCCGGCCCCGAACGCGCCCCAGGAGAGCCAGACGGGGAGCACGCGTCCGTTCCACGTCGCCCAGCCGAACAGATACAGCGAGAGGCCCAGCCCGAACGTCGCGATTCGCTCGGCGGCGAGACCGAACGGGTGCAGCATGTCGTACAACAACACGACGTGCGTGGCCGCGAGTCCGGGCTCCGCCGTCGCGTAGGTGGCCGCGAGATGGGCGCCGGCCCCGGCCATGAAGAGGATGTTGATCGCCCACAGGCCGAACGCGAACGTCGCCATGACCAGACCCGCGCGCGCCGGGCCGGCTCCCGGCGACTCGAGGTGGCGCTCGGCGAGTCCGGCCAATCCGGCCAGCATCAACGGCAGGGCGAACAACAACGACCAGTGGATCATGTGCCAGCCGGGGGTGGCCGCGATGGTGGCGAGCTGCGCCGGACCATCGCCGCGCAGGACCGGATGCATCAGCCCGGCGCCGCCGAACAGCACCGCGCCGGCCAGTAGGCAGAGAGGATAGAACGCGGACCGCCGCACCGGCATGTCGATCCTCCACGAGTTGACGGGGGCGCTAATCTAGCCCGTCCCGGGGCACTCCGTATATTGCTCCGGGGTACTCTCGACACATGGAGCGCAGCATGCGACTGACGCGAGTCCTGCGCGAGGGGTTCTGGGCCGGCTGCGTCGGGGCGGGGTCGGTGGCGGCCTGGTTCTTCGTCGTCGACCTGGTGAACCGCCGGCCGTTCTTCACCCCGGCGATGCTCGGCTCGGCGGTCTTCTGGGGCGCTACCAACCCGGGCATGGTCGTGATCGAGTTCTCACGCGTCATCGGCTACACGATGATCCACGTCAGCGCGTTCGTGGTGCTGGGGACGATCGTCGCGGCGCTCACCGCCCAGGCCGAAGACACGCCTCCCGTGCTGTACCTGATCGTCGTCCTCGCCTGCTGCTTCGAAGTGGGGTTCTACGTGCTCGTGGCACTCCTGGCGCAGCCGCTGCTGGGTGCCCTCGCGTGGTGGAACGTGGCGATCGGCAACGCGATCGCGGCGTGCGCCATGGGCTATTACCTCTGGCGGCAGCACCCCGCCATCGCGATCGAGCTCAAGCGGCGCCCGCTCGGGGCAACGCAGGACTAGGCTCGGCCGGCAGGCCGTAGGCCTCCAGCGGAACGCCTCGCTCGGCCTCGCCCTCCTCTTCCCGCCGAGCCCAGCGAAACCACACCACGGTCATCGCCAGCCAGAACACGAGGCCGCCCGGTACCCACATGATCAGGCCGCCGATCTGCTGGTCGTCGAGCGGGGAGAGCCCCCACACGCGGGGCGCCGCGACGTAGAACGGATAGAGCGGCGTGTCGGCGAGGGTGATGAGCGCCCCCACGATGGTCATCGGAATCCCGAGCAGGAACAGGTACAGCATCTGTCCGGGGTATGAGGCGCGCGGCAGCTCGGGGACGGGCGACAAGACGGGCCACCACATCACGACGGCCGTGGCGATGAACACCAGGTGCTGCACGATGTGCAGCCCATGGTGCCGCATGGCCGCTTCGTAGAACAGCGGCATATGCCACAGGATGATCGGCCCCGAAAAGATGGCAGCCGCCGGAATGGGGCGGACCAGCGCGGCCCCGGCCGTCCGCAGCCAGGCCGGCCGGATCACCTGGCGCACGAGATCGGCGGGCAACCCGTAGAGAAACAGCGGCGGAAAGAGCAGCGTCAACACGAGGTGCTGCACCATGTGGGCGCTGAACAGGTACCCGTCCGACAGATCGTGCAGCGGGCCGTTCAGCGAGCCGAGCAGGACGAGCAGCGAGGCGCCGAAGGCCGCGACGCGGCGCCGCGGGGCCCGCAGCCCCCCCAGAAACACGTAGAGCCCGCCCAACAGGACGAGCCCCACGACCACACTCGGATGCAGATCCCAGTGCCGCCAGGCCTCCGCGCTGGGAGCGGCGGTCACCTCAATGCTCGAACGCGAACACCCCGAAGAGGAACAGCAGCCCCAGCATCACGACCGCGGCAAGCAGCAGCGGCCCTCCGAAGAGGAGGGTGAAGAACCGGCTGTCCATCTTGAGGTGCATATAGAACATCACGACGATGGCGAATTTCACGGCCGAGAGGGACAACAGGACCGGCGCCAGCACGGGATGAAACACGGGCACGTAGAAGACCCCGACTTCGATCACCGTGAGGATGGTGAGGATCACCGCGACGCGGATGTAGGTGGCCGCCGTCGGGTGCGGATGTTCTGCCGCGTGCGTCTCCTGCATCGGAAGTCCCCCGCTCATTTGTGGAGGAGGTAGACGAGGGTGAAGATGACGATCCAGACCACGTCCACGAAGTGCCAGTAGAGTCCGGCGATCTCGACCGTCATCGCGTGCTCGGGGCCGAGCTTGCCGCGCATCGCCCGGTACCAGAGCGTCAGCATCCACAGCACGCCGACCGTCACGTGGGCCCCGTGCGTACCCGTCAGGATGAAGAACGTGCAGCCGAACAGGTTGGCCTGCAGTGTAAGCCCCTCGCGGACGAAGGACGAGAACTCGTAGATCTGGAACCCGATGAAGATCGCCCCGCCGATCGCCACTCCGAGCAACCAGACTTTGGCCCACTTCATGTCCCCGCGCTGGACGGCCGCCAGCGCCAGCACCATCCAGAGGCTCGACATGAGGAGGTCGAAGGTGCTGATGGACGTCACCGGAATGTTGAGAATCTCGGACGGCGTCGGCCCCGAGACGCTGCGGCCCTGATAGACCAGGTAGGTCGAGATCAGCGATCCGAAGAGGAGGCATTCCGACCCGATGAAGGCCCAGAAGCCCATCTTCCGGCTGTCCAGCCCCATGCTGGTGTAGTGCGCGGTCGCGGCGGGAGCGGCGTGACTCATCTCAAACCTCGAAGGGCTCGTAGGCCCAGCGATAGATGCCGTAGAGCAGGATGGCCGCTCCGACAAACACGATCCAGACCGTGTGCGTGAGCGGAGCCAGGGCCATGACGGGCAGTCCGGCGGCGGCCACCATCGGCCACCACGAGCCGGCCGGGACGTGGATATGGCCCGGCGGCGGAACGGGCTTGGGCGGCGCGTCCCACAACGGCAACCGGCTCGTCACCGTCGGGATGACGTCGAAATTGTGCACCGGAGGCGGCGAGGGGATCGACCACTCGAGCGTCGCCCCATCCCACGGATTCGGTCCCGCCACGGCGCCGTGGCGGCGCGTCCGCCACATGTTGAAGACGAACACGATCATCCCGAGTCCCAGCAGGCCGGCCCCGATCGACGACAGCAGATTCATCGAATCGACGCCCAGGTCGTGGGAGTAGGTGTAGATGCGCCGCGGCATGCCCAGCAGGCCGATGAAGTGCATCGGGAAGAACGTGAGATTCATCCCGATGAACATCAGCCAGAAATGCACCAGTCCCAGACGCTCCGACAGCAGGCGGCCCGTCATTTTGGGCCACCAGTAGTACATCCCGGCGAACAGGCCCATCATGGTGCCGCCGAACAGCACGTAGTGGAAATGCGCGACGACGTAGTACGTGTCGGTCTGCTGCAGGTCCGCCGGGGGCGCCGCATGCGTCACCCCCGAGAGCCCGCCGATCGTGAACAGCGCGATGAAGCCCAGCGCGAAGCACATCGCCGTCGTGAGCCGGATCTGTCCGCCCCATAGCGTGGCGAGCCAGTTGAAGATCTTCACGCCGGTCGGGATCGCGATCAGCATCGTGGTCAGTGCGAACACCGAATCCGCGATCGGCCCCAGACCGACCGAGAACATGTGGTGGCTCCACACGCCCCACCCCATGAAACCGATGAGCACGCCGGAGTACACCACGACCGTGTAGCCGAACAACGGCTTGCGCGAGAACGTGGGCAGCACCTCCGAGACCACGCCCATCGCCGGCAGGATCAGGATGTAGACCTCAGGGTGGCCGAACAGCCAGAACAGGTGCTGCCACAGCACCGGATCACCGCCCGCCTGCGGCAGATAGAAGTGCGTGCCGAACACCCGGTCGAACATCAGGAAGACGAGGGCCACCGTGATCACCGGAAACGCGGTGATCATGAGGAACGACGTAACCAGCGTCATCCAGCTGAACACCGGGAGCCGCATCATCTTCATGCCCGGCGCCCGCAGATTGAGAATCGTGACGATGAAGTTGAACCCCGCCGCGAGCGACGCGATGCCCAGGATCTGCAACCCGAGCAGCCAGAAGTCGATGTTGGGACCGGGATTGAACTGCCGCTCGGTGAGCGTGGCGTAGCCGAACCAGCCGCCGTCGGGCGCGGGATGGTGCGGTAGCAGCCAGCTGGCGTTCATGAACAGCGCGCCCAGCAGGAACACCCAGTAGCTGAAGGCGTTGAGGCGCGGGAACGCGACATCGCGGGCGCCGATCTGGAGCGGCACGATGTAGTTGAAGAAGGCGGCAGCGAGCGGCATCAGCGCCATGAACACCATCGTCGTGCCGTGCATCGTGAACAACTGGTTGTACGTATCGGCGCTGATGAGGGTGTTGTCGGGCTTGGCGAGCTGGGCCCGGATGAGGAGCGCCTCGAACCCGCCGAGCAGGAAGAAGACGAATGCCGTCCAGAAATACAGTTTCCCGATCCGCTTGTGATCGGTGGTGGTCAGCCAGCTCTTCAGGCCGGTGGCTTCGCTCATTTGAGACTCTGCAGGTAGGCGATCAGCGCGGGGAGGTCCGCGGCACTGACGTGCATGTTGGGCATCATCGACCCCGGCTTCATGCCGGGCGGGTTGCCGACCCAGTCGTGCAGGTGCTGCTCGGTGTTCATCATGCTGGCCCCGGCGATGGTGGTCCGGGTGCCGACGTGGGTGAGATTGGGTCCCACGAGACCGGTCGAGACCCCCGCCACGGTGTGGCAGCCGATGCACCCGTATTTCTGGAACAT
>Ga0326731_1000012_pt1 | contig 51180 bp, 53 predicted proteins | sample MHFSIPfraction_FD_207645 | JGI IMG/M metagenome (GOLD analysis project Ga0326731, IMG submission 207645) | Lab enriched peat soil microbial communities from Michigan Hollow, Ithaca, NY, United States - MHF9FY SIP fraction | ecosystem: Environmental > Terrestrial > Soil > Wetlands > Peat | place...
CGACGATACGCGTCTCGCATGGCCTTGGCGTCCTTGGCCGCGCCCCAGGCGTGGCCGTGCAGGTCCCGTTCGCGCGCGCGATAGCCCAGGGCGGTGGCCAGCCAGAAGTCACGGTCGATCCCGGGCGCCCGCAGCTTCGCCTGCGCGATGGCGCGATCCAGCAGCGAGTCGATCGCGTCCGCGGCGAAGGCGTCGGAGTCCTTGGCGGCCGCCCACCAGATGTACGCTCCGGCCTGGAAGGTGAGCGGCGCGGGGTCGGTGGTGTCCCGCGCGGCGAAGTCGGCGAATACCCGCGCCGCAGTGGCGAAGTCGCCGGCGTAGAGCGTGTCGAGCCCGGCGCGGAGATCGGCCCGCGCGTGGCGCGGGGTGCCCGCCGCGGCCTGCAAGAGCAGGACGGCGGCCGCGACGAGCCGCATCTCAGCGCGCGATGGGCAGCGGCCCGGAGCGCGCGGTCTGGAGCAAGGTCGCGACCTGGCGGGCAGTGTCGGCCAGGGCCCGCCCGGCCGGCGAGTCGGGTTGGGAGACGACGATGGGCTGGCCGCCGTCGGCCAGCCGGGCGAGTCCCGCTTGCAGCGGGATCTGGCCCAGCAGCGGCACGCCGAGCTCGGCGGCGAGCTGCTCCCCGCCGCCCGCCAGGAACAGCTCGCTCTTCTCACCGCAATGCTCGCAGACGTAGTAGCTCATGTTCTCGACCACGCCGAGCACTTTCGTGCCCACACGCTCGAACATCTTGGCGCCGCGCAGCGAGTCGCCGGTCGCGACCTGCTGCGGCGTCGTCACAATGAGGGCGCCGTGGAGGTGAATGGTCTGGACGAGCGACAGCTGCGCATCCCCGGTCCCGGGGGGCAGATCCACGAGGAAGAAGTCCAGCTCCCCCCACTCCACGTCACGCAGGAACTGCTGGATGATCTTCATGATGATCGGCCCGCGCCAAATCGCGGGTTGGTCGCGCTCCACGATGAAGCCGAGCGACATCAGCTTGACGCCGTGCGCCTGAAGCGGCTGGATCTTGCCGCCGGTCACCGGCGGCTTCTCGTCCACGCCCATCATACGGGGGATGTTGGGCCCGTAGATGTCGGCATCCATCAGGCCGACCGCGTGGCCGGCGCGCGCCAGGGCGGCGGCGACGTTGACGGAGACAGTGGACTTGCCCACCCCACCTTTCCCAGACGAGATCGCCAGTACGCGACCGAGGTGCGGCATTTCCGAGGGGGACGGGGGAGGGGGGACGGGGGACGAGGCCGCCCCCTGCCCGCCGGCCTGGCGTCCGCCTCCTGCGCCGCCGGCGTCGACGACGTTGATCTTCACGTCTGCCACGCCGGCAATCGCCTGGACGGCCTTGCGGGCGTCGCGGACGAGGGTGGCGGGGTCCTCGCGGGTCAGCTGAAACGTGAACGAGACGTGGCCGGCCTCATCGACGGCGAGGTCATGGACTTTGTCTGGCATCGCGAGGGCGGCGAGCGCGGCGGCGACGCGATCCTGGATTGGGTTGGGCACACCCGGAAGATAATAGAGGCGCTAGTGGCGCAGACCGGCGGCGATCGCGAGCGGCACGAGCACGTAGAGCACGAGATCGCGCACCAGGTAACCGAGGACGACGAGGGCGACGAGTACCCAGCCACGACGCTTGAGCAGCCCCTTCCAGCCCAGCTGCCGGCGCTCGTCCCGCAGGTCTCGGAGGTACGTCCGGAGCGACATCGCTTGGAAGTTTGAGACCCGAGCGCCATCGCCGCAAGAGCTAGTGAAGGCCCGCGCGATCCGGACTAAACGCCGCGATGGCCTCGGGATCGGCGTCGAGGAACCGCGATGTCGTCCCGTGCCCCGAGCGTCGCAAAGAATCGCCGGTCCCTGCTCAGCACCCGCGACGCCGCAGCTGAACCACACTCTTCGCCTGCTCGACGCGCGGCACTCCCGCAACCGGCGTGCCTCCGAAGTAGCGGCTCAGCGCTGACGCCCGGGCGTAGCGCACGCGCTCTGCGGGGGTCGCGTCGACCGCCAGGGTGGGGCTCAGCACCTGGTCGATCCACTCGTAGATCCCGCCCCGCAGGAAGAACACGTTCGAGTGCCCGAGCGCACGCAGGAATACCCACCCCTGGGCGGCGTGCGCCCCCGCTTCGGAATAGAGGACCACCGTCTCACGCCCCCGCAGGTGCACCGCCGCGAGCGAGTCGAGTGGGACCCGCTCGGCTCCCGGGATGTGCAGGCTGTCGTACTGGGCCGGCGGGCGCAGATCGAGAATTCGCACGTCGGGCCGCCGCGCCTTGATCCACTCGGCCAGCTCGAGCGCGGTCACGTGGTCCTGTTCCCCCTCGACCTGTCGGGCGAGCTGCGCTACGTCGACCCGAGCCCGCCCGGCCGCGAACGGACTCTCCGCCAGCGGTGCGAGCGCCGCGAGCACCACCGCCGCCCAAGCGAGCCGGCGTCGCTCCGCGTTCACCTCCCCACCTCGTGCCGGGTGCTCCGCTCGATGCGCTCGGCCACGTAGAACGCACCGAGCGCGGCCGCCACGACTGCGAAGACGGTCGTCCCGTAGGAGAGGTGCACGACGTCAGGCAGGCGACGCACCCCGAGCGCGGTCCGCTGCGCGAATCCCGCGATCGGCCCGAACAACGCGCCGGTGGCGAGGACACCGGTGAACATGCCGAGCATCGTGATGGCTCCGTCGATGCGGCCCGACGCCGCGGCGACGCAAGAGGTGCCGGGACACAGGCCCGCCAGCACGAACCCGGCGCCGAAGATGACACCGCCCGCGAGTTGGGGGACCAGGAACGTTTCGGGGACGTACACCTGGGCGAGGTCCAGGACGCCGAGCCGTCCGAGCCAGAAGAGCCCGAGCATCGCGGTGACGATGGCGCTGAACATCACCTTGAGCACGGTGAAGTCGGTCAGGTAGAACTGTCCGGCCAGCTTCCTGGCACTCCCCAGCCCCGCGCGCTCCAGCGCCGTTCCGAACGCGAGCCCGACGACGAGGGCGATCACCAGGCTCGACCGCTCGCCGAGAACGCCGACCAGCGGCAGGGGCGCGTTCACGTCCAGAGTCTCCGCAGCAGAGGTGCCACCGCGTAGGCCGCGGCAAACGCGGCGAGAATGAATACCCAGCTGCCCAGGCTCAGGAGCGCGCCGCCCGTCAGGGCCTGCCCGCTGGTGCAGCCGCGGGCCAGCACGGCGCCGAGCCCCATCGTGCCGCCGCCGGCGAAGGCGAACATGAGGCGGGTGCGCCCGGAGAGACGGGGGCCCCGTTCCACGGTGCGGTGCATCCGGCCCGCCAGCCACGCCGACGCCCCGCCACCGATCGCGACGCCGAGCAGCTCGACCACGAGCCAGTCACGCCACGGCGGCACGCCGTCGGCGCGATAGCGCGCGAAATACGGACTCTTCGCCGCCTGGGTCGGAGCGACCGCCGTCGCCACTGCGGACGCGGTGCTGGCGAACGCCCCCGAAGCGCCCAGCCCGCGACCGACGATCACGAACGCGCCGAGCAATACCAGGCCGAGCCCGACACCGGCGAAATACGGATCGGCGTAGGGCTGAGGCTTCCCGCTCATGGAGCTTTCGTCGCCACCGTCTCGACCGGCCAGTTGCGGCGCGCCCAGTCTTCGAACGAACCGTCGTACAACCGGACCGGGATGCCGATGGCCCGCGCGGCGAACAGCATCGCGGTGGCCTGCTGGCCGATATGGCAATAGCCGATCACCGTGTCACCCGTCTTGACGCCCGCAGCGTGGAACAGCGCGGCCAGGTCGGTCGCGGACTTGAACACGTTGCTGTCGTCCACGACCTGGTCGAACGGCACGCTGTAGGCGCCGGGGATATGGCCGTGGCGGTGCGCCCCGGGAGGGCCGCCCTCCATGACGCCGTCGTAATAGCCGGCCGAGCGCGCGTCCACCAGCGCGTAGCCCGGCGTCGCTGCGTGCGTCCGGACGAACTCCGCGTCGACGACCAGGGAGTGGATCTGCAGGGCGGCGAGCTTCCCGGGGCGAGGCGCGGGGGCCTCGGTGGTCGTCTGGTGCCCCTCGCGGATCCATGCCCCCATGCCGCCGTCGAGCAGCGAGGTGGAGCCACCGAGTCCCGCGTGGTCGAGCATGAAGTAGAGGCGCGTGGTCGGCGAGACCCAGTCCTCCCCATAGTAGACGACGATGCGGGAGTCATTCGAGATGCCGAGGTGCTCCAGGCTCACGCGCAGCGACTCCGCCGGCGGCATCTCGAGCGTCAGGCCGTTGGGAGCGTCGTAGTGCATCATCTCGTGGAAATCGACGAACTGCGCCCCGGGAATGTGGTGCTGGTCGTAGCGCTCACGCTCGCCCACCTGCAACAGCACGAGATTGCGGTCGTGGAGATGCGCGGCGAGCCAGGCGGGGGTGACGAGCATCGGCGCCGACTCGTCGTGGTGCGGGCGCGGAGACTGCGCCGCCCCGAGCAGCAACGGCAACAGCAGAGCGAGACGTTTCATGGAGAGCCTCATGTCGGAGGTCGCGGGTCCTACGGGCACCGCAGCATACCGGCGGCGCGGCCGATGGTGGTCGTGGAGGCGTAACGGAGTTGTGTTGAAACTGCGAGGCGGTCAGATGTGGAGGCGGTATCCGATTTTCCACACCGTGAGGATGTGGCGCGGGGTCGCGGGATCGTCCTCCAGCTTGCGGCGCAGCTCGGCCACGTGGGTATCCACGGTGCGGGACACGACCGACGCCCCGTACCCCCACACCTCGCGTAGCAGATCGTGACGCGAAATGACCGCGCCGTGCCGACGCACCAGGGCCAGCAGCAGCTCGTACGCTTTGGGTGGCAGCGTCACCTCCTGCCCCGACTTCGCGACGGTGCGGCGCGCGAGATCGATACGCACATCGCCGAAGGCCAGCGTCTCCTCGCGTGCCGTTGCGTCGTGCCCGGCCCGGCGCAGCAGCGCGGCGACCCGCTCCAGCAGCTCCAGGACGCCGAAGGGCTTGGTCACGTACTGGTCGGCGTCGAGCTTGAAACCGCGGACCTTGTCGGCCTCCTCCGCCCGGGCACTCAGGATGATCACCGGCGTCCGGGACCCGCCGCCGCGCAGCGCGCGCAGCACCTCGAAGCCGTCCAGGCCGGGGAGCATGAGGTCGAGGAGAATGAGGTCCGGCGCCCAGCGTACCGCGGCGTCGAGCCCGGTACGGCCGTCGGGGGTGATGCGGACGTCGTATCCCTCGAGCTTCAGGTTGTACGCGATCCCCTGGGCGAGATCGGCGTTGTCCTCGATCACCAGAATGCGCGCGCTCACGCCGTGGTTCCGTTGACCGGCAGGGCCACCACGAACCGCGCGCCGCCACCCGGGGCATCCTCCACCCAGGCCCGGCCGCCGTGCTGCCCGGCCACCTCACGCACGATGGTCAGCCCGATGCCGCTGCCGCCCTGGTCCGCCCCGGTCGTGCCCCGGGCGAAGGCCCGCCAGACCGCGGCGCGCTCGTGGTGCGGAACACCGGGGCCATGATCGGCGACGGCGAGCATGACGTGGCCGTCTTCCCGGTGAACCGTTACCTGGACCGTCTGCCCTGTGGGTCCGTACTTCACCGCGTTGTCGAGCAAGTTGAGCAGGATATGGCGCAGCGCATCGCGGCGCAGCGGGACGGGCGGGACCTGCTCGATAGCGGTCTCGATCGTCGCCTGTCGACTCGCCGCCAACGGGCGAAACTCCTCCACGATCCGGTGGGCTTCGGCGGCGAGATCGGCCGGCTGTGGCGCGGGGCCCACGTCTCGTCCGAAGCGGGAGAAACTGAGCACCTTCTCGACCAGGTGACTGAGCCGAGTCGTTTCACGATCCACCTGCGCCAGCGCCCACGCGTGATCCTCGGCCGTCCTCGCCCGCCCCAGGCGGATCGTATCCTGGTAGAGGCGGATCTGCGCCAGCGGCGTGCGGAGCTCGTGGCTGACGCTCGCGATCCACTCTGCGCGTAACCGGGCCAGCTCCGCCTCGCGCCGCAGCTGCGCGACCGCCACCACCATCAAGGCGGCGGCGAGCAGCAGCAAGCCGAGCAGAAACGGGAGGCGGGAGCGCGGCAGTCCGCCCACCAGCAGGGAACCCACCTGGTCCGGACGGATCGTCGCGTGAACCACGAGCGACCCGTATCGGGCCGACAGCCTGGCCGTGGCGCTTGGGGCCGACGGCGCCATCGTGTCCGAAGCGAAAAAGGTCCCGCCGTCCGGCGCCGTGACCGTCACGGTGATCAGGTCGCGGTTTTCCCTGCCGGCGCGGAACGACTCGGGCAGGATCTCGCTGTCGTCCATCATCCAGCCCATGACCTTCGCCACCGCCGCGGGCGTGTACTGCGCGCCATAGACCATCGTATCGCCGCGACTCGTGGGCATCAGCGTGTAGGCGAGCAGGCGCGGACCGCGCTCCAGCGGCAGCACGAGGTAGGTGTAGCCGTGCTCGCGCTCCGATTGCTCGCGCGCCCGCTCCCGGAGGGTCCGGAGCACCAAGATCCTGTCGCGGCTCGTGTAGGCCGTGAAGAGATCCGGCGGAGGCGGGTCGACGAGCGGCCGGTCCACTTCCCAACCTTCGCGCGGGTCGGGATGCGTGTTGATCGCGCTCTCGAGCGCCCCGTGACCGACTTCGAAGCCAAAGAACGTCTCCGGGACCGGACCGTACAGCGGGCGATGGCAATAACAGCGGTCGTTCCAGGGCAGATAGTGCGGCAGGTCGCTCGCCGTAGGAACCCTGGGGCTGGTGTGGAGGGCTTCTCCGTGATTGACGGCGCCGATCGCTTCCTGCGCCATCGTGCGCAGCGCGTCTTCGAGGTGCTGTCCGTAGGACCAGGCGGCGAAGGACGCGTATTCGCGCAGCGCCCGGTCGGCGACGGTCCGGTTCGAACGGGCGACGCGGACCGCGCCGACCCCGGCTACCGCGGTGACGCCGATGCTGGCAAGCAGGAGCGCGAGTGGCCAGCGCGCCCACCAGTGTGGTCCGATCCAGGGAAACCGCCGCATCGCGGCTCGGAATATGCTGCCGCTCCCGCCCTCAAGGCAGCCGGCGAGTTGTGCCGGAAGTGTGAAGGCGGCGCTTCCGCTCGGCGGTATAGTGCCACCACGGCCGCGCCGGGGCGCCTTCCATGAAGCGCACCGCCGAGATGAACACGTCCAGCACGCAAGGGTCGTGTCGCTGGCCGGTGTCCGCGCACAGCGCCTCATACAGCGCGTAGGGATCCTGCCCCGGCAGGTCGCGCGGGACCCGCACGCCAACCCGACGCAGGTCCGCCGCGAGCGCCGGCCCGATGTTACGAAGCTGCTCGAGGCGCGTCACCGCGTCGCGCGCCGGCGTTCTTCGGCCACGGCTCTTCGGCATCGTCGTATCCTCGATCATTGGAATTGCGCGAACCCGACGGTGTTGCCACCGGGTTCACGAACGTAGAGCTCGGTGCTACCATAGAACGTCTTGTGACGCGGCTTCACGACCGGTACACCGGCAACGGCCTGTTCCACGCGGTCGAGGTCCTCGACCGTGAAGAACAGCGCCGTCGAGTGGCCGGATGAATCGCCGGCCGCGTCCGGCCGCTCCGCCAGCACGCTCGCGCGGGTCTGGTACATGATCTCGATTCCGTCCTTCTCTACACTGGCGAAGACCAGCTTGCCGTCCGGGCCTGGGACCTGGTTGGCCGCCGTGAATCCGAACCGATCGACCCAGAAGGCGATGCACGACTCGACCGAGTCGACGATGAGTACGGGCGAGAGGCGCGTGAGGCGAGCGACAGCGGCAGCGGCCATATCAGGCTCCTTGAAGGTGTGTACGCCGAATTTCGGCTCGGGCCGGGATTCTGTATTGGAAAAATACGACGGTGAAAGACCCGGTGGCGCCGGCGAGCCCTGACCGCGGCCAGGCCGAGCCCTCCTACGTCGAGGTGCCGCCCCCCGCCGCCCTCGCCGATTGGGTGGTCTCCTTCTGGGAGATTCACCTTCCCGATCTCACCGTGCCGGCGCAGGTGCGCATCGTCCCCAACGCTTGCGTCGATCTCGTCCTGTACGTGTCGGAGCCCTCCCGCGGCGAAGGGATCGCCGCGATCGTCGCGCCCCCGCACCGCAGCTACGTCGTCGGGTCGACCCTGCGCAGCTTCATCGTACGGTCCGTGGGATGGCGGCATGTCGTCGGCGCCTCGCTGCGTCCCGCGGGGGTGGAACCGTTGCTGGGGTTGCCGGCGGCTGCGATCGGCGAGAGTGTAGCGCTGTTACGCGACGTCATCGGACGCCGGGCCGACGAGATCGAGGACCGCATCCTCTCCGGTCCGCCCGACAGCGTCCTGCGACGCATGGCTGACGTGCTGCAGCACTGGCACGGCACCCTCGAGGCGCCGGATGCTGTGTCGCACCGCGCGGAACAGCTCGTGCGCCAGGCGCGCGGGCGCAAGCGGATCGACTCCCTGGCGGGCGACCTCAACATTTCCGCCCGGCGGCTCGAGCGGCATTTCCTGGCGCAGGTGGGGATGACGCCCAAGCTGTTCTCGCGGCTGGTCCGCTTCGATCGCGCCGTGCGGGATCTGTCCAGGCGCGGGACGACCTCCTGGTCGCAGTTCGCGCTCGCCCACGGCTACACCGATCAGGCCCACTTCATCAACGAATTCCGCGAGTTCGCGGGCGTCACCCCGACCGAGCTCGAGGCGGAGAATCGCGGGCTGGGGACGTAGCGCTACTTGATGAACGTCCCGTCGCGCAGCTCGGCGTAGGCCTGCTGCAGCTCCTCCCGGGTGTTCATCACGATCGGCCCGTACCAGGCGACGGGCTCCTCGATCGGCTTCCCCGACACGAGCAGGAACCTGATCCCGGCGTCTCCCGCCTGGACCGTCACCTCGTCGCCGCGATCGAACAGCACCAGCGAACGGTTGCCGGTCTCTTCCCGCACGGGGGCGGGGTCGGCCACGCCCACCCGTTCGGTGAGGACGCCGAGCGGGTGCGATGCCCCACTGAAGCGGCCGCTGCCCTCGAACACGTAGGCGAAGGCATGCCGGTCGGTCTCGACGGGGAGCGACTTGCGCCGGCCCGGGGGAACCCAGATGTCGAGGTAGCGCGGGTCGGCGGCGACACCCTGCACCGGACCGGTCTTCCCCCAGAAGTCCCCGCAGACGACCCGCACCACGGTGCCGTCGTCGTCGGTGATCTCGGGAATGTCACGCGCCCCGATGTCCTGGTAGCGCGGCGCGGTCATCTTCAGGGACCGCGGCAGATTCGACCACAGCTGAAAGCCGTGCATCCTCCCCTCGGGGTCGCCCTGCGGCATCTCCTGGTGCAGGATGCCGCTGCCCGCCGTCATCCATTGCACGTCCCCGGACCCGAGCGTGCCCCGGTTTCCCAGGCTGTCCCCGTGACTCACCGAGCCCTTCAGAACGTAGGTGATCGTCTCGATGCCGCGATGCGGATGCCACGGAAACCCGGCGAGGTAGTCGTCGGGGCGCTCGTTGCGGAAGTCGTCGAGCAACAGGAATGGATCGTAGTCGCCGGTGTCCCCGAACCCGAAGGCGCGGCGGAGTTTCACCCCGGCACCTTCGATGGTGGGGGTGGCCTGCACGATGCGCTTGATCGGTCGAATCGACACGGCTGCTCCTCGCAGTGACGCGGGAGAAACACCCTCACGGGGCACCGGGTTCCGGTTGCGCAGCCCCGAACCGGAGCCCAGTTTGGTCGCTGTGTCCGATATTTACCACGATTTCCCCATCAAGGCGCCGCTCGAGCGGGTGTACGACGCCGTCAGTACCCCTCCAGGGCTCGACGCCTGGTGGACGAAGCGCTCGGCGGGCCGGCCGGCGGAAGGCTCGGACTACGAGCTCGGATTCGGCCCGGGGTACGAGTGGCGCGCGCGCGTGACGCGAGCGGTCCCGCCCGCCGAGTTCGAGCTGCAGCTCACCCAGGCCGACCCCGATTGGCTCGGCACCCGGGTGGGCTTTCATTTGAGCAGGGCATCCGGCATGACGCAGATCCGGTTCTCTCACACGGGGTGGCCGTCGCCCAACGAGCATTGGCGGATCTCGTGTTACTGCTGGGCCATGTATCTCCGCGTCCTGCGCCGCTACCTCGAGCATGGCGAGATGGTTCCCTACGAACAACGCCTCGACGTCTAGCTTCGTCGCTCGGCGAGCCCGATTCGGCGCGCCGCCGCGGCGATCCGGCGATTGAATCTGGTCGGATGACGATGGGGCCGTAGTCTGTTGGCTCATGCCCCACCGCTCCATCGCCCGCGCCATCTTCCTCGGCGGACTCACCGTCGCCGCCCTCGACGCGTTCGACGCCCTGGTGTTCTTCACTGGGATGCGCGGCATACCGGCGATGCGAGTATTTCAGGCGATCGCCGCCGGCCTGCTGGGGCGGGCGGCGTTTCAAGGCGGAGGGCCCACGCTGCTGCTCGGCCTGGCCCTGCATCTCTTCAACGCCACGTGTATCGTGGCGGTCTACGTGCTCGCGAGCCGGCGGCTGGCGGTCCTCACCCGTCGCCCGGTCCTGTGCGGCTGCGTGTACGGCCTGCTCGTCTATGGAGTCATGAACTACGTGGTCATTCCGCTTTCCGCGCTCACCACGCACTTCTCCCTCCCGTCGCTCATCAACGGACTCATCGGACACCCGCTCCTGGTCGGCATGCCCAGCGCGCTGTTCGCGAGGTCCGTAGCTCCTCCGAGAACGTCATAGCCGCTGGTCCAGCCGCCGGAGGAAGGCGCGCGGATCGTTGAGAAAGTCCCGCGTCAGGGTGACGTGATCCAGGTCGTCGTAGGCGACGGCGGTTACCGGCACCTGGTCGAAGCTGTAGATGACGGCGTCCGGGAAGGCCAGGAGAATCGGAGAATGGGTGGCGATGATGAATTGCGCGTCCTCGGTCACCATCTCCAGCAGGACGGCGAGCAAACCGAGCTGGTTCTGCGGCGAGAGCGGCGCTTCGGGCTCATCCAGCAGGTACAGTCCGCCCGGCACGAAGCGCTGCTGAAACAGGTTGATGAACGCCTGGCCGTGCGAGCGGGCGTCCGGGTCCCACCCGTACCGCCGCTCCATGTCCTGAAGCGAAGCCATGAGGGGTCCGGCCGCGAGGCCCCGGGCGAGCGCCGATCGGTCCCGGTACCGCTCGTCGATCACACCGAGCTCGCGCTCGAATTCGATCCGCTCGGTCGCAAGCCGGCGCTGGAACCCGAAGAAGTCCTCCGCCCGCAGAAAGAACCCGCGGTGCGTGCGCTTCGCCCAGGTGAGCTTCAGGGTATCCGCCAGGCTTCGCTGCGCGGCCAGCGTCGCATCCCGTTCCAGGTCGTTCATTCCCACCGCCGGCAGGTGGGCGGCCGCCGCGATCCCCTCGAGCAGCGTGGACTTCCCGGATCCATTCTCTCCCACGAAGAAGGTCACGCGGGCCGTGAGATCGAGTGCGGCGAGTGTGCGCACGGCCGGCACCGAGAATGGAAATGCCGAGGGATCCGCGGGCGGGCGCTTCAGCGCCACACGCAACAGATGGGGCACGAGGCTATTGATCGCCTGCCTCGTGCCCCCCGTCAATCCGGATATCGGTCAGCGGTCCGACGCGCCCCGGCGGTCGGCGACCGGTCGATACGCGACCGTGACCGGTGCATCGATCCGGATGCGCAAGCGCTGTCCCGCCGGCAGTGCGATCTGGCCGCCATCGGTCGCGACCGCGACACCGGTGCCCAGGGCCGCACCAACCACGGCGCCCTTGGCCGTCCCGCCTTTCCCGCCGACGATGCGCCCGAGGATTGCCCCCGCCACGGCCCCACCGCCGATCTGGGCGGCGCTCTTGCCCGCGTCGTTGTTCCCGGACACGTGGAACGGCTCGGCGCTGATCGTGTGGCGCTCGCCGGCGACTTCGATCTCCGTGAACCGCATGGCCAGCTGCGGCGCGCCAGCGATGCGCCCGCCTCCCTTCGCCTCGGTCACGGTGCCGCGGACGATCACGCCCGCGGGAATCTCGTCCTCCCGGCCGAGCCGGATCGGTTCGACGGAGCGGAGCTCGATGGCGTCTCCGGGGCGGCTATGCTCGGTGGACACATCCCGCTCGAGCGCGGCGACGAGCGCCGTGCCCGCCGGGATCGTCGCGGTATGGGTGGCCCGCCCGCGCCCCAGCACGACCGCCGACACGAGCCCCACCCCCAGCAGTGCGAATATGGTGACGCGCAAGCCTTGCGTAGGAATTGCCATGGTCGCCTCCTTCTTCACGACGTCCGTCGCCGTGACGACCGCTGCTACCAGCCGCCGGGGCGAGTGTTCCCGAAGTTGCGCTTTCCAGGGTGCCGCGGGCATCGTTCTAGGGCCTCCATCCACAGAGAACACTGTGTCATGAACGTCGGCATCGGGCGGATCCGGGTGGCACAGACTGGCGAGATCTGGTTCGACGACGCGCTGGTCACCCTCGACGCGCTGCCGCCGTTGCTGCGGGAGCTCCGCGCCGCGGGCGGCATGGTCTGGTACTACCGCGAGGCGGTGGATTCGGAGGCCGCCCCGGAAGCGATGTCCGTCGTCCGCCTGGTGGTCGAGCACCGCTTGCCGATCTCGATGTCCACGCGGCCCGACTTCGCCGATGTCGTACTCCCCAACGGCCGCGTGGTCCCGCGGGTCGGGAGAGACACCCTGAGTTGACCTTGGCCCGTGCGTCCCTGCTCGCCCTGGCGGCGCTGCTCCCCGGGCGCGCCGACGCGCAGGCCTGCTTTCTTCCACATCCCGCTCCCGCGTGTGAGTGGTTCTGGCTCACCGAGGCGGGCTCGCGCTGGCCGCTGGCGCACCCGAGCGGCGCCGCCCGCAGCCAGGAGTTCTTCTGGACCCTGGGGGTGGCGAAGAACGTCGGCCGGGCGTCCGCCGTCGGCGTGGCGTTCGCTTTCAGCACCGATTACGTGGAATCCGGCACGTACCGCCTCGCGCTCGAGGCCCGGTACCGCCGGTGGCTGACTCCTCTCGTGCTCGACGTCGGAGCGGGCCCGATCCTCGGACTCCGCGGCGTCGGTACCCGCGCCTCCCTCGGGGTCCGCAGTCTCGTGGCGCTCGAGGCGGGGTTCGACATGCACCGCCGCAACCTCACCGGCCGCACATCGGACGGGTACCTCGGCGTCCGCTTCGGCTCGCTCCCCGGCGTGGCGTTCGGAATCGTGGCGCCGATTGTTCTGGTCGTCCGGGCGCTGGGCAGCGGACCCGACTAGTCGTCCGATCCGCCGGCCATGCCTGAGCTGCCCGACATCGCTCTGTACCTCCACGCGCTGACACCGCGCGTCGTCGGCGCTCCGCTCGAGCGCCTGCGGATCGCGAGCCCGTTCGTGCTCCGCTCGACCGATCCCCCGCCGGCTGAAATCGAAGGCCGCACCGTGCGCGCGCTCCACCGCCTCGGGAAGCGCATCGTGGTCGAGCTGGACGGTGAGCGCTACGCCGTGCTCCACCTGATGATCGCGGGGCGGTTGCGGTGGCGCGCCCCGGGCGCGGCGATCCCGGGCCGCGCCGGCCTGGCCGCATTCGACTTCCCCGACGGGACCCTGCTCTTCATCGAAGCGGGTGCGAAGCATCGGGCGTCCCTGCACCTCGTGCGTGGCGCCCGGGCGCTGGCGGCGCACGACCCGGGCGGCATCGACGTCCGGACCGTCTCGACCCCCGAGTTCCAGGCCGCCTTGACGCGCGAGTCACACACGCTCAAACGGGCACTCACCGACCCCCGCCTGTTCGACGGCATCGGCAACGCGTACTCGGACGAGATCCTGCACGCGGCGCGACTCTCGCCGCTCAAGCTGACCGGGCAGCTCAGTGACGCGGAGATCACCCGGCTGCACGGCGCGGCCCGCGACACCCTCACCACATGGATCACCCGGCTGCAGGCCGAGGCGGGCGACTCCTTCCCAGAAAAGGTCACCGCGTTCCGTGAGGGCATGGCGGTGCATGGTCGCTATCGCCAGCCCTGCCCGGAATGTGGTGCGCCGGTGCAACGCATTCGCTATGCCGCGAATGAGGCGAACTACTGCGCACGGTGCCAGACCGGCGGGCGGCTCCTCGCCGACCGGGCGCTGTCGCGCCTGCTGCGGGACGACTGGCCGCGCTCGATTGAGGAGTGGGAGCTGCGCACCCGGAGCGGGGGCGATTCCGGGTGACGCGGCTCACACACTTTTCGGGCGTTGGCAAAACCGTGACCCTCCCGACCACTCGCGAGTAGTATTGGAGGTGTCAAACATGCCCTTCAGTCATCGTGCCGTCATCGCCGGTCTCGTCCTGTTCGCGCTCGCCTGCGCGAACTCGGACTCGCCCACGACGACCGGCGGAGGTGGTGGAGGTGGTGGAGGTGGTGGAGGTGGAGGGGGTGGAGGCGGTGGTGGCGGTGGCGGTGGCGGCGGCACGCTGCCGCACTTCACGCATGCGGTCATCGTGGTCGAAGAGAACCACGACTTCGCCCAGGCCGACAGCGCCGCCATGCCGTACCTGCATTCGCTCATGGCACAGTACGGGTATGCCACGCAGTACTACGCCAACACGCACCCGTCCATCGGCAACTACTTCTGGCTGACCGCGGGCCAGGTCATCACGAACAGCGACAGCTATTCCGCGACGGTCCCCGAGGACAATATCGTGCGCCACCTCCTCGCGGCCGGGAAAACCTGGAAGTCCTACGCGGAGGATCTGCCATCGGTCGGCTATACCGGGCAGAAGTCCGGCAACTACGCCCGCAAGCACAACCCGTTGTCGTTCTTCTCCGACGTGGTAAACGATTCGGCCCAGGTCAAGCGGCTCGTGCCGTTCGCGCAGTTCGCGACCGACCTGGCGGGTGATACGCTGCCGAACTACTCGTTCGTCGTGCCGAACCTGTGCAACGACGCGCACGATTGCAGCCTGCAGACCGCCGACACCTGGCTCCAGACCAACATCGCCCCACTGCTCACCAGTCCGTCGTTCCAAGCCGACGGGCTGCTGGTGATCGTGTTCGACGAATCCGATTCGGACGACACCAACGGCGGGGGGCGCATCGTCTGGACGGTGATCAGCCCCAAGGCGAAGCGGGGCTTCACCTCCGCCACGCTGTACCAGCACGAGAACACGCTGCGCCTCATGGCCGAGGGACTGGGCCTCACGAGCTTCCCCGGCGCCGCGGCGACGGCATCCAACATGGCCGAGTTCTTCACGCCGTGAGTCCCACGGCCCACCTTCTTTCATGGAGTCCGCCGTTATGCGCATGATTCTCCGTCGCGGTCCGGTCACCGTCGCCCTGGCCATCGCCGCCGGCGTCGCCCTGGCGGCCTGCAGCGATCACATGAGCCCGCAGGCACCCCTGCTCTCGCAGGCGCAGGCCGACAGCATGGGGGACGTCGTCGTCGCCGACGTCGAGAACGAGCTGGACGCCGGCACCGCCGCCAGCGGCATCGGGTTCGTGCCCGGCGCTCCGGCGGGGTCCGCCCTGTCGCCCTCGGTGCGGTGCGTCCCGACCGTCTCGCCCTTGCCGGCGGTCAACTCCGACTCCGACCGCGTGCCCGATTCGGTGCGCATCACCTTCACCGACTGCGTGATCGGCTTCCGCCGCGGGGCCGACACGATCCGCGGCTCGATCGACATCATCGACCCGACACCGATGGGAACGGACCGCTCCCTCAAGCTGGCCTTCATCGATTTCGCCAGGATCTTCCTGGACCGGCACGACCACTCCGCGTCGATCACCGTGAACGGCAGTCGCGAGGCGATCCGCGATTCGTCCCAGCTGTCGCAGACGGAAGTCGACTTCCGGACCGACTACGTGTTCGGCAACGGTGCGACCGCGAGCTCCGTGCGCAACTGGGCGATCGACTTTGCCGCGGAGGTGCCGGGCTCGATCGTGCACGACGCCGGGCTTCCCAGCGGTGTGCTCACCATCACCGGGGCGTCGACCTTCACGCGCAACGGCACGACGAAGTTCGACCTGCACGTGACGACTCCGAACCCGTTGCACTTCGACGCGACGTGCAACGACCGTCCCCGCTTCAGCACCGGTACCCTGGTCGCCGTGGTGACCAGGCAGGGCGCGACCTCGACGGTGACGATCGAGTTCACCGCATGCGGGCAGTTCACGGTCACGAAGTCCTGAGGGCGGCTCTGCGCGCAGTTCCGACGTGCATCACCCCTCTGTCCGAGCCCCAACGCGGCCGCCATTATTGTCGGCGCCCTCATCCGACAGGCGCGACGCATGCCAACGCGAATCCACTACCCTGCCGTGTACGCGACCCTCCTGAGCCTCGGCGGTGCAGCCGCGCTGGGGTTCGCCGCGCCGCTCCCCGCCCAGCAGGCGATCACCGACGCCACCCGCACCTTCGAGAAGAAGGACGGCTTCTTTCCGCTGTACTGGGATGGGGCGAAGGGACGGCTGCTGCTCGAGATCCCGGCCGGACGTCTGGACCAGAACTTCCTCTATCTCCCGTCGCTCGCCACCGGTCTCGGAGACGCCGGCACTGGGCTTGGCCTCGACCGCGGCACCATCGGGCAGGAGCAGCTCGCCCGCTTCGAGCGTGTCGGCCCCCGGGTGCTGCTGGTGCTCCAGAACCCGCAATTCCGCGCGCGCACCACCAACGAAGCTCTGGCCCGCTCGGTGACCGAGTCGTTCCCCCGCTCCACAGTCGCGGCGTTCGACGTCCAGGCCGAAGAAGGCGGCCGGCTGCTGGTGGACGCGACGCCGTTCGTCCTGGGCGACCTCACCGATGTGCGGGGGGCGCTGCGCGGGGCGAACCAGGGCGCGTTCCAGCTCGACCACGATCGCAGCACGATCTACGTGCCCCACACCAGGGCCTTTCCCAGGAATACCGAGATCGAGGCCTCGCTCACGTTCGTCAGCGACCAGCCGGGGCCCGCGATCAGATCCCACGCGCCCGAGGGGCGCGCGATCACGCTGCGCCAGCACCTCTCGCTCGTGGCCCTCCCCGATTCGGGCTTCCGGCCGCGGCGCTTCGATCCGCGCATCGGCCTCTTCCCGGTGACGTTCTACGACTTCGCGCAGCCGTTCGACCGCGACTACGTCACGCGCTACGCGATCCGGCACCGCCTGGTGAAACGGGACCCCACCGCCGCCGTCTCGGAGCCGGTACAGCCCATCGTCTACTATCTCGATGCCGCGATCCCCGAACCGTATCGGACGGCGTTCCGCCAGGGCGCGATGTGGTGGAACACGGTGTTCGAGGCCGCCGGCTTCCGGAACGCGTTCCGAGTGGAGGACATGCCCGCCGACATGGACCCGATGGACGCGCGCTACAACGTGATCCAGTGGGTCCACCGGACTGCCCCCGACTACTCGATCGGTCCGGCGTTCGTAGACCCTCGCACCGGCGAAATCATCAAGGCGGCCGTGCGCCTCGAATCGCACCGTTCGGTGGTGGACTACGACATCTTCGCCGGCGCCGCGCCGGCGGTGGCCGGCGCCGAGGAGGAGGACCCGCTCGACGCGGACGAGGGACTGGGGGACTGGATCGCCGGGCTCGATCCGGACGTCAGCGCGGTGGACTTCGCGATGGCCCGGCGGCGGCAGCACGTCGCCCACGAAGTCGGCCACACGCTGGGACTGGCCCACAACTTCATCGCCGCCGCCGATGGCCGGACCTCGGTGATGGCCTACCCGGCGCCGCTCATCGCCCTCGTCAACGGGAAGATCGACCTGTCCCGCGCCTACCGTGACGGCCCGGGCGCCTACGATTCACTCGCCATCCGGTGGGCCTACTCGGAGTTCCCCGCCGGACAGGAGGACTCCGGCCTCGACGCCATCGTCCACGAGGGGATGGCCCGCGGGCTGCGGTTTCTCACCAACCCGGACGAAGGGGACGACAATTCGTATCCCGAGGGGACGACGTGGGTCAACGGCAGTGACGCCGTGGAGGAGCTGGCCCGGGTGCAGGCGGTGCGGGACACCCTGGTCGCGCGCTTCGACGAGCGGGCGATCCATCTGGGGGAGCCGATGGCCCTCCTGAACCGCCGTTTCGCCACCGTCTATCTCCACCATCGCTTCATCCTCGCGGCCGCGACCAAGGCCGTCGGCGGCATGGAATACCGCTACGGGGTGCGCGGCGATTCGCTCCCGGTGACCCGGATCATCACCGCCGCGCGCCAGCGCCGCGCACTCGAGCTGCTGCTCGACGCGATCCAGCCAGCCGAGCTCGCGATCCCGGAGCGGGTGCTGGCCGAGCTCGCCCCCAGACCCTTCGGCTACGGCACCGACCCACGCGGTTTCCGCTCGCCCGCCGCCCCGGCCTTCGATCAGCTCGGTGCGGCGCGGACGCTCGCCACCCAGGTGATCGGCGGGCTGCTGTCGGCCGACCGCGCGGCGCGCATCGCGGCGCTCGCCGACCGCGACCCGACCCTGCCCACGCTCACGGCGGTGATCGATCGCATCATCGCCCGCACCTGGGGCGAAGCGACGCCCGCGCGGCACGCCGCACTGGCTCGGGTGACCCAGCGTGTGGTGGTCGATCAGCTGGAGGAGCTGGCCGGCGATCGGGCGGCGTCGCCCGAAGCGCGCGCCGCAGCCGAATGGGGCCTGCGGCGCATCGCGCGCAGCCTGGCGCAGGCTCCGGCCGTCGCCCCCGACGCGGAGACGCAGGCGCACCGCGCGCTGGCTGCCGCGGATATCGAGCGATTCCTGATGCGGCGCGACGCGCCGACCGTGCCGCCCGGAGCGCCCGCCGCGCCGCCTGGGGCGCCGATCGGGGCGCCGCGACCCTAGGGGCGCGGCGCGGCGCCTAGTGCGGCGAGGCGCCGTCGCGCTCCCATGTTAGTCGAGTCCTTGGCCAGCGCATCGCGGTAGCCCGCGATGGCCGCCGCCGTGTCGCCGCGCTGCAGCGACACCTCGGCCGCGAGGAAGGGGATCTGGGTCGACGCCGGATAGAATTCGGCGTTCAGCTTGAGCAGCCCCATCGAATTGTCGAACCGCCCCGCCTGCGATTCGGCGCGGGCCAGCTGATTCAGCACGAGCTCCCCGAAATCGTACGATCCGCTGCCGTAGTAGCGCTCCCGCAGGGCGCGATAGCGGCGCACCGTCGCGTCGAGCCCCGAGTCGGCGAGCATCAGCGTCAGATCGTCGTCGAGCAGGCGGGGCCGGGCCACGCCGCGGTGGCAGGTGGCGCAGCGCACCACGACGACCGGCGTGGGCCGGTCGGGGACGTCGGCCAGATGCTCCTCATTGATATGCATCACCATGTGCATCATCACGCGGGCCACCTTCTTGGGGCGCTTGTCGTCGGCGGCGAAGTTCACCGAATCGAGCGGCTGGCCTTCCTTGCCGACGTGGCAGTAGACGCAGCGCACGCCGAGCGCCAGGGCGAATCCCCGCATCGTGTCGATCAAGGCCCGCTGGGAGATGGTCTTCGGCAGCACCTTGAGGTTCGTGAACGAATCGGGGGGGAACCGGCCCTGGGCCCGGGCGGTGGGGCTCAGACCGAGGACGGCGGCGGTGCCAAGGAGAAACGCGACGGGGGAAGGGGTCATACGGTCGCCTCGTGGGGTTAAGGTGCGCCGGGTCAATGATATTCCGCACCGCCGTCAGGGCCCGGAGGATTCTGTGAGCAATCGGTCAGGAGTGGTCGGCCGCGGGACACCACAACCCTTTTCGGCCGTAGGCTGTCTTACACTTCGATCCTTATCCGGGGCCGACCATGCTCGCACCGTCCGTGTTGCTCGCAGCCGCGACCGCGCTGCAAACCGTGGCCATGGCACCCTCCACACCACCCGCCCCCGACGCCACGCGGGCGAGCGCGGTGCGGGCCATGCGGCCCCCCGTGCTGGACGGCCGGGACGACGATGAGGTGTGGCGGTCGGCCCAGCCGATCAGCGCGTTCCAGGAATTCGATCCCGATGAAGGGAAAGCGGCGCGGTTCGCCACGGTCGCCAAGGTGGCCTACGACGATCATTACTTCTACGCGTTCATCCGGGCGTTCGACCCCGAGCCGCAGAAGATCCTCCGCATCCTCGCCCGTCGCGACGTCCGGCCGCCCACCGATCAGCTGAAGATCGTCATCGATTCCTATCACGACCTCCGTTCTGGATACGAGTTCGCGGTGAGCCCCAGCGGGGTGAAGCGGGACTACGCCATCTACAACGACACCCAGGAGGATGACGCCTGGGACGGCGTATGGGACGTGGCGACCGCGGTGGACTCGCTCGGCTGGACGGCGGAGTTCCGCATCCCCCTCTCGCAACTGCGCTACGCCAATGCGCCGACGCACACCTTCGGATTCGCCGTGTGGCGCGACATCGAGCGGTTCAAGGAGCGCGTGAGTTGGCCGCTGTACCATCGCAACGCGAACACCTTCGCCTCGCAGCTCGGCGAAGTGACCGGGATCGACGGGATTTCCTCGCCGCGTCGCCTCGAGATGGCGCCCTATGTCGTGACGAAGAACGTCTCCGTACCGACCGGCAGCGGATTCGACCGCAATCAGCGCATGACCGCGGGGGCCGACTTCAAGTACGGCGTGACCTCGAACCTGACGCTCGACGGCACCGTCAATCCCGACTTCGGCCAGGTCGAGGCCGATCCCTCGGTGCTGAACCTGGGGACGTTCGAGACCTTCTTCCAGGAGAAGCGGCCGTTCTTCATCGAGGGCGCCGGGCTGTTGAGCTTCAGCATCAACTGCAACGCGGTCAAGGACTGCGGCTCCGAGAACGTCTTCTATTCCCGCCGCATCGGCCGCGCGCCGCAGCTGTCCGGCCTGTACGGGGATGCGACGTCCCCCACCGCATCAACGATCCTGGGAGCCGCCAAGCTGACCGGCCGGACCCCAAGCGGCTTCTCGCTGGGCGTGCTCGACGCCGTCACCGAGCGCCAGGTCGGCACCAATCAACGCACGATCGAGCCCGCCACGAACTACGCTGTGATGCGGGCGACGCAGGATTTCCGCGACGGTGGGACGGTGCTCGGCGCGATGGCCACGGCGGTGACGCGCGCCAACGATCAGTGGTCGAGGGACTTCCTGCGCTCCGGTGCCATGGTAGGCGGGGTGGATCTCCGGCACCGCTTCCTGCAGAAGCGCTACGAGTTCGACGCGTCGCTGACCGGGAGTCGCGTCACCGGTTCGCCCACTGCGATCGCCGCAACGCAGCAGAACAGCACGCACTACTACCAGCGGCCCGGCGGCGCGCTGCGGTTCGACCCTTCCCGCACCGCGCTCAGCGGCCACACGGAACAGGTGCGGTTCGGCAAGTTCAGCGGCGACCGCACGTACTTCGAGACCAGCCTCCAGCGTGTGTCGCCAGGCTATGAGATCAACGACCTCGGCTTCCTGCAACGCGCCGATTGGCAGGAGCAGGCGACCTGGGCGCAGGTCCACTTCAACAAGCCGACGCGGGTGTTCCAGCGGTTGTCCTGGAACTTCAATGAGTGGAACGACTGGAACACAGCGGGCCTGCCGCTGGAACATGCCGTGAACACCAACGTCCACACAGAGCTGTGGAACCACTGGTGGCTGCACGCCGGCGGTACCCTGGGGCAGCTCGGCACGACCTTCTGCGATCGCTGCTCGCGCGGGGGCCCGGCTGTCCGTGTCGACCCCTACATCGCCCCCTGGGCCGGCATCGAGGGCGATGCACGCCGGGTGGTGGTCCCGTACCTGTGGATGAACTACTGGCGCGGCGATGGAGGTCGTTCGACCTCGCTCAACCTGAGTCCCGAAATCGACCTGCGGGTATCTGCGCGCTGGACCGCATCGCTCGCGTTGAGCGCCACGCGCAACGCCGACAACACGCAGTGGGTGCTCGATACCACATTCGGGGGCGCGACGCATTACACCTTCGCCCATCTCGAACAGCGGACGATGAGCCTCAGCTGGCGGCTCAATTTCACGGCGAGCCCGAACCTGACGCTGCAGCTCTACGCCGCCCCGTTCGTCACCAAGGGCCACTATTCGAACGTCCGCGAGCTCGCCAATCCGCGGGCTGCTGCCTACGCCGACCGTTACCAGCCGTTCGTTGATCCAACGGTTGCGAAGGACTTCAACTTCAAGCAGTTCAACTCGAACGTGGTGCTGCGGTGGGAGTACCAGCCGGGCTCGACCATCTTCCTCGTGTGGACCCAGGGGCGCCAGGACTTCGATAAGTCCTACGGCAACCGCTCGTTCCGCGGCGACTTCGACAACCTGTTCCACCAGCACCCGGACAACACCTTCCTGATCAAAGCGAGTCACTGGTTCAACTGGTAGGACGCTGGACGTAGCCCCGCGGGGACGCATCTTAGCGGGTCGTGATCGATTTGACCTTCGACCTGGAGATCGCCGGTCGTCTCGGCGTGGCGGCATTGGCCGGCCTCGCCGTGGGGATCGAGCGGGAGTGGTCGGGCCATGCCTCGGGACCCGAGGCGCGGTTTGCCGGCGCCCGGACCTTCCTCCTGCTCGGGACGCTAGGCGGGGTCGCCGGCTGGCTCGTCGCCGGCGGCCTGGCGATCGTCGGCGCGCTGATCCTGGCCGGCGCGATGGCGCTGACCATCGCGGCCTATGTCGCTGCCGCGCGGCCCGGCGGACCCGCCGTCGAAGGGACCACGGAGGTCGCCGCCTTGACCGTGCTGGCGCTCGGCACGATCTCCGGCCTCGGCTTTCCGCTGGTCACCAGCGCGAGCGTCGCCATCATGGTTCTCGCCCTGGTCGAGAAGACCCGGATTCACACGCTCATCCGCCGCATCGGCGAGCGGGAGATCTCGGCGGCGCTACAGTTCGCCGTGCTCGCGCTGGTGATTCTGCCGCTGCTTCCCGCGGGCCCCTACGGACCGTTCGACAGCATCCGCCCCCGGGCCTTGTGGACGGTGGTGCTGCTGTTCTCCGGACTCAACTTCCTGGGATACCTGGCCCGCGGCGCGGTGGGCGAGACCCGGGGCTATGGCATGACCGGCCTGCTCGGCGGTCTCATCTCGTCCACCGCGGTGACGTGGAGTTTTTCGCGCCTCAGTCGTCGCGAGCCCGCGCTGAGCCGGGGGCTGGCCACGGGAGTGCTGGCGGCGTGCACGGTGCTCCTGGTGCGTGTCCCGATCCTGACGACGGTCCTGAACCCCCGGGTCACCTGGGCCCTGGCCCCGTACCTGCTGGCCCCGCTCGTCGTCGGCGCGGCGTTCGTGCTGCTGACGGTGCGTCGTGCCTCCCCCGATGCGGAGCCGGTCGAGCTGCAGCAGTCGCCGCTGGGGTTGTGGTCCGCCCTGAAGATGGCGGTCGCCTTCCAAGTCGTGCTGACGGCGATCCCCTTCGTGCAGCAGCTGTGGGGAACCCCCGGCGTCCTCGCGTCCGCGGCGTTGCTCGGTCTCACCGACATGGACGCCCTCACGCTGTCGATGTGCCGCCTCGCGATCGATGACGGCGCCGGATTGGCGGCCACCGCAATCGCGATCGGGATCCTATCGAACACGGTGCTGAAGCTGGGGCTCGCCGCCGTGCTCGGCGCGACGCCGTTCCGGCGGTGGACCGTCCCCGGGCTCGCGGCGTTGGCGCTCGCGATCGGCCTGGGCATCTGGCTGCTGTGACGAGCCCGCCGAGAGCGGCCGCCCTGGGAGTACGAGTCAAATCCGGCTGGGCCATGACGGTCTTGCTGGCGGGACCCGCTTCCGCGCCCCGGGTGCTGGACCGTCGCCGCGTCGAGCTATCGGATCCCTCCGTGCCACGGACGCGGCAACCTTATCACGCGGGTTTCGGCATCGCCCAGCAGAGCCGGCGCACCATCGCCCGCCTGGTACGGATCGTGGAGCGGTGTGCCCGGGCGTCGCTCGGCCGCCTGGTGCGACGCTACCGCGCGGACGGAGTGGCGCTACGTGGTGTTGCGATCGTGGTGGGCAGCGTCATCGACCCGGCGCAAATCGCGAATCCGCACATCCGCGCGCATGCGTCGGAAGGTGCGTTGTTTCGCCGCGTGGTGGGCGACGCCGCACGCCGCAGCGGCCTCGGCTCGATCGTCGTGCGGGAGCGGGATGTCTACCCCGCTGCCGCGCGCGCAACGCGTCGCAGCGAAACGGGGGTGAAGGGTGCGGTGGCGGAGCTGGGTGGCACGGTGGACGGTCCCTGGCGCGCCGAGGAGAAGACGGCGGCTGCGGCGGCGTGGATGGTACTTGCCCGCCGGCCGCCCCGACGGCGGACCTAGGGCGTTCCGCCGTTCAGCGAGCGCCGAGCCGCGTTCAACACGCGCTCCTGCACCTCGGCGACCGATCCCTCCAGCGACGCACCGGCGGCTTTGTGGTGTCCGCCGCCCCCGAATCCCTGGGCGAGCGCGGCGGAATCGACGCTCCCCATCGAGCGGAACGACACCTTGATGCGCCCGTTGGCGATCTGCCGGAACAGCAGCGCGAGACGGACGCCGGCGATCGAGCGGGCATGCTCCACGATGCCATCCAGATCGTCCGGGGTGACGCCGTGCCGCTCCAGCGCGCCGGCCGGCACCGTCACCCAGGCGAGACCCTGCTCCGGCTCCACCACGAGGGTTTGCAGCACCTCGGCGAGCAGGCGCACGCGCCCTTCGGGCGCGCTGGCATAGACCGCCTCGTAAATGGACTCCGGCTCCACGCCGTGCTCCAGCAGCGCCGCCGCGACACGCAGAGCACGCGCGCTCGTATTCGAGAAGCGAAAGCCACCAGTGTCGGTGAGGATCCCGACGTAGAGGGCCCGCGCCGCATCGGTTGAGAGCGGCCACTCGAGGGCCGCCGCCAGGTCGAACACCAGCTCGGCCGTCGCCGTCGCCTCCGGGGCGACGAGACGCGGGCCGTCGGGCAGGGTTCCGGGACTCACATGGTGGTCGATACAGGCGACCGGGGCACGCCGCTCGTGTACCGTCTTCCCCAGGTCGCCCAGCCGTCCCAAGTCCGAGATGTCCACCACGAGCACCACGTCGGCCCGGGCGATCTCCCGCCCCGCCCGCTCGCTGGCATCGGCGCCAGAGGGCACCATGAATCCGAACCGCTCGGGGATGCCGGTCGGATTGGCGATCACCGGGACGAGGCCACGCGCGCGCAGCAGGTGCCAGAGTGCCACCTCGCTCCCCACGCCGTCCCCGTCGGCGTTGACGTGGGTCGTGAGGGCGACGCGGTATCCCGGCTTCAGGATGGCCGCGATCTCACGCGCAGCGGCCACCCTCTCAGCAGGAATGGGGATGGATTGCATCGACGAAAGATAAGTGCGTCGAGAGAAAAACGTCGAGACAAGAGGCGTCGAGAGGGAAACCGTACCTGATGGTCCCTGCTCGACGCCTCTTCTCTCGACGACTCTTCTCGACGATGTTCTTCTAGACGCCTTTCGTTCGCAGGACCGAATGCCGGCGGCTGTATCCGAAGTAGATGCCGAACCCGATGATCAGCCACACCACGAGGCGGATCCAGGTGTCGGCCGGGAGGGTGAGCATCAGCCCGAAACAGGTGAGCATCCCCATGATCGGCACGAACGGCACGAACGGCGTGCGAAACGGCCGTTCCAGGTCCGGGCGCTTGGTGCGCAGGATCCAGACGCCGGCGCACACCAGGACGAATGCCAGCAAGGTGCCGATGTTCACCAGCTGCCCCAGGAGCTGCAGCGGCAGGAGTCCGCTGGCGATGCCGACTGCGATGCCGGTGTAGATCGTGGACAGGTATGGCGTGCGGCGCGTGGGGTGGACCTTTCCGGCCCAGGGCCCGAGCAAGCCGTCGCGCGACATCGCGAAGAACACCCGCGACTGCCCGAGCAGCATCACCAGGATGACGGAGCCGAGACCCAGCACCGCCCCGATGTCGATCGCCGCCTGGACGACCCACGGCGCCCGGACCTGCTCCATCGCGTACGCCATCGGCGCCGGGACGTTGAGCTGGGTGTAGGGCACCATGCCGGTGAGCACGGCTGAGACGACCATGTAGAGCACCGTGCAGACGGCGAGCGATCCCAGGATGCCGATCGGCATGTCCTTCTGCGGGTTCTTCGCTTCCTGCGCCGTCGTGGACACGGCATCGAACCCGATGTAGGCGAAGAACACGAGCCCCGCGCCCCGCAGCACGCCGGACCAGCCGAACGTGCCCCACTCGCCCGAGTTCGGCGCGATGAACGGCTTCCAGTTGGACGGGGTGATGTGTCCCAGGCCCACGATCACGACCAGCAGAACGATCGCGACCTTGAGGAACACGATGAAATTGTTGACGCGCGCCGATTCGCGGATCCCGATCACCAGCACCGTCGACATCAGCGCCACGATGACCACGGCCGGCAGGTTGACGATGGCGCCCGTCAGATTGAACCCCGCGTGGGCGCACCCGGGCGCGGCCATCGCGCCCACCTGGGCGGCCGTGCACCACAGGGTCGGCGATGCGGCCAGTGCCGGCGGCAGGTGCAGACCGAACAAGCCGAGCAGGGAGACGAAGAACCCGGACCAGCCCACCCCGACGCCGGCGGCCCCGGCCGCATACTCGAGCACCAGGTCCCAGCCGATGATCCAGGCGACGAGCTCGCCCATGGTGGCGTAGGCGTAGGTGTAGGCGCTGCCCGCGACGGGAACCGCACTCGCCATCTCGGCGTAGCACAGCCCCGCGAAGGCGCAGGCGATGCCGACCAGGCCCATGGAGATCGGCACTGCCGGCCCGGCGTACAGCGCGGCGGCCTGCCCGGTCAGCACGAAAATCCCCGCCCCGATGATGGCGCCGATCCCCAACGTGACGAGGTTGAGCGGGCCCAGCGCCCGCTTCAATGACGTCTCGCTCGTCTCGTCGGCCTCGGCACGCAGCGCGGCGATGGATTTCGTGGCCAGGAGCGACATCGCGTATCCCCGGGGAAGAGAGTGGAGAGGCAATCTCCATTCTCCCGGCGTGCCGGGCGCGCCGCGGGGGACGAGACGGACTATCGAGGGGGTGGGTGGGACCTCACGCCATGGCTTCGTACACCCGGTCCCGAAAGCGGCGGCTGAGCCGGAGTCGGGCCCCGTTCGTCAGAATCACGACGCCGTCGCCGTGAAACCAGGGCTGCAGCTCGCGGATCCCGTCGATCCGCACGATGTGCGAGCGGCTGATGCGGCGGAACGCGCGGCGGTCGAGACGCGCCTCGAGCCGCGCGAGCGGAACGCGCACCCGGTGCGTCGCGCGCCCCACGTGGAGCCGGACATAGTTCCCTGCCGCCTCGAACCAGTCCACTTCGTCCACCCGCACGAAGAACGCCCGACCCCGCTCGCGCACCAGGAGACGCGCCAGGGGCGCGCCGCGCGGCGCCCCCGCCTCCCGCCGCGCGAGCCGGCGCCGCGCGCGGGCCAGCGCCGTCCGGAACCGCTCAGGGTCGACGGGCTTGAGGAGATAGTCGACCGCTTCGTGCGTGAACGCCGGCACCGCATAGCGATCATGGGCCGTCACGAAGATCACCGCGGGCCGCTGCTCGGGGGGAAGCCGCTCGAGCACCGTCAACCCGTCCGCCCCCGGCAGCTGCACGTCCAGCAGAACGAGATCGGGCGACAGGCTTTCGATCGCGGACCGCGCCGCCGCCGCGTCGCCGCAGGCGCCCACCACTTTGACGTCGGATTCGTCGCGCAGTAGGCGGCGCAAGCGCCGTACGGCGAGCGGCTCGTCCTCCACCAGCAGCGCGCGGATCGTCACGCGACGCGCGCGGCCCGGTAGGGGAGCGACACGCGCACCACCAGACCTCCCGGGACACCGTCGAGCAGCTCGACGCGATGCGAGGTCCCGTAGAGCTGCGTCAGGCGGGCCCGGGTGTTCGCGAGTCCGATGCCGCGCCCCCCCCGGGCTGCGCCGCGCGCGGTCGCGTCCAAACCGGGACCGTCGTCCCAGACCTCGAGGTGCAACGTGTCCGCATCGCGTCGCGCCCGGATGCCCACCACCCCCGGACCGGGCCGGGCGGATACGCCGTGGCGCACGGCGTTCTCCACCAGCGGCAGCAGGATCATGGCGGGAACCCCCGCGGCGCGGGCGTCGCCCGCCACCTCCCAGCGGACCTGCAGCCGGTCCTGGAACCGGACGGCCTCGATGTCGAGATAGCGGTCGACCAGCTCGAGCTCGGTGGCCAGGGGCACCTCGGCGGCCCCATCGGTTTCGAGGGTCTGGCGCAGCAGATCGGCGAGGCGTCCCACCATCCGCTCGGCGGCGTCGGGGTCCTCGTGAATCAGCTCGGCAATGGCGTTCAGCGTGTTGAAGAGAAAGTGCGGGCGCAGCTGCAGCGTGAGCGCCTGCAGCCGGGCCTCGGCGACGCTGGCCTCCAGCTCCGCCGCGCGCACCCGGTGCTCCTGGGCGTCCCGCGCGTAGTCGCGGGCGTGGACCAGGGCGAGGATGGCCCAATAGACCAGCAGGTTCCAGTGGTAGGACGCGGCGAAGTTGTCCACCAGCTTCGGCAGGAACGGATACGGCTCGCCCCCGCGCAGCACGGCCTGCACGGCCGTCGCGAGCACGAGGTGCAGAAACCCCAGCGTTAGACTCGCGCCGAAGTGAATCGGCACCGCCCGCTCCCAGTTCTCACGGTCGATGCGAAAGCGGCGCGCCAGCGCCCGCACGACGAGGGCGAGGATCCCCCAGAGGTACCAGTCGGGCAGCTCAGCGCGCAGCGCCTGCCACCAGGTGGAGGGGTGCGCCGAGAAGCGTTGTTCGGCGAGATAGAGCTGCGTGGAAAACACCAGGCCCAGGAGGGTCCAGAACCCCGCCCAGGCCAGTGTCTCCTTCCAGCGCCGCCGCATGGCGGCAAGATATTGGCCTACCGCTTCGTCGCCAGCTTCGACTTCCGTACGCCGTAGAAGGCGTAGATCACGATGCCGACGATGAACCAGATGATCAGCCGCTCCCAGGTGCGCCACGGCAGCGAGATCATGAGATACAGCGCCGAGATCGCCCCGAGTGGGGCGACGATGAACACCGCGGGAGTCTTGAACGCCCGCGGCAGATTCGGCTCGCGGACCCGCAGCACCATGATGCCGATCGATACGATCACGAAGGCCAGCAACGTGCCGATGGATACCAGGCTGCCCGCCTCGCGCACCGTCAGCAGCGCCGACACGAACGCCACGGCGACCCCGGTGATGATGGAGGTGATCCAGGGGGTCTGAAACTTCGGGTGGATCTTGTTCACGAACTGCGGCAGCAGGCCGTCGCGCGACATCGTCCAGAACACCCGCGACTGCCCCAGCAACATCACCAGGATCACGCTCGAGAGGCCGGCGATCGCCCCCAGCTTGATGAGTGTCGACATCCAGCCGAGGCCCGCATGGTCCGCCGCGACCGCGATCGGATCGGGCACGTTCAGGTCCTTGTAGGACATGACGCCCGTGGCGATGCCGGAGACGATGATGTAGAGCACCGTGCAGATGAGGAGCGACCCGATGATGCCGATGGGCATGTCCCGCTGGGGATTCTTCGCTTCCTGCGCCGCCGTGGACACGGCGTCGAATCCGATGTAGGCGAAGAACACCACCCCGGCGCCGGTCATGACGCCGGTCCAGCCGAACTCGCCGCGGTTGCCGGTGTTGGGCGGAATGAAGGGATGCCAGTTGGCCGGGTTGATCGCGTGCGCCGCGGCGACGATGAAGAGCAGCACCACCGCGACCTTCACGAACACGATCACGTTGTTGACGTTGGCCGATTCCTTGATGCCGACGACCAGCAGCGTCGTCACGATCGCGATGATAATGACAGCGGGCAGATTGAAGATGGCGGTCGTCGTGGTGCCGTCGGCGCATTGGACCGCAATGCCCCGCGCGGCGGACAGCGCGCACGGGACGTTGATGCCGATGTCCTTCAGGAACGAGACGACGTAACCGGACCAGCCGATCGCCACCGTGACGGCACCGAGGGCGTACTCCAGGACCAGGTCCCATCCGATGATCCACGCGACCAGCTCACCCAGCGTCGCGTAGCCGTAGGTGTAGGCGCTGCCCGCCATCGGGACGAGCGATGCGAATTCGGAGTAACACAGCGCCGCGAAGATCGAGGCCACGCCGGCCAGGATGAACGAGAGGACCACGGCCGGGCCGGCGTTCTGGGCCGCCACGGTGCCGGTCAACACGAAGATGCCGGTGCCGATGATGGCGCCGATGCCGAGCGCGGTCAGGTTCAGCGCGCCCAGGGCACGCTTCAGGCTATGGTCGGTCTCGGCTTCCTTCTGGAGATCGGTGACGCTTTTCCGTCGAAACAGATCCATGCGCACCCCTCTGGCGTGGTGGAGATCGAAACGGAAACGGGCGCTAGAGTAGACCGCGGCCTCCGGCGTGTCAAGCACGGAGACGCGGTTGCGGCGCGATCAGAGACTGTAGTTGGGCGCTTCGCGGGTGACGACGACGTCGTGCGGATGGGACTCCCGCAGGCCGGCCGAGGTGATCCGGATGAACTCGGTCTCGGCGCGCAGGCCGGCGACCGTGGCGACGCCGCAGTAACCCATGCCGCTGCGCAGGCCGCCGATCATCTGGAACAGGACGTCGCCCACCGGCCCGCGATAGGGCACCCGCCCCTCGATCCCCTCCGGGACGAGCTTCGAGGGACTCACCTCGCCCTCCTGGAAGTAGCGGTCCGCCGACCCCTCTTCCATCGCGGAGAGGCTGCCCATGCCGCGGATCACCTTGAAGCGACGCCCCTCGAGCAGGAACGATTCCCCGGGGCTCTCTTCCGTCCCGGCGAGCATTGAGCCCATCATGACGCTCTCGGCCCCGGCGGCGAGCGCCTTGACGATGTCGCCCGAATACTTGATGCCGCCGTCGGCGATCACGGGGATGTCCCCGGCCCCGCGCACCGCGTCGACGATCGCGGTGATCTGGGGGACACCGACGCCGGTGACGACTCGCGTCGTGCAGATCGAACCCGGCCCCACGCCCACCTTCACCGCATCCACGCCCCGCTCCACGAGCGCGCGCGCCCCCGCCTCGCTCGCCACGTTCCCGCCGATGAGCTGGGCCTCGGGATACTTCTCGCGCAGGCACGCGACCGTGTCGAGCACCCCCTCCGAATGCCCGTGCGCCGAGTCCACGACGATGACGTCGCAGCCGGCGTCGAGCAGGGCCTTGGCGCGCGGCAGCGCTTCGGGCGATCCGCCCACGGCCCCGGCCACCCGCAGCCGTCCGTGCTGGTCCTTGTTGGCGCTGGGGTGCTGGCGCCGCTTGAAGATGTCCTTGATGGTGATCAGGCCGCGCAGCACGCCGTGCTGGTCGACCACGGGCAGCTTCTCGATCCGATGCGCGCCGAGGATCTTCTCCGCTTCGTCGAGGGTGGTCCCGACCGGCGCCGTCACCAGATGATCCTTGGTCATCGCCTCGCGGATCGAGCGGTCGAGCTGGCGCTCGAACTGGAGATCACGGTTGGTGACGATGCCGACCAGCTTGCCCGCCGAATCGACGATCGGCACGCCGGAGATCCGGAAGCGGGCCATGAGCTGCGCCGCCTCGCGCAGCGGGCGGTCGGGACCGAGCGTGATCGGGTTGAGGATCATTCCCGACTCGCTGCGCTTCACGCGGTCCACCTCCGCCGCCTGCCGGTCGATCGGCATATTCTTGTGGATCACGCCGATGCCGCCCGCTCGCGCGATGGCCATGGCCATTTCGGATTCGGTGACCGTATCCATCGCCGCCGAGATGAGCGGGATGTTGAGCGGGATGTCGCGGGTGAAGCGGCTGGTGATGTCCACGGCCCGCGGATGCACGGTCGCATGCCGCGGCACGAGCAGGACGTCGTCGAACGTGAGGGCGGGGGTCTGGCGGAAGGTTCCCATAGCGGAAATTACGTCCGGCCGTGCGTTTCCTCAACGGCGGCCGGTTCGATTCACATGCGGCCCAGGACTTTCTGGGCGAACGCCCGGGCCCGCTCCTGGAGTTTCCCCTTTGCGCTGAAATCGCTGATCGTCACCGTGACGACGTCGGTTCCGTGCACGACCACCAGGTTGCCGCGGGTGGCGCCCGCCGCCAGCCACAGAGCCCGATCCCCCAGCCCGCCGATCGGCTGCGAGCGCTTCTGAGCGGCGAAGAAATCGTATTGTGCCGTGCTGCCGCGCGAGATGCGGTACGTGACCGTGGTCCCGTGAAACGCATCGCCCAAGGCGGGCTCGACGCTGCAGGTCGGGCCGCCCGACGGCTCTCGCCGGTAGCGCGACGGCTGCGCCAGCGCCACCGATGCCTCCGCCTCCGTGATGTAGCCGCACCCGCTGCGCGCCGGGGCGGCCGGCGCCCCCGCCCGTTTCTCCGACGCGGCCGCCGAGTCCCGCGTGGCCGCGGCGCGCTCCGTCCCGCTCGAGCAGGCCGCCACGGAGAGGGCGAGCACCGCCGTCACGACTTTGATGGCGGCGTCTCCGGCGCCGGTGGAGGCGCGGCGTCGGCGGGCTTCTTGCGCACCTCGTCCACCGCGGCCTTCCCCGCCGCCGCCAGCCCCTCGAAGAACTTCCCCGCCTTCCCCACGGCGTCCATCGTCCCCTTGATGATGGTCACGGGGACGCGTCCGGCGCGCATCGTGTCCTCCAGCGTTTCCGCCACCTTCTGAAACGCGGGCGCACCCGCCGGGCGTTCGGCGTACTTGGACTCGAGGAACTCGACATAGTCGAGGACCTGATACACCCGGTCCTCGGGGAGCGTCTCGAGCTTGCGCAGCATGCGCTCGCGCAGAATGTCGTTCATGGCTGTACCTCGAGCGAGACGAGATCCACGACCGGGTTGCCGACGAAGCGGCTGCGTCCCGTGCGCACCCGGGCGGTGACCTGCACGGTCGCGAGCGGAGGCAAGGCTTCCACCGCGGCGCGATTCGCCTCCGGGACGATGACGTACACGAAACTCCGCTCCGGCACCGGCCCACGCGCCAGCAGATAGATCGCGCCGTCCGGAATGTCGGGACGCAGATCGTCGGCGGTGCGCAGCGCGATGATCTGCAGCGTCCACCGCAACGTCTGGCCGACGTAGCGGTCCGGCTCGGCGCGCAGCTCGGCCGCGCTCACGCCGATGAGCACACCGGCGGGCGCGGACTGGAGGTCTGCCGTTTTCACCCAGCCCTCGAGCTGGACGCGGGTCCATTCGCCGGTACGCCCGAGCACCGTGAGTGGCGCTCCCGACGCCAGGGTCCCGTCTGCGGCGCCGTCGGGCGCACGGAACACCGTGGTGGATCGCGACGCCTGGACGCGGCTCGGATCGACGGCAGCGCTTCCCGTGTCCAAACGCGCGGGCCCAGGCCGCGGCGGAGGACTCGCGCCGGATCGGGAGGGCGGCGCGGGAGCCGCGGCCGCGGTCACGGGCTGGAGGGCGGCACGCCGCATCCAGCCCTGCCTCCGCACGTGCACCCACCGGTCCTGCTCGCCCACCTTGTCGAGGGCGAAGCCGATGACCAGATGCGCGACGACGTCGCCCGCCGGGGTGGCCCGCAGGTTCTCCGACGGCGCCTTGGTGACCGCCAGATCGAATCCGCTCACGCTGGTGGGACCGAGTGAGCTCTTGAAGATCCAGCCGTCGAGAGTGACCTGTACCCAGTCGTTTTGCGCGGAGCCCTGATCGACCACGGCGCCGGCCTCGAGCTGCGCGAGCCGTTTACCCGCCGCCGCCTGATAGAACCACTCGCCCGCGGGGACGACACGGGCCCGGGTCTGGGCGGCGAGCGGAACGACGCAGCAGGCGACAACTGGTAGGACGCGGAGCGCGCGGATAGATTGCATCCCCTTCAATATGAACAAGAGGCACGGGTCGCGCACCCCGGTCGCGCTGATCGTTCTCGACGGCTGGGGCTTCCGCCCCGGCCGCGAAGGCAACGCCATCGAGCTCGGCGCCACGCCCGTCTGGCACCGGCTCTGGGAGCGTGCGCCCCGCACGTTGCTCGATGCGTCGGGCCTCGCGGTGGGCCTGCCCGAGGGCCAGATGGGCAACAGCGAAGTCGGCCATCTCAATCTCGGTGCCGGCCGCGTCGTGCCGCAGGACATCGTACGGATTTCCCAGGCCATAGACTCCGGCGAATTCTTCGACCTCCCGCCGTTGAAGGAGCTGTGCGCGACCGTGCAGCGCGGCGGCGGGACGCTGCACCTCCTGTCGCTCATTGGAACGGGCGGCGTCCACGCCCTCGACCAGCATCTGCTCGCGGCGGTGGACCTCGGCCGGCGCGCGGGCGTGCCGGTCGCCATTCACGCCTGGCTCGACGGACGCGACACGCCACCGCAGTCGGCGCTGCAGTTCATGCGCGAGCTGTTGGAGCAGATCGGGATCCGGGACCCGGAACCCGGATCCCGGGCCCCGGTCGTGTCGACGGTGACCGGTCGGTACTACGCGATGGATCGCGACAAGCGATGGGACCGCACGCGGCTCGCCTACGACGCGATGGTGCACGGCACGGGCATCGCCGCGCCGGATCCGGTCGCCGCGATCGAGCGCGCGTACGAGAGCGGCGAGACCGACGAATTCGTCAAACCGCGCGTCGTCACGGGCGCGCCACGCATCCGGTCCGGGGACGGCGTGTTCGTGGTCAACTTCCGCGCCGACCGCGTGCGTCAGATGTGCCGGGCCCTCGCCGCCCCGCAATTCGACGGGTTCGCCGATCCCGAGCGACCGCGCGTCTCGCTGGTCACCATGACGCAGTACGACCAGACGTTCCCGTTTCCCGTCGCGTTCGGTCCGATGGTGCTGCACCGCATCGTGGCCGAAGTCCTGGCCGACCACGGCAAGACGATGCTGCGCACCGCGGAGACCGAGAAATACGCGCACGTCACGTACTTCTTCAACGGCGGCGTGGAAACGCCCTATGCGGGCGAGGACCGGCGGCTGGTGCCGTCGCAGCAGGGGGTCGCCACCTACGACCAGATGCCGGAGATGAGCGCGCCCGGGGTAACGGACGTGCTGTGCCAGGCGCTGGAGGCGCGCGACCACGACTTCATTCTCTGCAACTACGCCAACGGCGACATGGTGGGCCACTCCGGGGTACTACCGGCGGCGGTGAAAGCAGTGGAGGCGGTCGATGCTGCGCTGGCCCGCGTGCTGGCCAGCGCGGAGCGGGCCGGCACCACACTGCTGATCACCGCCGATCACGGTAATTGCGAGCTGATGATCGACCCCTCCACGGGGGGGCCGCACACCGCGCATACGACGAACCCCGTGCCGTTTCTGATGGTGGGCGCCGAAGGCGTGCGCACCCTGCGGCCCGGGGGCAGCCTGCGGGATGTCGGTCCCACGCTGCTCAACCTGCTGGGCGTGGAACCGCCGGCGGACATGACCGGAACAGACCTTCGAGAGGTGAAATGATGGGCGGAAGCATCGGCGAGTGGGCGGACGGGCGGATGGGCGGACGAAGGACAATCGTGCGGACGGCCATCTGTGTGGTGGCCCTGCTGTCCGGCCATCCGCCCATCCGCCTATCCGCCCAGGTCGGGCACGACCCCGGCGCCTCGCCCTACCATGACATCCGGCATGGCGCCATGGTCCGGGTGGTGGGCGGCTACTTCGGCGGCACACGGGGCAAGATCCCCGTCGGCCCTTCCTACGGACCGACCGGCGGATTGCGCCTGGAGTATCTGGCCGGCAACATGCTGGTCTTCACGACCGGGATTGCCTACGCCCAGACCGACGCGTACTACGTCACGGCCTACGACAGCACTCCGAAGCGCGTGGGACCGATCAACAACGACATCGTGCTGGCGGACGTCGGCCTGCAACTGTCGCTCACGGGAGGCAAGTCGTTTCACGGTCTGCAGCCCTACGTGGGCGGCACGCTCGGCCTCGCGTTCGGATCGACGATCGCGGCCGATACGAGCGGGTACCAGTTCGGCACCAAGTTCACCTACGGGCCGGAGGCCGGGATCCGATGGTATCCGGCCCGGCGCTTGACGTTCGAGTTCGGCGGCCGGATGGTGTTTTACAAGCTGCAATACCCGCCCGCCTACAAGCTCTACCTGCTCCCTCTCACCGCGCCGCTCACCGAGATGACCTCGCACCCCTGGGCGACGGTCGGCGTCGCGTGGACTTTCTAGCCGACGGGCTGCGCCGCGCCGTCCATCTGCTCCTGGCGGGCGATGCCGAAGTGCTTGGCATCACCCTGCTCACGCTCAAGATCGCGCTGGTCGCCACCACGATCGCGTGCGCCCTCGGCATTCCCGCGGGCTTCGTGCTCGCGACGCGGCCGTTCTGGGGCCGCCGGGCGGCGTTGACCGTCGTCAACACGGCCCTCGCGTTTCCCACCGTCGTGGTCGGGCTGCTGCTGTTCGGGCTGTTCTCGCGACGCGGACCGCTCGGCGGTCTGGGCATGCTCTACACCTGGCAGGCGATCGTCGTCGGCGACGTCCTGCTCGCCCTTCCCATCGCGGCGGCGCTCTCCGCGGCTGCGGTGCAGGGCGTCGACCCTCGATTCCGGCGCACGGCGGAAACGCTGGGCGCCGGCCCCTGGCGGAGCGCATGGACGGTGGCGCGGGAGGCCCGCTTCGGGCTCGCCACCGTCGTCACGGCGGCCTTCGGGCAATGCACCGCCGAAGTCGGCGCCGCCCTGATCGTGGGCGGGAACATCCGCGGCCAGACCCGTACGCTCACCACGGCCGTCGCGCTGTACACGGGACAGGGGGATTTCGGCCTCGCGCTGGCGCTCGGGTGCATCCTGTTGCTGCTCGCGTTGCTCGTGAACGTGGCGCTGCAGGCGCTCCAGGGTCACGGCCGTGCTTGAGCTGCGCGGGGTGCGCCAGCGCTACGAGGGGCGCACGGTCCTCGAGCTCGACGACTTCACCGTGGCGCGCGGGTCCATCGTCGCGATCGTCGGCCCCAACGGTTCCGGGAAAAGCACCCTGCTCCGCCTCGCGGCGCTGCTGGAAGCGCCGAGCGCGGGCGAGGTCTGGCTCGACGGGCGCCGGGCGCCGCGCACCGCGGCGGCACGGCGGCGGGTGACCCTGGTCGAGCAGCGCCCCGTGCTGTTCCGCGGCAGCGTCCGCGAGAATCTGGAATTCGGCCTGCGGACCAGAGGAGTCGGGGGCGCCGAGCTGGCCGCCCGGGTCGATGCGGTCGCGCGGCAATTCGCGATCGCTGGCCTGCTGAACCGGGCACGCCGCGAGCTCTCCGAAGGTGAGATCCAGCGGGTGGCGGTGGCACGGGCGGTAGTGCTCGAGCCGGATGTGCTGCTGCTGGACGAGCCGGCGAGCTCCGCCGATCGCGCGGCCGCCCTCCAGCTCTACCAGACGCTCCAGGAGGAGCGTCGCCGCCGTGGATTGACCATCTGCCTCGCCTCCCACCAGCTCGAGGATGCCTACCGGTGGTCGGACGACTTGCGGGCGCTCGCGGACGGGCGGATCGTGCCCATCAGTCCCGAGAATCTGTTTCGGGTGGAACTGCCCCCCGGATCGCCCGACGTCACGCGGCACGTGCGCGTCGGGTCGGTGGAGATCGCGGTGGCGACCGAGCGCACCGGGCCGGCGATTCTCGCCGTCGCGCCGAGCGACATCATTCTCTCGAGCGCGCCGGTGGCGTCCTCGGCGCGCAACGTATTCTCGGGCCGGGTGACCCGGCTCGCGCGGCCGAAGCCGGGTCTGGTCCACGTGACGGCGGAGGTGGGGGTGGACCTGGTGGCGGCGGTAACCGAGGAAGCGGTGCGCGAATTGGGGCTCACACCGGGCGCCCCGGTCACCTGCGCCTTCAAGGCCAGCGCGGTGCGGGTGTTCTGACCATGGCCATCGCCTATCTTACCAGAATCGTGGCGTTTACGGCGACGCATCGGATCGCGCGCGCAGACTGGACCGAGGAGCGCAACACCGCCACCTTCGGAAGGGCGGCGCAGGATCACGCGCACCACTACGAGTGCCGGGTGACGGTGAAAGGGCCGCTCGTGGCCGATCAGGGTGGCGTGGTGAGCCTGGTGGCGCTCGACGCCCTACTGGCCCGGGAAATCACCGAGCGGCTCGAGGACCAGCACATCAATCAGGTCCTGCCGGAATTCGCCGACGGCAGACAGCTGGCGACCGGAGAAGCGCTCGCGGTGTACTTGTGGGGGCGGCTGGCGGACGCGCTGCCGCCCGGAGTGCGACTGCATGCGATCCGCGTCCAGGAGGGGTCCCATCTCTACTCCGAGTACTTCGGCGAGGCCTGAAGGCTCGCGCCGCGGACGCATGGCCGCCGGCTCCGCCGTCGTGGAGGAGTGGCCGGTCTGGCTCGAGGTGAACGGCACGCCGGTCGTGACATGGATGTGCACCCCGGACCAGCTCGAGGAGCTGGCGGCGGGGTGGCTGCACGGCGAGGGCTACATCGACTCGGTGGACGACCTGCTGAAGCTCCGCCCCTGCGCGACCGACCTCGGGTTCTGGGCCGACGTGCGCCCCGAAGGCGTGGCGCGCGTCGCGGCGGAAGATCGCCGGCGCGTGCTGGCGTCGGGATGCGGGGCCGTGACGACGCTGCTGGCCGATCCTCAGGCGGTCCCGCGCGCCGTGGTGCGCGGGGAGCCGCCGGTCCCCGAGCAGCTGCGGGTCCTCTTCAAGGCCCTGTTCGCGCGCGGGGAGCGCTACAACGAGACCGGCGGCATCCACGCGGCGGCATTGACCGACGCGACGGACCTGGCATTCCACGCCGAAGACATCGGGCGGCACAACGCGGTGGACAAGGTGATCGGCGCCGCCGTGCTGGCCCGCCGCCCGATCGCGGGACTCGGACTGCTCGTCACGGGACGCATTTCCGCCGAGCTGGCGTTCAAGGCCGCGCGCGCGGGCCTCGCCTGGGTGGCGACGCCGAGCGTGCCCTCCACGCTGGCCGTGGTGATCGCCCAACGCTCGGGCATGGTGCTCGTGGGGCGCGCCGTGAGCGGGTCGCCGCACGTCCATCGGCCCGAGGCGTGACGCCGGATGCGCTGCGGGCGCTGTTGCGCGACGCACGGGTCGTCGCGGTCGTCGGATTGTCTCCGAATCCCACGCGACCCAGTCACTCCGTGGCCCGCTACCTCCAGCACGCGGGATATCGGATCGTGCCGGTGAACCCGTTCCATCGCGAGATCCTCGGGGCCCGGAGCTACCCATCCCTCGCGGCGGCGGCGCGAGATCACGCGATCGACATCGTCGATGTGTTCCGGCGCAGCGAGCTGGCGGGAGCCGTGGTGGACGAGGCCATCGCGCTCCGGCCGCGCCTCATCTGGCTGCAGCAGGGGGTGATCGATGCGACGGCGGCGGCACGCGCCGCGGCGGCCGGGATCCCCTGCGTCATGGATCGATGCCTGGCTGTGGATCACGAGCACCTGTTCGTCCCTGCCGACAGCTCTCACCTGGAGCCACGATGAACCGACTGTGGTTTGCGATTCTCCTGACGTGCGGGATTCCGGTCGCCGTCGTGGCCCAGGAGACCCCGTCCTCTCCGACGCTGATCTTCACGATCCACGCCGGCGTGGCCGGTGGCCACTCGCTCTGGTCCGTTCCCAAGCAGCCGATCTGCACCAGCAGTTGTTCCTCACACGACACGCTGCGCGTCAGCCGCAGCGTGGGCAGCGGCATCACGGCCGGGCTCAAGGTGTCCTATTTCCCAGGGGCCCACCTGGGGTATTTCGGCGAGGCATCGTTCGTCGGCTTGTCGCTGGACGACAATTGCTCCGAAGTCTTCGTCCAGGGGGGGGCCGGAAGCGTCAACGACGTGCTCTGCCAGGTCGTGACGGGGAAGTCCATCACCATGGGGGCCGTGTCCTTCATCGGGGGCGTCACCCTGCGCGCCGGGCCGCTGTCGGGGGTCAGCCCCTACGTCGTGCTGGGCGGCGGACTGCTCGCCTTCTCCCAGAGCACGCTCGACATGTCGGGGGACTTGGTGACCGGCGGCGTCGTGGAGCGCGTCTCCATCGTCGTCGACAACTCCCCGGCCCGCGTCTCACCGGTAGGCACCCTCGGCGCGGGCCTGCGCGTGCGCGCCGGCGCGGGGTACGGTGTGCGCCTGGGGGTCGAAGACCTGATCGCGAAGTTCGAACGCCTGCAGGGCCCGGTGAACGCCATCGGCCAGGGGCCGGTCACCTCGAAGTTCTATCACCACTTCGTGGTGCGGTTGGGCCTCGACGTCGTGCTCGAGAGGAAACGCGGCCGGCGCTACTAGGATGCGCGGCGCGGTCCTCGCCGGCGGCGCCGCCAGCCGCTACGGCGGCCGTCCCAAGGGCCTGCTCGAGGTCGGCGGCCGCCGCATCCTCGACCGCGTGGTGGACAGCGTCGCCGCCGCGGTGGGATCGCTCCCGCTGCTCGTCGCCAACGCACCCGACGCCGCGACGTGGTCCCCCGAGCTGCGCTGTGTCCCCGACGTGCGGACCGGCGCGGGCAGCCTGGGCGGCATCTACACGGCCGTCTGCGGGGACGCCGGGCCGGTGCTGTGCGTCGCCTGGGACATGCCGTTCGTGAGCGAGGCGTTGCTCCGGACGCTGGTGGCGGAGAGCAGCGGATTCGACGCCTTCCTCCCGGAAAGTGGCGGCCGTCGAGGCTTGGAGCCGCTGTGCGCCGTCTATGGCCCCGCGTGCCGCACGGCGATCGAGCAAGCGCTGGATCGGGGCGACTTGCGGGCGATCGCCTTCCACGACGCCGTGCGGACAGGTACACTATCGCTCGACCGGGTCTGTGCTTTCGGCGATCCCGAGACGCTGTTCTTCAACATCAATCGCCCCGAGGACCTCGAGCGGGCGGAGGCGCTGTGGCGGCGACGCGGATAATCTCGATCATCGGGAAGAAGGATGCGGGCAAGACGTCGCTCGTCGTGGCGCTCGCCTCGGAGCTGCGCCGCAAGTTCCGCGTGATGACGATCAAGCACGGCACTCACGCCGCCGATCTCGACCAGCGCGGCAAGGACACCTGGCGTCACTGGCACGAAGGCAAGGCCGAGCGGGTGCTGCTCGAGGCGCCCGGCGCGCGCGTCCTGTTCGAGCGCACCGATCGCGAGGACGACCCGATCACCCTGGCCCGCCGCTATCTCGACGGGGCCGACATCGTTCTGGTCGAGGGGTTTTCGGCGCACCCGTTGCCCAAGATCGAGGTGTTTCGCACCGTCTGCGGCGACGCGCCGATTTACGACCCCGCGCGGGACAACGCCGACCAGTGGGTCGCGATGATCACCGACCAGCCGACGTTCCGCGCCTCCTTCCCGGTGTTTCGCTTCAGCGACACGAGCTGGCTCGTGGCGCTCGCCACGCTCGCGTGGGACCGCGCCCGGATCCTGCCGCCCTGACCGGGCTGGCGCCAGCGGAGGCCGCGCGGCTCATCATCGCCGGTGCCTCGCCCCTGCCGGCCGTGCCGCGCCCGCTGCGCGAGGCGCTCGACCTCGTGATGGCGGAGGACGTGATCTCCCCGATCGACCTGCCGCCCTGGACCAACTCCGCCATGGACGGATACGCCTGCCGCTCGTCCGACGTCCGGGCGGGCGTCGTGCTGCGCGTGGTGGAGACGGTCGCCGCGGGCCAGTTTCCCGCACGGGCCCTCGCGGCGGGAGAAGCGACCCGCATCTTCACCGGGGCCCCGCTGCCCGCCGGGGCCGACGGCGTGATCCGGCAGGAAGACACGGTGGCCGCGGACGACCGGGTGACGATTCGCGACCCGCGCGACGCGGGAAAGAACATCCGCCGCACGGGCGAGGACATTCGCCGCGGCGATCTCGTCCTGCCGTCGGGAACCCCGCTGGGCCCCGCCCAGCTCGGCGTGCTCGCCTCCATCGCGCACGAGCCGGTGGCCGTGCACCGTCGGCCGGTGGTGGCGTTCCTGGGCTCGGGCGACGAGATCGTGGACCTCGACCGGCGGGGGGAGATCCTCGCGGGCACCAAGATCGCGACCTCCAATTCCTACACGCTGTCGGGAATGATCCGCCGCGCCGGGGGAGTCCCCCGCGAGCTGGGCATCGCCCGCGACACCATGGAATCGCTGCGCGAGCATATCGCGAGGGCCGACGGGGCCGACGTGCTCGTCACCACCGCCGGCGTGAGCGTGGGGGAGCACGACCTGGTCCGCTCCGTGTTGACCGAGCTGGGCTGCGCCATGCAGGTGTGGCGCGTCCGCATGCGCCCCGGCGCCCCGCTCGGCTTCGGAGCGCTCCCCGCGACGCGGGGGCCGCTGCCCTGGGTCGGGCTGCCCGGCAATCCGGTGAGCACCATGGTCACCTTCGAGCTGTTCGTGCGCCCCCTCATCCGTCGCCTGCTGGGACATACCCGGCCGTTTCGCCGCACCGTCTCGGTCGTCCTCGAGGAGGAGATCTCCCTCGGGCCGAAGCTGCGCCACTACCTCCGGGCGATCGTCGCGCCGCGCGCCGACGGCACGCTCGGCGCCCGGCTCACCGGCCCGCAGGGCTCGGGGATCCTCACCTCGATGGCCCGCGCCGACGCGCTGCTCATCGTCCCGGAGGACCGGCCGCGCATTCCCGCGGGGGAGACACTCTCCGCACTCGTGCTCGACGATCCGCATCACAGCGCGGAGCCGGCGTACTGATGGTCCGCGACCTCCAGGCGCTGCTGCTCGTCTTCACGTCGGTGCTGTTCATCGTGGACCCCTTCGCCGCCGTGCCGAGCTTCCTCGCGATGACGGCGCGCGACAAGCCGCAGACGCGGCGCGCGCACGCGCGGCGCGGCGCCTGGACCGCGGCGATCACCCTGACCCTGTTCGCGCTCGCCGGGAGCGCGATCTTCAAGATCTTCGGCATCACGATCGGGGCGTTCAAGATCGCGGGCGGGGTGCTCATCGGCCTCAACGCGCTCGACATGGTGCAGGCGCGCCGCAGCCAGCAGCGCGAGACGCCCGCCGAGACCGCGGAAGGCATAGAGAAGGAGGACATCGGGATCCTGCCGCTGGGCGTCCCGATGCTCGCCGGCCCGGGTGCGATCTCCACCGTGATGGTGCTCGCGCTGGGCTCGAAGAGCTGGGTGACCACCGTGGCCGTCTACGTTTCGATCGCGCTCACGGCGTACGTGTCCTACCTGACCCTCGCCGCGGCGTCGGTCGTGGAACGGCGGCTGGGGCGGACGGGTATGCGAATCCTCACCCGGTTGATGGGACTCGTCCTCTGCGCCATCGCCGTCCAATTCATCGTCGACGGGATCCGGCTCGCCTTCCTTCCGGCGAGCCGCTGAGCGTCGACGTGGGTAGGCCATCGCGTACCGGCCGGCGGCCGCCCCTCCCGACGTTTCTCGTTCTGCTCAGCACGTGCGTGTCGATCTCGCCGATGGCGCCGCCGCCACCGCCGCCGCCACCTCCCCCACCCCCGCCTCCGTTCGTGAATCTGTCGGACCCGGGGTCAGCTTCGGCCGCGGTCGCCGCATTGGACAGCGCCCTCAGCATGCGGCTGCTGCACGGGTTTAGGGTCCTGGCCCCGCTGCTGTCCAGCACTGGCGGGCTCGTCCAGTTCCCACTGCGGAACGCGGCCGCACCGGTGTGCGCCGGCACCAGGCCTGCGCTCGCCACCCCCGTGTCGGCGACGCGTGGTGTAGGGACTTGGCCGGACTCAAACGCCGGTCGCGTGTTCGCCTACGACAGCGCGACGCAGCGGTACCGCGTCACGACCGACACGGGCGGGCCCGTTGAGGGAGTCCGGTTTCTCTTGTACCAGACCGATTCGGTACGACCGCTGTTCCCGCTCACAGCCTTGGGCTGGATGGATCTCAGCGTGCGCGGGCCCGACAGCCTCCAGGGACGCATTGCCGACACCGTGACGCTGGTCGACTACCGGCTCGCCACCACCGGCACGCAGCCGGTATACAGCTTGACCCTGACCGGCTCTGTGAGCGCAACGAGCCACGTGTGGACCTTCCGCGACTCCACATACCGATCCGGCGGCACGGTCGGTGTCCTGGCTGCCGTGGACGACTCCGCTGAGGGGACGTCCATGACCCTGACGGCCAGCCGCGCGGTGCTCGACCGGTTCGATAATTTCTACAGTCTCGACTTCAGCTTCTCACACGGGACCGAAACCGTGCGTCTCCAGGGGAACCAGGATACGTATTGCCTGCTCACATCCATCGGGCTCACGGTGACCGTCAACGGCGGTAGTTTCGCGAGTGTGACGAACGGGGCCTCGGCGACCGTGCCCAACGTCACCCGCGCAGATAGCCAGCCGCTGACCACTGCGCAGCTTGCGGCTGTGTTAGACCTGATCCGCGGACAGGGTGAGGTATTCGACTTGCTGACCGCGCTTTCTTGGCCGGGAGCCCTGACCCTTGCACCGTAAATCCGTTTCGCCGGTGGTCGTGGCCGCGCTGCTCGTCGGCGGCGGGCGCGCCGCGTGGGGACAGGTCGTGACCGCCTCCTGGGGCGCACAGGCGATCCCTGCGCTCACCGAGACGAACGTCGTCCCCGGCGACCGCTCGCTGGGTGAAGCGCGGGTCCTGCTCCCCGTGGCGATGCTCCACGCCGCCGTTCTGGGTGGGCGATTGCGCTTGGTCGCCACCGCGAACCTCGAGAAGTACACCATCCCGCACGGAGAGCTCGCCCCGGGGAACTGGGGCGAGAGCTTCGAAGACCGCCGCCACCCGCACACCCTCGTGCACGAGCTGATGCTCGTGGGCGGCGGGTCGCACCTCTACGTCGCAGCCGGCAAAGGCTTCGTCCCCTTCGGCAGCGACGATCCGATGTCGCGGCCGGCCGTGCTCTTCCCCGTCAACCACCATTTGAGCCAGATCCTCGAGCGGGCGGTGGCGATGGCGGGCGTTCGGGTCCGCTGGGTGACCCTCGAGGGGGCGGTCTTCAACGGCGACGAGCCGGTATCCCCCGGGTCGTGGCCAGCCTGGGACCGCTTCGGTGATTCCTGGGCGCTGCGCCTCACCATCCGCCCGGTAGCGGGCCTCGAGACGCAGGCGTCGACCGCCTGGGTCCATTCGCCCGAGAACCGGCCCGGCGCGGGCCCCGACGACCGCAAGACGAGCATTTCAGCCCGGTGGGAGCGCGGCCGCTGGTACGGCGAGCTCGAGTGGGCCCGCACCGCGACGGCCGACGGGTTCTTCGTGTTTCACTCGGGGTTGGGCGAAGCCGCGCTGCAATTGTCCGGACACCGCCCGTACCTGCGGATCGAACGGAGCGACCGGCCGGAGGAGGAGCGCGTGTTCGCCAGCCCGTTCCGCACGCGACGCCCCCTGTTCGAGAACTCGATCCTCGGCATCACCCGCTGGACGATTGTCACCGCGGGAGATGCACTCGAGCTGCGACGCGGCCCCCTGCGCTATGCACCCTTCGTGGAGGGTTCCTGGATCGGGATCGCGAGGGTCGGCGGTGGGGTATTCGATCCAATCGTCTTCTACGGTCGCGAGCACGGCGCCTCAATCACCGTCGGCATACGGCTTGCGATCGGAATGCCGATGCACCGGATGGGCCGGTACGACATGAGCCCCGCGGAAGGGACCGCGCCGATGACCATGCCGATGGACCATGGGGAACGCCGCGAATGACACGGATGAAGTGGGTACACGTCGTGATCGGAAGTCTCGCGGCGACCGCGTGCGCGGGCGACAGCGGCAAGGGAACGTCTCCACCGCCGCCGACCTCAATCGTGCTCGTCGATTCCCTCCCCATCCCACAGAACTACGGCATCCACGACCAGTTCATCCGTGATGGACTGGCGTTCGTGTGCGCCTGGAACACCGGCCTCTTGATCTACGACGTCGGCAACGGGATCAAGGGCGGCACCCCCGCGAGCCCGAAGCTCGTCGGACAACTGGTCCCCAGCGCCGACAGCGTGCCGGGTGGGGCTCAGGTGCACAACGCGTGGTGGTTCTGGAACCCGAACACCAATGAAAAGAAATACCTGTTTCTCGGGCAGGAGGGCCCGGGGACCATCGGCGCGAGCTCACAGGGGGACATCCACGTCATCGACGTCTCCGACCTCACGAACCCGCAGGAAGTGGCCCATTTTCGACTCGCCGGTGCCGGCACGCACAACTTCTGGATGGACGAGGCCAACCAGGTCCTCTATGCCGCGTATTACAACGGCGGCGTCGTGAGGATCGACGTGTCGGGTACCCTCTCGGGCGACATCTCGTCCCGTCTCATCGATACGGTCAGCTTCGGCGCCGGCAACACGTACACCTGGGGTGTGCAGCTCTACAACGGCTCGATCTACGCGATCGATATGGTGTCGGGGCTGTGGCACCTCAACGCCAGCCTGGGGTCGCTGGGCTCATCGGGCGGCGGCAACAACGAGGCGGCGCGCTACAGCTCGGACCTCTGGGTCGCGAACGGCTACGCGTACACCGGCACCTGGGATCATTTCCGGCGCACGGGGCTCATCGGCAGCCTGCTCAAGGTCTGGCAGCTGAGCGGCACCGGCGCGCCGGTCGCCGAGGATTCGATTCTCGTGTCGGGCGTCGGGGCGGTGAGTGACGCGGAGGTGTCGGCGGACGGGAAGCTGCTCATGTTCAGCACCGAGAGCGGGCCGAACTCGGGGTTCTGGTTCTATTCCCTCGCCGTTCCGGCGCACCCCACGCTGCTCGACAAGTACCTCATCTCGAGCGGCGTCCACACGGCGACCTTCGCCACGATCGGCGGCCGGCTGTACGCGTTCGGCGCCGAGAACCCGAGCGGCGCGGCGCTGATCATTCTGGATGTGACGGGACTGGATCAATGAGACACAGCTGCTGACGTCTGACGTCAGACGTCAGCTTACATCCGCTTGTACTTCGGCCCGCTCCCGCCTTCCCGCGGCGTCCACCGCGGCCCCACGACGTCCGTCGCCTTGCAGTCCACGCAGTTCGGCGCGTTCACCCGCAGCTTCCCATCCACCTCCTCGTAGACGCCCGCCGGGCAGAGGTGCGTATAGAAGCGCGCCACCTCAGGGGTGACGTCCGTCCCCACGAGAAGATGCGTGGGGATCGTGTCGCGCGTCGCGTTCCCCGCCTTGAACACCGCGTCCACCTTGCTGAAGGTGAGCCTTGCGTCGGGGGTGAACGGCTCGACGCGGTCGGCGCGCCGCGCCACGTCGGCGTCCTTGTGCATCGCGATCCGCCCGCCGGGAAAGCGCCCCCCGGTGAGCGTCATCAGCCCGGCCTTGAGGCCTCCGAGGGTGAAGCCATCCTTGAACGCGAGGCGCATGTTGCGCGTCGTGTAGAGATCGCGCGCGATGTAGGACCCGTCCACCATCCGGTCGTACTCGGCGAGGCGTGCGGCCGACGGATCACCCGCCTTGAGCGCGGCGAAGATGGCGCGTGCGGCGTAGATCCCCGACTGGATGGCGTAGTGAATCCCCTTGAGCGAGGGAACATCCACGAACCCCGCCGCGTCGCCCAGCAGCATCACACCATCCCCGGAGCGGCGCGCGGGGAGCGCGTAGTAGCCGCCCTCGGGGATCGTCTTCGCGCCCCATTCGACCATCTCCCCGCCCTCGAGGATGGGCCGGAACAGCGGATGCTGCTTGAGGCGCTGGAGCAGGACGTGCACGTCCAGGGCGGCATTCGAGTAGTCGAGCCCGACGACGATGCCGAGCGCCAGGAGGTTCGGCTCGAGCGGGTAGCAGAAGCTGCCGCCGAACGCATCGGACGGGAGCGGCCAGCCGAGGGTGTGGATCACCCGGTCGAGCGACTGCTTGGTTTCCCAGATCTCCTTGACACCGAGGGCGAAGATCTGGGGGTTCTGGGAGCCGACGCGCTGCCATTCGAGCCACGCCTGCGCCAGCATCCCCCGGGTCCCCTCCGAGAGCGCGGTGACTTTGGCGGTGAGGTCGTTGGGCGCCTGAAACGACGGCAGCGGTTGCCCATCGCGTCCCAGCCCGGTGGCCTGGGTGCGGACGCCCACCACGCGGTCGCCCGCGGTGAGCAGGGCCGCGGCCGGGAACCCGGTGAACAGGTTGACGCCCAGCTCCTCGGCCTTGTGCCCCAGCCAGCGCACGATTTCGCAGATCGACGCGACGAAATAGCCGTGGTTCTTCATCGTCGGCGGCGTGGGAAGCCGGACCTGGCCGCCCCCCGTGAGGAGATAGACCGACTCCTTCGTCACCGGAGCGCGGAACGGGAAATCGGCGTCCTTGAGGTTGGGGAACAGCTCGCGCAGCGCCCGCGGATTCACCACCGCGCCGGACAACGAATGCTCGCCCAGCGACTCCGCCTTCTCCAGGACGCCGATGTTCAGCTCGCCTACGGCGGGATCGGTTTTCGCGAGACGCGCGAGCTCGATCGCACCGGCGAGCCCCGCGGGGCCCGCGCCGACGAACAACACGTCCAGCTCCATCGTGTCGCCCGCGCCCTCGGCCCCTTCCTTGAGGATGAGGCGATCAAGGGGAAGCGGCGGCTGGAATTGCGACGGAATCATGCCGACGTCAGACGTCTGATGTCTTCAGTGAGCTTCGGCACGATTTCGAACAGGTCCCCGACGATGCCGTAGTCGGCCACCTTGAAGATCGGGGCGTCCTTGTCCTTGTTGATCGCCACGATGACCTTGGCGGTCCGCATGCCGGCCAGGTGCTGGATCGCACCCGAGATGCCGACGGCGATATAGAGCGACGGGCTCACCGTCTTCCCCGTCTGCCCGACCTGGTCGCCGTGCGGCCGCCACCCGGCGTCCACCACGGCGCGCGAGGCACCCACCGCGGCTTTCCCGCCGAACGCCTGCGCCAGCTCCTCGAGCAGCTTGAAGTTCGCGGGCTCCTTGAGACCGCGGCCGCCCGATACCACGATCGGCGCTTCGGCCACGTCGAGCGCCCCGCCCACCGCTGCCTTGATCCCCCTCACCACCACGCGTCCCGCGTCCCCGGCCACCGCGATCGTCTCCGCCGTCCCGGCCTTGGGCCGTTCGACCGGAGTGAACACGTTGGGCCGCAGCGACACCACCGCGGGCGCGGCCGTGATCTTCACTTTGAGCAGGGCCTTCCCGGCAAAGACGGGCCGGGTCACCACCACCGACCCGCCGTCCACCGCGAGATCGGTGACGTCGGCCGCGAGCGGTGCCCCCAGCTTCGTCGCGACGCGGGGCGCGAGGTCCTTCCCCTGCGCACTCGCGGCGAGCACGACCGCGTCGTACCCGCCCGATTTGGCGCGTTCGGCGACGGCCCGGGCATAGCCTTCGGGCGCGTACTGGGCAAAGCCGGCATTGGTGGCGGTGATCACCTTGTCCGCACCGTACGGTCCCGCGGCATCCGCGCCGGACACGGCGCCGGCCCCGAGGACGAGGGCATGCACCTCGCCCCCCATCGCGTCGGCCAGCCGCCGAGCGCCGGTCACCACTTCGTGACTGACCTTGCGCACGGCTCCGTCTCGCTGCTCCAGCACCGCCAGCACGTGGCTCATAGCACCTTCGCTTCTTCGCGCAGCAGCTTCAGGAGGGCGGGGACGGCCGCTGCCCCTTCACCCACGATGCGGCCTTCCTTGCGCTCGGGCGGCGGGGTCATCGCCAGGACTTCCAGGCCGGCCGTGCCGAGCGCGGCCGGTTTCACGTCGAGCGGCTTCTTCTTCGCCGCCATGATCCCCTTGAGCGCCGGGTAGCGCGGCTCGTTGAGCCCCTTGTCCGCGGTGAGGACGGCGGGCAGCGGAAACTCGACCTCTTCCATGCCGCCTTCGACCTCGCGCTCCGCGGTTCCCTTTCCGTCACCCAGATCCAGATGCGCGACGCAGGTGACGCAGGGGAGGTCGAGCAGCTCGGCCACCATCGGCCCGACCTGCTGGTTGTAGTCGTCGATCGCCATCTTGCCGAACAGGATGAGATCGTAGCCGCCGTCCTTCAGCTCAGTCGCCAGCGCCCGCGCCACGGCGAGCCCATCGGCCGGCACGCTCGCGGCCTCGAGCAGGACGCCGCGGTCGGCGCCCATCGCGAGCGCGGTGCGGATCGTCTCCTGTGAGCTCTGCGAGCCGCAGGCGATCACCACGACTTCACCTGACCCTGCCTTGTCGCGGCGTTGCAGGGCCTCTTCGACGGCGAACTCGTCGTAGGGATTGAGGATGAACTTGACGCCGGCTTCGTCGAGCGACTTGCCGTCGGCGGCGATCTTGACGCGGGTTTCCGAGTCGGCGACGCGCTTGATGCAGACGGCGATCTTCATGAGGCAGGTGCCGGGTTTCGGGTGTGAGGTGTCAGGGAACGCGGCCAGAAAAGTAACCCCAGCACCCGACACCTGGCACCCGACACCGGCCTCCGGGATTGTCCGCCTCCGCGGCCACCTGCAGATTGGTTGCGATCCGCTCGACTGCCCCATTCACCCCATCCTGCGTGTCGCGGGTGGCGGAGGGACCATGCGAAGCAAACGCTCTACCATCCTCTGCGTTCTCTCATTCCCCCTCTTCACCCCTTCGCGGCTCCCCGCCCAGGGAACCCGCATCCTGCGCGAACCAACCGTGAGCGCCACGCAGGTCGCGTTCGCCTATGCCGGGGACATCTGGACCGTGGACCGAAACGGCGGAGACGCGCGCCGGTTGACGAGCTACCCCGGCGTGGAATCGAACCCGCAATTCTCGCCGGACGGCAAGCTGGTTGCGTTCACGGGAGAGTACGCCGGGAACGCCGACGTCTACGTTGTGGACGCGTCGGGTGGCGAGCCGCGGCGGCTCACCTGGCATCCCGGTCCTGATCTCGTGCGGGGCTGGACTCCCGACGGGCAGGCCGTGGTCTTCGCAACTGACCGGGACAACCCGCGGCTCGACCGCACCCGCTTCTGGTCGGTGCCGGTGAGTGGCGGCTTCGAGCAGCCCCTCCCGCTGCCCCAGGCCAACCATGGGATGCTCGCGCCAGATGGCCGACGCATCGTGGTCGAGCAGGTCACCCAGTGGGACATCGAGTGGAGGAATTATCGCGGCGGGCAGAACCAGCCGATTCGGATCTTCAGCTTCGCCGACTCGAGCGCGGTGAAGCTCCCGTGGGACGGGAGCAAGGATACTTGGCCGGTCTGGCTCGGGAACGCGATCTACTTCATTTCGGACCGCGACTGGGGAGCGAACGTGTGGCGATACGACCTGGCGAGCAGTGGGCTCGCTCAGGTCACCCACTATCGCGATTTCGACGTCAAGACGTTGGGGGCGGGTGGCGGGGTGCTGGTGTACGAGGAGGCAGGCTACATCCATCTGTACGATCCGGCGACCGGAAGCGACCGGCAACTGGTCATCAACGTGCGAGGGGACCTCCCCTGGGCGGAGCCGCGCTGGATCGATGCGGCGAGGTTTGCCGACGCGGTGTCGCTCTCTCCGACCGGCAAACGGGCACTCATCGGAGCACGGGGCGAGATTTTTACGGTGCCGGCGGAGAAAGGCGACGTCCGGAACCTCACCCGAAGCCCTGGCGCAGCGGATCGCGCACCGGTGTGGTCACCAGACGGCAAGAAGATCGCCTGGTTCTCCGACGCTTCGGGTGAGAATCGCCTGATGATCGGGACGCAGGACGGGCTGGAGCTGCCGCGCGAGATCAGGCTCGAGAAACCGACCTTCTATTACGATCCCGCCTGGTCCCCCGACGGAAAGTACCTGGCCTTCACCGACGCGGGGCGAAACCTCTGGGTAGTGGAAGTGGCGCGGGGCGT
>Ga0326731_1000013_pt1 | contig 51068 bp, 37 predicted proteins | sample MHFSIPfraction_FD_207645 | JGI IMG/M metagenome (GOLD analysis project Ga0326731, IMG submission 207645) | Lab enriched peat soil microbial communities from Michigan Hollow, Ithaca, NY, United States - MHF9FY SIP fraction | ecosystem: Environmental > Terrestrial > Soil > Wetlands > Peat | place...
GAGGTGGGCCATGATGCCCCGCGTCACGTAGATGTGCCCTCCCGGAATGGCGAAGGCGTTGACGACCGGGTCGTCGATGACGCGGAACGTCCAGGGGAGGTTGGGGCGCTCGGACACGCGCGCCAGCCGCAGGCCCAGATCGCGGACGTAGCGCTGGCGGCCGCTGTCGGCGTCGAGACCCATGCTCGCGACGACGGCGGTGTCGTTCTCGAGCCCCATCTGGATCTCTTGCCCTTCACTGATCAGCGAGAACTGCTTCTCGCCCGTGGCGGGATTGGTGGCGCAGCCGGCGAGCAGTCCGGCCAGAGCGCACAGAGCCGCAAACGTGCGATGCATGAGATCCTCCGAGGAGAGGCGTAACGGTCCCGGCTCACCCGATATCGCCACGGACGCTCCGGGTCGTCAAGTCCCGACCGATCGACTAGGTTCTCACGCGGAACCGACGCGTGAGGGTGTGGTGGACCGGAAGAAGTTCCTGTTCGTATCGCTCGACGGCCTGATCGCCGACATCGCCTGGCAAGTGGTGAAGGAAGGGCACGAAGTGCAGCTCTGCACCGACAGCCAGAGCGAGAAGGAGATCGGCAACGGGTTCGTGCCCAAGACGGACGATTGGGAGCGTGAGGTGGACTGGGCGGACGTCGTGGTGTTCGACGACGTGCTGGGCCAGGGCGCCAAGGCGCAGAAGCTCCGGCAGGTGGGCAAGCCCGTGGTCGGGGGGACGCCCTACACCGACCGGCTCGAGGATGACCGGGCGTTCGGGCAGCAGGAGCTGAAGGCCGCCGGGGTGTCGATCATCCCGCAGGAGAACTTCACCTCCTTCGACGACGCGATCGCCTTCGTCCAGGCCAATCCCAACCGCTACGTCATCAAGCCGTCCGGCGAGGCGCAGAACCTGAAGCAGCTGCTGTTCGTGGGCGAGGACGAGCAGGGCGCCGACGTGATCCAGGTGCTGGAAGACTACAAGCGGGCGTGGGCCTCCCGGATCAAGGAGTTCCAGCTGCAACGCCGCATCGTGGGCGTGGAGGTGGCGATCGGGGCGTTCTTCAACGGCAAGGAGTACGTCCTGCCGGTCAACGTCAATTTCGAGCACAAGAAGCTGTTCCCCGGCGACATCGGTCCGTCCACGGGCGAGATGGGGACGTCGATGTTCTGGAGCGAGCCGAACCGGCTGTTCGCCGCCACCCTCAAGAAGATGGAACCGAAGCTGCGCGACGAGCGCTACGTCGGCTACATCGACGTGAACTGCATCGTCAATTCCAACGGCATCTACCCGCTCGAGTTCACCGCCCGCTTCGGGTATCCCACGATCAGCATCCAGCAGGAAGGGATGCTCACCCCGATCGGCGAGTTCCTGCACAAGCTCGCCGAGGGCTCGATCACCCGCTTCAAGGCGCGCAGCGGCTTCCAAGTCGGCGTGCGGATCGTCGTGCCGCCGTTTCCGTTCCGCGATCCGGAGACGTTCGAGACATCCTCCAAGGATGCGGTGATCATCTTCAAGAAACCCGCCCGCGACGGGGTCCACATCGAAGACGTGAAGACGGTGGACAACGAGTGGCTGGTGACGGGGACGTCCGGCGTGGTGCTCATCGTGGTCGGGCTCGGGTCTACGATGAAGCAGGCGCAGCGGCAGGTCTATAACCGCATCGAGAACGTCATGATCCCCAACATGTACTACCGTAAGGACATCGGGGATCGCTGGTTCGAGGATTTCGACCGGCTGCACACCTGGGGATACCTGCGCGATTGACCGACCTTCTCGAGCGCGACACGCTGCGGCGCGTCACGTGGCGGCTGATCCCCTTCCTGTTCCTGGTGTTCATCGCAAACTATCTGGACCGCGTCAACGTCAGCTTCGCGGCGCTCCAGATGAACCGGGACCTGGGCTTCTCCGCCACCGCCTACGGGCTGGGCGCCGGCATCTTCTTCCTCGGCTACGTGCTGTTTCAAGTCCCCAGCAGCCTGGTGCTCGCCCGCGTCGGCGCGCGCCGCTGGATCGGGGCGATCACCATCGCCTGGGGGCTCGTGGCCTCGAGCATGATGCTCGTGCGCGGCCCGACCAGCTTCTATGTGCTCCGCTTCCTGCTCGGCGTCGTGGAAGCCGGGTTCTTCCCCGGCGTGATCCTGTACTTCACGTACTGGTTTCCCGCGGCCGCGCGTGCGCACGCGGTGGCCCGCTTCATGACCGCGATCCCCGTCGCCCAGATCATCGGCGGACCGATCTCGGGGTGGCTGCTCGGCCTGGGCGGCCACGCGGGCCTGGCCGGCTGGCAGTGGGTCTTCCTGCTGGAAGGGCTGCCGTCGATCGTGCTGGGCGCCCTCGTCCTCGTGATTCTGACGGACCGCCCCGAAGCGGCGCGCTGGCTGTCGCCGGAAGCGCGTGCGTGGCTGGCCGACCAGCTGCGCTCGGAAGGTCCCGGCTCTCTCGCGCACGCGATCGCGACGCCGATCCTGTGGCAGCTGATCGTGGTGTGGTTCCTCATGGTGCTCGTCGGGTACGGGCAGCTGCTGTGGCTGCCGCAGATCATCAAGGGGGCATCGGGTCTGAGCGATCTCGCCGTCGGGCTGCTCTCGACGGCGCCGCCGCTCGTCGCCGCGGTGGCGATGGTGCGGATCGCGGCCCATTCCGACCGCACCGGCGAGCGCCGCCTCCACGTGGCGGTGCCGACGTTCGTCACCGCTGTGGGATTCGCGGCGACCGCCGCCACGCTGCGCGCGCCGTTGCTCGCCACCGCCGCCTTGACGCTCGTGGCGATCGGGATCGCCGGGTCGTTCGGGCCGTTTTGGGGGCTGGCCACCAGTACGCTCGGCGCATCGGCGGCGGCGGGCGGCATCGCGCTCGTCAACGCGATCGGGAATATCGGCGGGTTCGCGGGACCGTACGTCGTGGGGCTGGTCAAAGACGCGACGGGGAGCTTCGCGGGCTCGTTGCTCACCTTCGCGGCACTCGCCGGAATCGCGGGGCTGCTCGCCCTCCGGCTCCGCCTCGCCCGACCCCCCAACTAGGCGCGGTTCTTCAGCCGGGCGATCAACACGGTCACGTTGTCCGTGCCGCCCCGGTCCAGCGCCAGCTGCACGAGGCGACGGCACGACGTCTCCGCCGAGCGCAGCTCCCGCAGCTCGGCTTCGATCTCCTCGTCCTTGACGTGCTTGGTCAAGCCGTCGGTGCACAGCAGCATCACGTCGTCCCAGCGAATCTCGCTGGTGCGCGTCATCGGGGACGCTTCGCGGCCCCCCAGGGCGCTGGCAAGGACACCCTGGAACGGTGAGCGGTGCGCTTCCGTTTCCGTCAGTGCGCCCGAATCCACCAGTGCCTGGGCCACCGTCTGATCCTTCGACATGAGCTCCAGCCGGCCGTCGCGCAGTCGATAGCAGCGACTGTCGCCCACCTGCACGAGGTAGGCGCACGGCCACAGCACGGCTACCATCGTGAGCGTGGTCGCCCCTCCCTTGCCGCCGTATTCCCGCTCGCTCTCGGCCTGCAGCACCTCGTGTGTCTTGCGGACGGAGTTTTCCAGCTCCTGCAGAAAGATGGTCTCCTTGGCCGGATCGAGACGGCGGTACAGATCGGTGAGGTGGGTGACGTAGTGCGCGATCGTCTTGACCGCGGTGCCGCTCGCGGCCTGGCCGTCGGGCCGGCCGCCCACACCGTCGGCCACGAGGAACAGCCAGCCGCGCGAGTCGCTGATCAACGACGTGATGTCGTCGGCGGGGAGGCTCGCCTGATGCACCCGCAGCAGCTTGTGCAGCGTGGCGATGAGAAACTGGTCCTGGTTCTCCTGACGCACCCGGCCGCGGTCGGTGAGGCCGAAGAGGTCGACATCGGATGCGGAGGGGCGGCGCCCTTCGATCCCAGTGGCCTGGCCGCCCGAGGGCCGGGCGGCGTCGTCGGGGTTGGTCATGCGGTGAAGATGTCGCCCGGCCCGCAGCTTGGCCACCCGGTGTAGATTCCCGCGACGTGCCTTCCGTCTCCCACGAAACCGCTGTCATCGCCGGCGCGGGACCGATCGGGCTCGCCTGCGCCATTTCGGCCCGCCGCCGGGGGCTCGACCCGCTGGTCATCGACGCCGGCGCGGTGGCCGAATCGATCGTCCGGTACCCCGTGGGGATGACGTTCTTCACCACCCCGGAGCGGCTCGAGATCGGCGGGCATCCCCTCGTCTGCGCCGGCGCGAAACCGACGCGCGAAGAGGCGCTCAAGTACTACCGCGGCGTCGTGCGGGCGGAAGGACTGCGCGTGCGTCCCTATGCCCGACTCGCCGGCGCGGAGCGGGTGGACGGCCGGATCGCCTGTGAGATCGAGACGCGGCTCGACCGCGAGCGCATCACCTGCGACCGGCTGGTGCTGGCCACCGGCTACTTCGGTCATCCCAACCCACTGGATGTTCCGGGCGAATCGCTCCCCCACGTGCACCACTACTTCGACGAGGCGCACCGCTCCTACGGCCTGGATGTCGTGGTGATCGGCGGCAAGAACTCGGCGGTGGAAGCGGCGTTGCAGCTGTTTCGCGCCGGGGCGCGGACGACTCTCGTGTACCGGGGCGCCGAGCTGCCGCGCAGCGTGAAGTACTGGTTGGCGCCCGATCTTTTGAACCGGATCAAGGCGGGAGAGATCAACGCCCGATTCGCCACCCAAGTGGAAGACATCACCCCGCGGGATGTCGGAATCCGCGGGGCCGACGGCCGGGCCGAGCGGCTGGCGGCGGATCGGGTGTATGCGCTGATCGGCTTTCACCCCGACTTCACCCTGTTCTCGCGTATCGGCATCACGTTCGATGCCGCGACCGGCCGGCCCACACTGGACGCGGCCACGCTCGAGACGAGCGTCCCCGGCGTGCACCTGGCGGGGAGCGTCACCGCCGGGCGTAAGATCTCCGAGATCTTCATCGAGAACGGTCGCTTCGACGGGGACAAGATCTTCGGAGACACCGCGGCGCGGGCCGCGGCGCAGTCTCGGTACGAGAGGATCGAGCGACCGACGGGAGAGTGAGCCCTATCTCAGAATGGCCTGCACGCTCTCCCGAAACACCGCCGTGTGCCGGTCGATATCCGCCTCGGTCACGTCGGGCGCCATCAGTGCCATGTTGTGGAACGGCGTGAGCAGGATGCCGCGGTTCAACGCCGCCAGGTGCATGTACCGGTCGACCTGGGGATCGGCCGCCGCCGCGGCCTCACCACCATTCCGTGGCGGCACCGGCCGGAACCAGTATTCGGCCCGGCATCCCAGCCGCTGCACGATCCAGGGGAGCTCGAATTCCGCGATCACCGCGGCCACTCCCTGCTCCCACTGCTCGGCGCGGGGCACCGCCCGCGCGAACGCGTCCGCCGTCAGCACGTGCTCGAGCGTGGCCCGCATCGCCGCAAGGCTGAGCGCGTTGCCCGCCAGGGTCCCACCGATACCGCCCGTGTCGGATTCGTCCTGGCGAATCCGCGCCTGCACCCGCCGCGCCACTTCCTCCGACAACCCGTAGGCCGCGCTGGGGACGCCGCTCCCGAGCGGCTTGCCCAGCGTGAGTATGTCCGGCGTCAGCTCGTGGGCCGCGGTGTAGCCGCCCGGCCCGGCACAGATGGTGTGCGTCTCGTCCAGAATCAGGAGCGTCCCGGAGCGGCGCGTCAGGGTACGCAGGGCGTCGTGAAATCCGGGGTTGGGCAGGATGATGCCGATGTTGGTCATCGCGGGCTCGGCCAGCACGCACGCCACGTCCCGGGCCGCGAGCGCGGACTCGAGCGCCGGCACATCGTTGAATTCGACCACGCGGGTCGTGACGGCCGGGTCGATCGCCGGACCGAGATTGCCCGGGCGGGGGCCTGGGCCATCGGGTCCGATGGTCACGAACGCTTCGTCGACCGAGCCGTGATAGCACCAGTTGAAGACGAGTACCCGGGGGCGCCCGGTGACGAGCCGGGCCAGCCGGATGGCGAACCGGTTGGCGTCGCTCGCCGTGAGCGCGAACTGCCAGAACGGAAGCCCGAAGCGGCGCGCCAGCTCCTCGGCGACCCAAATGGCATCTTCGCCGGGCAGCATGAAGGTCATCCCGCGCTGCGCCTGCTCGGCGATCGCCGCGACCGCCGCGGGCGGGGCGTGCCCGGTCATCGCCCCGGTATCGCCCAGACAGAGATCCAGATAGACATGCCCGTCCACGTCGACGAAGTGCGCCCCGCGCCCCTCCTCGACGAAGACCGGAAACCCGCCCGGCCAGCGTACCATCCATGGCATCGGCACCCCGGCCAGCAACGACCGGGATGCGCGCTGGAAATGCTCGTGCGAGCGTGGATGGGTCTCCACGAAGCGCCGCTCCTCGGCGGCGAGGCTCGATGCGAGGCGCGCACGGTCGATCATCGGCAGCGAAGATAGCCGCATTGACAGGAGCGGCGAGGCCCGGCAGGATTCCCCAATGACCACCACCACTCCCGCGCGCCTGTCGCTGCCGCCGTGCGCGCACGTGCCGCAGCGCTACACCGGGCCGTCACGCGACGAAGTCCTCGCCACGCGGCGCCAGTACACCAACCCGGCCATCTTCACGATCTACCGCGAGCCGCTCATGCTCGTCGAGGGCCACCGGCAGTATCTCTTCGACGAAACGGGCCGGCGCTACCTCGACCTGTTCGCAGGGATAGTGACGGTGAGCTGCGGGCATGCCCATCCGAAGGTGACCGAGCGCGTGCAGCAGCAGGTGGCCGCCCTGGCCCACACGACCACGATCTACCTGCATCCGCACGTCGGGGAATTCGCCAAGCGGCTGGCGGCCAAGATGCCGGCGGGGCTCGACGTGACGTATTTCGTGAACTCGGGCAGCGAGGCGAACGACCTGGCGGTGCTGATGGCCCGGCTCGCGACCGGTCACAACGACGTGATCGCGGTGCGCAACGCGTATCACGGCGGCTCCCCGGCGGCGATGGCGTTGACGTCGCACCACACCTGGAAGTATCCGGCGCAGCTGAACACGGGAATCCACCATACCGTCTGCCCCGACCCGTATCGCAGTCCCTTCACGGGCACGCCCGAGCAGATCGCCACGCGCAGCGTGGAGGATCTCCGGGACGTCATCCGGTACTCGACGCCCGGAAAGATCGCGGCGTTCATCGCCGAGCCGATCCAGGGCGTCGGCGGGGTGACCCACGGCGCGCCCAACTACCTGCGCGAAGCGTACGCCGTGGTGCGCGAGCACGGCGGCCTCTGCATCGCCGACGAGGTGCAGACCGGGTTCGGCCGCACCGGTGATCACTACTGGGGGTTCCAGCACTCGGGCGTCGTCCCGGACATCGTGACGATGGCCAAGGGGATCGGCAACGGATTCCCGCTCGCCGCCGTCACCACGCGCCGCGAGATCGCCGAGCGGCTCACCCAGCGGATCCACTTCAACACCTACGGAGGCAACCCGGTGTCGATGGCCGCGGGGCTCGCCGTCCTCGAGGTGATCGAGGAAGAGGGCCTGCAGCGCAACGCGAAGGAGATCGGCGGCCGGCTCAAGGCGGGGCTGCGGGAGCTGGCCATGCGCCATGCGCTGATCGGCGACGTCCGCGGGATGGGGCTGATGCTGGGTGTGGAGCTGGTGAAGGACCGCGGCACGAAGGAGCCCGCGCGGGAGGAGGCGGTCGAGGTGATGGAGAAGCTGCGCGCGCTGGGGATCCTGGTCGGCAAGGGTGGGTTGTTCGGCAACGTGCTGCGCATCAAGCCGCCGCTGTGCATCACGGCCGCGGACGTGGACTTCGCGCTCGACGCGCTGGACCGGGTCCTGGCCGAGGTGACGCCCTAGCTCGAGAAGCCGACGCCGAGTCGGTCGAGCAGGCGGAGCAGCACGCCGGGCTCGGCCCCCGCATCCACGCGGCGCAGCGCGCGCGTCACCGATCGCACGGCCCAGGACCGAAACGGCTCCGGTGGATACGGAAACGGGGGCCGTTGTACCAGGGCCAGGTCGAGCAGCTCGCTGGAGCGCTCCAGGGCGAGATGGGCGAGGATGCGGCCCGCGATCCGCGTCGTCCCCAGCCCATGTCCCGTGAACCCCAGCCCGTAGAGCACTTTGCCCTCCAGCGCCCGGCCGAAGAACGGCGTGAGCCGGGTCGTGGCGCAGATCGCCCCGCCCCAGGCGTACGCCCATTCGAGCCCCGCCAAGGCCGGGAAGTGACGGCGGAAGCTCGCCTGCAGCGAATCGTAGTGTGCCGGCGAATGATCACACGCCGGTGCGACGCGATTGCCCGGGTAGTACGCCGCCTCGCTCGTGCCCCAGAGAATCCGGTCGTCGCGCGTGAGGCGGTAATAGTTGAAGAACGTCCGTCCGTCGGTGACGCCCTCGCGGGCCTGCCAGCCGATCGCGTCACGCTGCGCGGCCGTCAACGGCTCGCTCACCAGGATGTAGTCGTACAGCGGGATCATGCGCCGGGACACCTCCGGCACGAGCAAGTGCGTATAGGCGCTGGTGGCCAGGACGACCCGGCGCGAGTCTACCCGCCCCCGCGCCGCGCGCAACCGAACCCGGTCCCCCGCGGGGTCGAGACCAATCACGTGGCTGCGCTCGTAGACCGTCACCCCCGCCCGCTCGGCCTCGCGGCGCAGGCCGTCCACCAGCTGCACAGGATCGAGGATGCCCCCCGCGGAAATGCGCACGCCGCCCAGGTACAGCGGCGACTGCACCGCGGCCCGCACGGCGGCTTTGTCCAGCAGCTGGTACGTCTCGACGCCGAGCCCCTCGGCCGTCTCCACCGCCCGGCGACAATCGGCGAGCTGGGATGGTGTGAGGGCCACGAGCAGCCGCCCCGTGGGCTCGTACTCGCAGTCGATGCCGTGCTCGACCAGGAAGGCGGTGAGCTCGGCGACATTCGCCTCGCCCAGGCGGGCGAGCCGGCGCGCTTCGGCGTCGCCGAAATGCTCGATCGCGAGCGCGTGCGAGTGATCCACGGTCTCCGACAGCATCCCGGCGTTGCGACCGCTGCCACCGTACGCGGCGACCCCCTGCTCCACCACCACCACCTCGAGCGACGCGTCGAGCTGTTTCAGGAACAGCGCGGTCCACAGCCCGGTGAGGCCGGCGCCCACGACCGCCACGTCCGCTTCACGGGCGGCCGGCAGGGGGGTAACGGCGCGCGCCGGCCTTCGGGCGAGCCAGTAGCACGCTTGCTCGATGGAGCGGCCGGATTCGACCGGGGTCACGGACCGGGTGAAACGAGGGCCTGCCGCAGGCGGCGTTGCTGCCACAGCACGGTGACGCCCAGCAGCAGCAGGCTCATGACCAGGATGGTGGTGGCGAGAACGTTGATCTGGGGCGGGAAGGCGGCGCGGCGGGCGCCGTAGACGTACAGCGGGTACGTCACCTCGCTCCCGGAGTTGAACAGCGTGATGATGAAATCGTCGAGCGACAGGGCGAACGACAGCATCGCGGCGGCGACGATGCCCGGGGCGATGAGCGGCAGCGTGACCTTGGTGATCACCCGCCACGGCGTGGCCCCCAGGTCCATGGCCGCTTCCTCGAGGGTCCAGTCGAAGCCGCGGATTCGCGCCCGCACGGTGAGCGCCACGTAGCTCACCGAGAACATGATGTGGGCGATCACGATGGTCGCGAAGCCCATGTGGGCGTTCAGGTCGAGGAAGAGCGACAGCAGCGACGAGCCGAGCACCACCTCGGGCGTGGTGAGCGGCAGCACCAGCAGCAGACCCACGGCGCCCGACCCGCGGAACTTGTAGCGACACAGTGCCAGCGCGATCATCGTCCCGAAGATGGTCGCGACGATGGTCGAGATGCTCGCGACTTTGAGGCTCAGCTTCATCGCGTCCACGAGGGGCGCGTACTTGAACGGGTCCCGCCACGCTTCCAGCGAGAAGCTCTTCCAGACGAAGTTGAACTTCCCCTCCGGCCGGTTGAAGCTGTACAGCACGATCACGAAGATCGGCAGGAACAGATAGAGCAGCACCAGGGCGCCTATCGAATCGAGCACCCAGCCACGCCAGCGGGCCCGTCGGGCTAGTGGCGCCGAAGCTGTCAGGCGAGCTCCTCGGTGCCGAGCACCCGGGCGTACGCGATGACGGCGATGGAGATGATGATCATCAGCACGAAGGACAGCGCCGCCGCCAGCGGGTAGTCGTGTACCTGGAGAAACTGATTCTGGATCACCGTGCCGATCATGCGCTGGTTCGGACTGCCCAACAGCTCGGCGTTGATGAAGTCACCTGAGGCGGGGATGAACGTCAGCAGGCTTCCCGCAAACACCCCCGGCAAGGACAATGGAAAGACCACCTTCCCGAACGCGCGCCCCGGGCTGCTGTAGAGGTCCTGCGCGGCTTCCACCAGCCGCCGATCGATCTTCTCGAGGCTCACGTAGATCGGCAGAATCATGAACGGCAGGAAGTTGTAGGTCAGGCCCCCGATCACGGCCCAGTTGGTGTTGAGCAGGCGGCCGTCCGGGGGCACGAGGTGCAGCCACACGAACAGCCCCACGATCGGTCCACCGTCGTTGAGAATCGTCTTCCAGGCGAAGGTGCGGACGAGGAACGTCGTGAAGAAGGGGAGGATGACGAGCCCGAGCAGGAAGTTCTTGAACCGCCCGGACCGGAACGCCATGACGAACGCCAACGGGTAACCGAGCAGCAGGGCGACCAGGGTCGCGAACAGCGAGAAGCGGAACGACCGCAGGATGAAGCTGCCATAGTTCGTGAACGTCCGCGCGTAGCCGCCCCACCACGGCGCCCCCTCCCCGGCGATGGACGTGTGGAAGAGGGTCGCGATGGGCACCACGAAGAACACGACGAGCCACAACACGCCCGGCGCGAGGAGGAGGTAGGGCGCGAGCGGATTCCGTCTCGCGCCACCAGCCGCAGTGCCCGCCATGCCGCCTCAGGCGCCGATCGCGTCCTGGAAGATGCGATTGAACTCCGAGTCCTCGTCGTCCGACAGCGTCCGGAACATATGGAGCCGGGCCATCAGGTCCGCCGGCGGGTTCACGAGGTCGCTCTTGGCCAGCGTCGAGTCCCGCTTCGCCAGCTCGGCCATGGCCCCATTCACGTCCGAGATGTACGGGGCGCCCGAGACGATCTGCGCCGAATGCGCCGGGTCGTAGCACCAGTTGATCCACGCCATGGCCAGATCCTGCCGGTCCGACGTCTTCGGGATCATCATGTTGTCCGAGTACATCATCGCGCCTTCCTTCGGCGCGACCCATTTCAGGTCGGGATTGTCGGCGGCCAGCCCCTGGATGTCCCCGGACCAGGCGAACGCGATCAGGATGTTGCCGCTGGCCAGGTCGTCCGCGTAGTCGTTCCCGGTGAAGGAGCGGATCTGCCCGCTCAGACGGGCCTGCTTGATTTTCGCCGCCGCCGCCTTGACGTCGTCCACGGTGCAGTGCGTGGGGTCCTTTCCCAAGCCGAGCATGACGAGCCCGAACGTGTCCCGCATCTCGGTGAGCATCGTCACCTTGCCCTTGAACTTCGGATCGAAGATGTCGTTGATGCTCGTAATCTCGCGACCGGTTTTCTTGGGATTGTAGCCGATGCCCGTCATCCCCGAGACCCAGGGCACCGTGTACTTGCGGCCAGGATCGAAGTCCACGTTCCGCACCGATTCCGCCACATTCCCCCGGTTCGGAAACTTGGTGTCATCGAGCGGGGCGACGTAGCCCAGGCGGATCATCTTCCCGGCCATCCAGTCGGTGAGGACCACGACGTCCCGGTCGATGCTCTGCCCGCGCTTCAAGGGCTCCTCGATCTTCGCGAAGAATTCGTTGTTGTCGTTGACGTCCTCGGTGTACTGGACGGTGATGCCGGTGGCCTTCTGGAAGTCCGGCACCGTCTGCTTGTCGATGTAGAGCGGCCAGTTGGAGATGCGCAGCGGCCCGGTGCTCAGCGCCGGCGCCTTCTTCTGGCACGCCGCCAGCAGCCCGCTCCCCAGCGCCAGCCCGCCCGCCGCCGCGGCGGTGCGGCCGACGAACTGCCGGCGGTTGATGGAATGGTCGGGAGTCGGGGGCAGATCGTCGGGGCGGTCGGTGGAGTTCATGGCACTCGCTCGGTTGAGGTTTAGAGTTGCGGGGTCGCGCGTTCCAAGGTGCTGCGATCATCGATCTCGATGCCCTCGGCCTTGGTCTCCCCAGGGGGGAGCAGCCGGGCGGCGTCGGCTTCCCAGCTCACGTACAGCGTCTGGCCCGGCTGCACAGTCGGGAGCGCGTCTTCGGGGCCCACGTGGGCCACGAGCTGCGTCCCGTCGGCGGCACGCAGGCCGCAGCGTACGACCGGGCCCTGGAACACCACGTGCTGGACGGTGGTGGGCAGGGCGCTCTTCCCGGGACCGGCGGCGGCGCTCAACCGGAGGCGCTCCGGACGGACCATCACCCACGCCCCCCCGCCCGCCTTCGCGCCCCAGCTGCCGCAGGGCAGCTCGATGCGGTAGTCGCGCGCCAGCACCGCCGTCGCCATCGACCCGCGCACGTCGGCCACCGTGGCCGGAAGCAGATTCGCGCTGCCGATGAAATTGGCGACGAACACGGTCGCGGGGGAGTGATAGATCTCTTCCGGCGTGCCGATCTGCTCGACGCGTCCCTCGTTCATGACCGCGATCCGGTCGGACAGCGTCAGCGCTTCTTCCTGATCGTGCGTCACATAAATGAAGGTGATGCGCACTTCGCGCTGGATGCGCTTCAGCTCGATCTGCATCGCCTGCCGCAGCTTCAAATCGAGCGCGCCGAGCGGCTCGTCGAGCAGGAGGGCGCTGGGGTAGTTCACGAGGGCGCGGGCCAGCGCCACGCGCTGTTGCTGGCCCCCCGACAGCTGGGCCGGTTTGCGATGGGCGAAATTCGCCAGCCGCACCACGCCGAGCAGCTCCTCGACCCGCTTCTCGACCTCGGCGTCGGCGAGCTTCTGGCTGCGCGGCCCGAACGCCACGTTGTCGTACACCGACATGTGGGGGAACAGGGCGTAGTGCTGAAACACCGTGTTCACGTTGCGCCGGTAGGGAGGCGTGTGGGACACGTCACGCCCCTCGAGCAGGATGCGCCCTTCCGTGGGCTCCTCGAAGCCGGCGATCATCCGCAGGGTGGTCGTCTTGCCGCACCCCGATGGTCCGAGCATCGAGAAGAACTCGCCGCGCCGGATGGAAAAATGCGCGTCGCGCACAGCCACGTAGTCGCCGAAGCGCTTGAACACATGTTCGACGGTGATGACGGCGTCGTTGGAGGACGTCGCGGCCGGACCGATCATGGGCTGGAAACTGCAGGCGGTTCGACCAAACCGCCAGTTCGTCGATGTTGACATTCGGCGCAGGCCCGACGAGCCTTCGGGATCGACCCGACGCCTCGACCCGGGAGTCTCCGATGACCGTCGCCACACCCCACCCTGCCGCCGCCGACCGCCTCGCCGAACGGGCGCGGCAGATTCGCGCGCAGGAAATGGACCGGCTGCTCGCGCGCACCGGCAAGTCCGCGCGGCTGTTCGAGCGCGCGTCGCGCCTGCTGCCGTTCGGGGTCGTCTCGTCCTTCCAGAAGATGCAGCCGTATCCCCTGTACGTGACCCATGGGAAGGGCAGCCACGTCTGGGACCAGGACGGCACCGAGTATCTCGACTTTCACAACGGCTTCGGCGCCATGGTCGTGGGCCATGCGCATCCCCGGATCGTGGAGGCGATCCACGAGGCGGCGGGCCGCGGCACGCACTTCGCCGTGACCACCGAGGTGGCCGTCGAGTTCGCCGAAGAGATCTGCCGCCGCTTCCACCTCGAGGCGATCCGCTTCGCCAATTCCGGCACCGAAGCGACGATGGACGCGATCCGCGTGGCCCGGGCCGCGACCGGACGCGACGTGGTCTGCAAGATCGAGGGGTCCTACCACGGCCACCACGACGCCGTGATGTTCTCGGTGCTCCCCAACGCCGACCTGATGGGGGGTCGCGAGCGGCCCGCCAAGGCCCCGGTGTCGAAGGGGCTCGTGAAGGACGCCGCGCGCTACATCGAGGTCGTCCCGTTCAACGACGCCGAGGCCCTGGAGCGCATGTTCGTCGAGAAGGGCCGCGAGATCGCCTGCCTCATCATGGAGCCCGCCATGATGAACATCGGCATCGTGGTGCCGGAGCCGGGCTACCTCCAGCGCGTGCGCGCGCTGTGCGACCGCTACGGTGTGATCTTCATCTTCGACGAGATCAAAACCGGGTTCACGATCGCGGCGGGCGGCGCCACCGAGCGGTTCGGCGTCCAGCCCGACCTCGTGTGCCTCGCGAAAGCGATTTCCGCCGGGCTCCCGGCCGCGGCGTTCGGCGGCAGGAAGGACCTGATGTACCTGATCGAGCAGGGCGTCTCGCAGATGGGGACCTACAACGGGAACCCGCTCGTGGCGCACGTCGGCCTGGTGGCCCTGCGCGAGCTGCTCACCCCGGCAGGGTACCAGACCCTGGGACGGCTCGGCACCCGACTCGCCACCGGCTGCCAGCGGGCGATCGACGCGTTCGGGATCCCCGCGCACACCGTGGATCTCGGCGCCAAGGGCTGCGTCTCCTACCGCCCCACGCCGCTGCGCAACTACCGGGATTTCCTGGACACCAAACCCGATCTCTTCGCGGCCTCGTATCCCTGGCTGCTGAACCGCGGCATCTTCATGACGCCGGGCGACGAAGAGCAGTGGACGTTGTCGCTGCAGCATAGCGACGCCGACATCGACCGCTACATCGAGGTGTTCACCGAGTTCTGCAAGACGCTCGCCGCCTGACGGCTCAGCGGCCGGCGGTGGGCGTATTCCCGGCCGGGGGCGTGGCCGGCTCGAGTCCGTAGCGCTGGGGGTTACTGCAGATCACCGCGGCCGCGAGGATCTTGGGAACGTACTCCATCGTCTCCGACGGCAGCAGCTTCATGCGGTAGAGGTGCCAGAAGTCGCGGTTCTGCTTCTTGAAGCCGCCCGGCGTCCGCGCGATCTTGTGCAGCACGCCGCGCACCGCATTCTCTCCCCGGTTGTAGCTCGCCATCGCCAGCATGAACGCGTCCTCGCCGAACTCCGCGAGCAGATTCGCCAGGTGCCGGGCGGCGGCGCGCGTCTGCTTATCGACATCCAGGCGCTCGTCTACCTTTCCATCGACCCGCAGTCCAAGGTCGCGGGCGCTCGGCGCCATCATCTGCCACATTCCCACCGCGCCCGCGTGGCTCCGAGCCGTCGGGTTGAAGCGCGACTCCGTCCAGGCGACGTAGCCCATCACGTCGGGCAGCTCGAGGGCGCGGAAATCCTGCACGATCACCGGCCAGTACTTCACCTTGCGCGCGTAGACCTCCCGCGTCGCGATGTTTCCCTTCAGTAGCAGGTTGATGTGGTACCGGAGCCGCTCCTTGAAAATCGGCGGCACCGCGTAGGTCTCGGCGTCGAACTGACGCAGGATCGCCCGGATCTCGCGGTCCAACTCGTCTCCCGCGTTGGCCGCCTCGGCCGCTTTCGCGCGGTCGGCGCGGGCCAGATCCGCGAGCGTGCGCTCCGCATTGGAGGTAGCATCGAGGTAACGCTGCTCTAGCAGCGCCAGCCGGCTGGAATCCTGCTCCGCCTGCATCTGGCGCTGAATCTCGCTGATCTGCGCGTCGAAGCGTCCCTTGGCGTCGAGCAGCCGGGCGATCTGACGGTGCTGCACGTAGATGACCGTCCCCATCACGGCAATCACCACTACCGCGGCCGCCGAGACGATGCCGACGACCTTCACCCAGCGCTTCTTGGTCTGCCGCTTGACGACCTCGGAAACCTCCTGCACCGCCGTGGCCACGTAGTCCATGGTCTTGCGGGAGCGCACGCCGCCGGCCTTGGCCCGCTCCTCGGCGATGCGCTGCGCCGTCACGGCGAAAATCTGCCCCGTTGCCGCAGCCCCGCCGCTGGCCTGCAGCACCTTGGTGATCTCCGCCGCGTCCTGCGCCGGGTCGTAGCTCGCGTCGATCACGATGTCCACTTCCACCTCGGGACCGCCGGTCGATCCGAAGCGGATCTTGTCCCCGGACGTCAGCTCGACCTTCGCGACCTTCTTCCCGTTCACCCGGATGCCGCCCGGCGCGTCCAGGTCCATCACGTGGTAGACGCCGTCCTTGAGCACGACGGCCGCGTGATACGGCGCCACCTTCGGCTCGGCGGCGGCATCGTAGCGCAGCTCGCAGTCGTGACCGGTGCCGATGCGCAGCCAGCGCTTCTCGCTGCTCGTCGTGGTGCCCTGAAGCGAGCCCTTGAGGTGCGTGAAGCGGATCATCGGATAAGGACCGGTGCGGCGCGCGTCGAAATGGTGCTCAACTCGCGAAGGAAGACGGGCGGAAGGTTATCGGCCCGACGGGGGATGCGCCAGTTGTCCCTAGAAGCGCAAACTGAGGCCTGCGTACAACAGATCGGTCGCGGTGCTCCCGCCCTGCTCCCGGTACGCGGAGACGACCGCCATCCACCGGCGCCACAGACTCAGGTCGAGATCGGCCGAGAGCCATCGGACCGTCGTCGCGCCGGCGGCGGCCCGCTCGATCCGCTGCCCCCCGGTGAGCTGGACGCTGCCGAGCCCGCCAGGCTCGACCCCGAGGGTCAGCGCCTGCAGCCATCCGCTGCGCCCCAGGCTCGTATAGCGCGTGCCGCGCGATCGTACGCTCAGGCCGTACCGCGTCACCCGGTCGGCGCCGAGCGACAGGGTATACGACCCGGTGGCGCCGGCCGAGCCGCCCGCCGAGGAACGGGCGTCGACGCTCGCCAGGAACCGCCCGCGGCGGGCCGAAACACCCAGCCAGGCGCCGCGGCGGAACGCGTCGTCGAACGTGATCTCCGGATTGACGACGTCACGATAGAGACGCGCGTTGCGGCGGTTGTCGATGCCCGTCGTCACGCTGATCGCGTCCGAGAGATGGAATTGCAGATTGGCGAAGGTGCTGGTCGGTGAGACGGCCCGTTCTCCACCCACGCGACGCCAGGGGCGGTAGTAGTCGACTTCCTGATACGCGAACAGCGACAGGCGCCGGGTCCCGTACGCGCCTTGCAGGTACAGGAACTCCCGATTCGTGCCGCTGCGCAGATAGGATCCGGAGAGCCCGGCCGTAACCGTCCAGGCCCGGGGTGAGCCGGCGCGACTGTGACGCTGCACGTAGCCGCCGAGCTGGGTGATCGTGCGCGACAGGCCGAGATTCACCGGCTCGGGCTCACTCCCCGCGAACGTGCCCCCGCTCCAGACCGTCCCATCGATCTGCGCGGAAAGGCCGTCCACCAACCCGACCGAGGGCATCCCCGGCGCCCATTGCCGTCCGCCCGTCAGGCGCAGCGGAGAGCCCGCCGCCTGCCAGCTCAGGGATCCCTGGTACACGCGCGTCTGCTGTTGCGCGTCGCTCCCGAATCCGTCGGGCCGCGTCTGCAGCGTGCGACGGCTGCGCATGTCGAGACTGATCCCGAGCCCCGTCCCGCCCAGCTCATTCCCGGTCAGACGAAGGTCGCCCGACGGCTGTGCGAATTGCGCGCCGCTCCCGTCCCGAGGACGGATCAGGAGATAGTAGAGCCCGACCCGTCCGCGCAGACCTCCATTCGGGCGCCATCCGGCGGGCGGTGGGGCCGCGTGCGGGACGGCCGCAGCCGCGATGGCCGCGGCCGAATCGAGCGCGTCCGTCACCGGGGTGAATCGCACCGAATCGCCCACGATCAATCCGGTTGAGACGCCGGCCAGGTCGCAGGCCGCCCGGTGCGTCGCGAGAAAGGTGATGGACAGCACGGCGACCGTGCTGTCGCCCCGGATCACCGCGACGCGGCTCGTGTCTCGCAACCCCTCGGCGCGCCCGGCGTCGATGTACGCCGTCGCGGTGGTCAGGTAACTGATGTGCGCCCAATGGACGCGCGGGGCCGGCTGTTGGGCTGCGACGGGAGGCGCGGTCACCGCCAGCGTCGCGCCGGCAAGCACCAGATCACGGATCTTCAATCTCCACCCCTCCCATCCGGGTGACAGCCGTAACACTGCCGGCTGACGTACCCCCTGCCCCGATGCGCGCCCTGGTGGCAGTGCACGCAATCGAATTGTTGGAAGTCGTTCTGGACCACATGGCAGTCGGAGCACGACGACCACTTTCCCTTGTGCGTGCCTGAGAAGATCGGGAAAAACGGCCCGTCGTGGTTGAACGTGCCGCCGGTCCACCGCGCGGTCGAGTGGCACGACGCGCAGTCGGTCGGGAATTGCGCCGCCAGGTGATTCGGGCTGGTGGTGCGATCGTAGTCCGCCTGATGGCACGCCACGCACGCTGACGGCAACGCCTGGAACTGTCCCACCCCGTGACACAGTGAGCAGGTGATCCGGAGATGCGCGCCGGTCAGGGCGAAGCCCGCGCCCGCGTGATCGAACCGCGTGCGGAGCCAGGTGACGGGGGCGTGGCACTGCACGCAGTCGGTCGAGAAGCCGCCGGCGGTGTGGTCGGGATCGCGGGTCGCCTGGAAGTCGCGCAAGTGGCAGGCCGAGCATTCCGTCGTCAGGGCCACGAACGTCATGCGACCCTGGGGAGCGGCATGACACGCCTCGCAGTCGGCCGTCAGGTGGCTCCCCTCCAGGGGAAAACGTGTGAGCTGGTGCGCCCTGGTCATCCCGGAGCGGTCGAGGAAGCCCCGCGAGGTGTGGCAGCGCGCGCAATCGGTGCCCACCTCGCCCCGGTGGGGATCCTGATGGCAGGAGACGCAATTCGTGGACACGCCGCGAAAGTCGAGCGTGCGATGGCAGGCCCGGCAGGTGGCCGTCGCGTGGGCGCCGGTGAGCGCGAACCCGGCGGCCTTCGTGTGATCGAACTCCGCGCTGACCCGCGCCGGTGCCCACGCCTCGGGGCTGTGACAGACGTTGCACGCCTGGGCGAGGGTCCCGTGCGGGTTCGTGACGGGCGCCTGCTGCGAATGCCCCGCTGCGGGAAGACCCACGGCGAGACCCAGGGCCAGGGCGCGCGCGGCGATCCGCTTCAACAGGGGATTCCAATCCGACAACGAGGCCTCGCGGAGTCGATGGATACGCGCTCCGTGAGGGCAAGTTCTGTGCGCTCGGATTCTCCCTGTGCGACGGTGATCGGTCTGCGTCGAAATGCGCCACTTGGCGCGTTGTGGATCAGCGACGCGCCAGGTGATCTTCATGAAGATCATGAGGACGAGGTGAATCAGAAGCGGTAGTTCAATCCCGCGTAGATCAGGTCGTGCGCTTCGATGCCACCGGTTTCGCGATACGCCGACACGATGGCGAAGAGTGAGCGCATCAACGTGAAGTCCATGTCCGCGGACATCCAGCGGATGTTCAGCGTCGAGGCCGTGCTGTCGCGCTCGCTGCGCCAGCCCGACGTGACCGCCACACTGCCGCGGCCGAACGGCTCGATACCGATCGACACCGAGTTCAGCCATCCTCTGCGCGGTCCCACGGTGGCCACGCCACCGCCGGTCGTGTACCGCGTGCTGCGCGACCGGAAACTGAGTCCCAGGGAAGTGAGTTGCTCGAGACCCATCGATAGCGTGTAGGTGTTCGCCGTCCCGCTCGCCGAGTCGTGATTGGTCCGGACGTCGAACGTCGAGCGGAAGTGGCGCGCGGCCCGGACGGCGAATCCCCCCCAGATGCCCTGGCGGAAGGTGTCGTCGAAGATCGTCAGCGGGTTGACGACGTCCCGGTACAGGCGCACGCTGCGCCGGTTGTCGATCCCGGCCGTCAGGCTGAACGCCGGCGTCACCTGGTACTGGGCGTTGGCGAAGGTGCTGGTGAACGAGACCGCCTTCTCGCCGCCGACCCGCCGCCACGGCCGGTAGTAGTCGACTTCCTGCACCGCGTACAGCGAGACGTGCCGCGTTTGGTAGTTCGTCTGGAGGTAGAAGTACTCCCGATTCGTGCTCCCCAGATTGGGATGGCTCATCAGGTAAGAGCCCGAGGCGCCGGCGATGACCGACCAGTGATTGATGGCGCCGGTCCGGCTGTGACGCCGGACGTAGCCGCCGAACTGGGAGATGGAGTCGCCCGAAAAGCCGAGGTTGATCAGCTCGGGTTGCAGGCCGCCGAATACACCGAAGTCCCACGTCGTGCCGTTGACCTCGGTCGCCACGCCGTCCATCAGGCCCACCGACGTGATGCCGGGCGCGTACTGCCGGCCGGTGGTGACCCGGACCGGCGAGCCGGGAGCCTGCCAGTACACGGCCGCCTGGTAGACGCGCGTCTGATCGACCGTCGTCGTCGGGCTCCCCGGGAACGCCTGAACCAGCCGGCGGCTCCGCACGTCCACCATGAGGCCGAGCGGGGTTCCCCCCAACCCGGCGCCGAACAGCCGGACGTCCCCGGACGGTTGCGAGAACTGGCCGCCGAAGGTGTCCCGCTGAATCACGGTCAAATAGTAGAGGCCGAGGCGGCCGCGCAGCCGCCCGGTGCTCGACCCACGAGACGAGCGGGAGGCCACCTGCCGCTGGGCGGTGGGCGTCGTGGGCGAGGCGACGGCCGGCGGCGCCACCGAGATGTAGCGCGCGGAATCGCCGACCACGACGCTGTCGGTCACGCTGACGATCTGACATGCCGCCTGGTGCGTGGACAGAAACGACACCTTCAGCTGGGCCACCGCCCGCCCGTGCCGGAACACGTCGACCCGGCTGCTGTCGGCCAGTCCATCGGCCTTCCCGGCCGAGACGTACGCGGTGCTGGTGGTCACGAAGCTCACCCGGGCCCATCGCACCGGGCCCAGCGGAGCCGATGCGACCGCTGGCGCGCCCGCGGCGGCAGCTGGAGCCGGTTTGGGCGCCGGTGGAGGGGGCGCCGCCCGAACCGCAGGCGCGGGAGCCCGCCGGCTCGCCACCGCGCTGGTATCAACCGGTCGCGCGACGACCGCCGGAGGCGGCACCGGCTTTGGCGTCGGCTTCACCGTATCGCGCGCGGCGACCGGCGGCGGACTGGCGGCCGCGAGGCCCCCGTTGGCGAGGCGTCCCGGCGCAGGGGTCACGATTCTGGTTATCGGCCGCACGACGGTGTCGGCCGGGGCCCGCCCCGGAGCCCGGGAGGTGTCCCGTCGCGCGACGACCGGAGGCGCTGCCGCTGTCGGCGGACCGGGCACCGGGGGCGCCGGTGTCACGGCGACGCGGGCGACCGGCGCGGCGGCCGACATGAACCGGACGTAGTCTCCGACCCGCAGCGGGACCGGGCGGCTGCTGATCGCGCACGTCGCCTGATGATCGGTCAGCACGAGCACCCGCATGATGGCGACCGCCCGGGCGCCGCGCACGACCTCCACGCGGGTCCACTGGCGCAGGCCGTCCGCGGAGCCCACGTCGATCGAAACCGAATCCGCGGACACGGCGGACACTTTCGCGAACCGGTACGCGTCCTGCCCGGCGAGCCGGGAGGACGCCACCAACAGCCCCCCGACCGCCAACACCCCCCGGATGCGATGCCTCACGAGCTCCCCCGCGGATGGCAGCTGTAGCACTGCTGGTTGGTGTAGCCCTTCCCGGAATGGACGTTCCGGTGACACTGGATGCAGTCGAACTGCCGGTAGTCCGACGGATTGATGTGACAGGTCGAGCAGTCGTTGTTCCACCGGCCGCGGTGGTTCCCGGAGTAGATCGGGAAGTACTGCGCGTCATGGGCGGTGTATGTCGCCGTCGTCCAGACGGTGGTCGTATGGCATGCCACGCAGTCGGTCGAGAACTGCGCCTGCGCGTGGTTCGGGTTGCTCGTGTTGGTGAAGTCGGTCTGGTGACACGACACGCACGTCGTCGGCTTCCCCTTGTAGACGCCGTCGCCGTGGCACTGGGCGCAGGTCGCGGACAGGTGCGCCCCGGTGAGCGGGAACGCCGTGTTGGCGTGATTGAACGTCGCCGTCGTGAACGACGTCGTCGCGTGACACAGCGTGCAGTCGGTCGGGAACTGCGCCGCCGCATGGTTCGGGTTCGTCGTGTTGTTGTAGTCGGTCTGGTGACACGACACGCAGGTCGTCGGCTTGCCCTTGTACACGCCGTCGCCGTGGCACTGCGCGCAGGTCGCGGACAGGTGCGCCCCGGTCAGCGGGAACGCCGTGTTGTTGTGGTTGAAGGTCGCGCCGGTCCACGTGGTCGTGGTGTGGCACGCCGTGCAGTCGGTCGGGAACTGCGCCTGCGCGTGGTTCGGCAGCGTCGTGTTGTTGAAGTCGGTCTGGTGACACGACACGCAGGTCGTCGGCTTGCCCTTGTAGACGCCGTCGCTGTGGCACTGATCGCACGTCAGCTGCACGTGCGCCCCGGTGAGCGGGAACGCCGTCGTGTTGTGGTTGAAGGTCGCCCCGCTCCACGTGGTGGTCGTGTGGCAGGCGGTGCAGTCGGAGGAGAACTGGGCCTGGGCGTGGTTCGGGTCCTTGGCGTTGTTGAAGTCGGTCTGGTGACACGACACACAGGTCGTGGGCTTGCCCTTGTACACGCCGTCCCCGTGGCACTGCGTGCACGTCGCCTGGATGTGCGCCCCGGTCAACGGGAACGCGGTGGCGTTGTGGTTGAAATTGGCCCCGGTCCACGTCATCGTCGTATGGCACGCGGTGCAGTCGGTCGGGAACTGCGCCTGGGCGTGGTTCGGCGTCGTCGCGTTGTCGTAGTCGGTCTGGTGGCACGACACGCACGTCGTGGACTTCCCCTTGAACACCCCGTCGCCGTGGCACTTGTCGCAGGTCGCCTGCACGTGCGCGCCGGTGAGCGGGAATGCCGTCGTGTTGTGGTTGAAGTTCGCCCCGGCCCACGACGCGGTCGTGTGGCAGCCGGTGCAGTCGGTCGAGAACTGCGCTTGCGCGTGGTTGGGCGTGGCGGCCCCCGTGTAATCCTTCTGGTGACACCCCACACACGTCGTCGGCAGCGCTCCGGCGGGATAAGCCCCGCCATGGCATTGGGCGCAGTTCATCGACAGGTGGAACCCGGTGAGCGCGAACCCCGTGGTGTTGTGATCGAATTTGGCCGTCTGCCAGGCCACCGTCGCGTGGCACTGCTCGCAGTTGTGGGAGAGGTTCCCGCCGGCGTGGTCCGGCGTCTTGGCACTCTGGTAGTCCTTCAGGTGGCAGTCGTTGCAGCCCGTAGACCGGGTGGTGAAGGTCAGCTGCCCCTGCGCGGAGCGTGCGTGACACGATTCGCAATCCGCGGTCACGTGGGCGCCCGTCAACGGGAAGCGCGTGAGCTGGTGCGCCCGCGTCATGGCCGTGCGGTCGACGAAACTGCGCATCGTGTGGCAGCGAGCGCACGCCGTGCCGACTTCACCCTGGTGCGGGTCCTTGTGGCATGAGACGCAATCGCGGGAAGCGCCCTGGAAGGTGAGGGAGGTGTGGCACGACTTGCAGGCGACCGTCGCGTGCGCTCCCTCGAGCACGAACCCCTTCCCCGCCCTCGCATGATCGAAGGCCGAGCTGACGTGCGCCGGCACCCACGCCTGCGCGCTGTGGCAGGCGGCGCAGGGCACGGGGAGCGGCCCGTGCGGATTCTTGACATCGGGTCGCTGCGCGGCCGCCGCGATCGGGAGACCCAGCGCCAGGACACCGCAGAGGAAGAGCGAACGAGTATTCATTGACGGACTCCATCCCCGTGGCAGGACTCACACCGAGTGGAAACGGGACGATAGCGAATCACGCGCGTGTTGCCCGGGCCGGGGACCTCGGCATGACACTTGGCGCACGGCACGTTGGCATGCCCGCCCTTGAGCGGGAACTTGGTATCCCGATCGTGATCGAAACGCGCCGCCGGAGCGAACGCATCGAGGCCGTGGCAGCGCTCGCACGTGTCGCCGCCCGGCCGGGTCGCGAACTGATCGCCGTGCGGACTCTGATGGCACGCCGCACACCCTTGGGTCCTGGTCGTAAACAGCAGCGGCGCACCCGTCCAGCGCACCTGCACCAGGGTCGACGTCGGCGGCTGGTACTTCAGCTCCGCGTGGCACCCGACGCACGGGACCGCCCGGTGGGCGCCCTCGAGCTTGAACGCGTAGGCGTCGTGCGCCGCCACGTCGATCGTGGACGGCCGGTAGCCCTTGGCGTCGTGACACCCGAGGCAGCCACCGCGCACGGGATGCGCCCCACCGGCCGCAAAGCGGCCCTGATGGGGGTCGACGTGGCACGCGACACACTCGAGCTCGTTCAGGTGGAACAGCACATTCGCTGTGCCGAGGGTCGCCGTTCTCGGGAACGGTGCGAGTCCGGTGCGCTTGGTGCTGTGACAGGCGCCGCACCCGAGCTCGCCGTGCCGGCCTTCGAGCTTGAACCGCGTCGTCGCGTGCGCCGCGACCGTGAAGCTGCTCGGCGTCCACCCCGCCAGGGTGTGACACGCCTTGCACTCCCCGCCGTCCGCCCGGCCGGCGAGCTGTCCCCCGTGGTCGTCGTGGTGGCAATCGAGACAGCGCGCGAACTTCGGGTGCATCACGACGCCGGCCGAGCCGAGCAGCGTCGCCGGGACGCCTGCCGGCTGCTTCACGTGGCACGACACGCAGGTCACCTGCTGGTGGCGTCCCTCGAGCGGGTACTTCGTCTTGGCGTGCTGGTCCAGACTGAACGCCGCAACCTTGAATCCGTCAACGGAATGACAGGAGGCGCAATCGACCACCGCGCCGGCGAGCGTCGCCGTCCCGGCGTGCGGGTCCTTGTGGCAGGACGTACACGTGGCGAACGGCGGGTTCTTCATCTTGAGACCCGGCGTGTCATGACACGTGGCACAGGCCACCGACACGTGGGCGCCGCGCAGCGGGTAGCGCGTCTGGTCGTGGTTGAAATTGCCCTTGTTGATGACGTTGAATCCGGTGGTCACGTGACAGTCCCGGCAGGGTCCGGTGAAGCGGCCGCGATGCGGGTCCGCATGGCACGACACGCAATCCTGGTGCGCCACGGGCTTGAACACCGCCACCGTGTCGCCCGCCGGCGCCTTGTGGCAGTCGGCGCATTTCACGTCGTGGTGCTTGCCGGTCAGCGGGTAGTCCGACCTCGCGTGATCGAACGTCGGTGCCGGCGACCAGCGCTCCGTGGTGTGGCACGACGGACACTTCTGGCCCAGCGACCGCTTGTGCACGTCGCCGTGGCACGCGGTGCACGTCGTTTCCAGCCCCGTCCACCCGGGCGTCGCGTCCGGCTGCGGCGACAATCCCGCGGCCGGCCCGGTGCGGAACGCCGCCTTGTGACAGTCGGCGCACTTGATCCGCGCATGACGGCCATCGAGCGGCCATCCCGCGAGGGTGTGATCGAATCGCTCGGGATCGTGGTCGGGCCAGCTGATGAGCGCGAACTCGCGCCCGGCGTGATCGGGGTGGCAGCTGGCGCAGCGCTGCTGCGTTTGCCGGGCGTGGTAGCCGCGATTCTGCTGCTGCAGCCAGGCGATCTCCTTGTGACACTGCAGGCAGAGGACCGTCATCTGCTCCTTGCCCCCGCCGCCGTGACAGTTGACGCAATGCAGCGCGCCTTCGAGCTGGCCGTGCGGTCGGGCGAGCGGACCGGGCGAGATCTGCCCGGCGGCGGGAGTCCCCGCGAGCACCGCCCACACCCAGGCCAGCCCGACCAGTGCCTGGACACGTCTCACCACAGCCACGTGGCGCCGAGGGCGACGACGACCGCCACGTGAACCAGGACGGCCAGCAGGGCGGCGATCGCCACCGGTCGGTGCAACACGTGCCACCAGCGGAACACGGCGTGGGTGGCCTCGAGCATGCGCGTCTGCTGGGTCAACGCCATCTCCCGTTTCGCGAGGCGCAGCACCCAGGTGAGCATCTGCCGGTCCTGTTTGCGGCGGCGCGGGCCGCGCTGCGCGCACAAGCGCCGGAAGCGGCGCGCCGCACGGCGACGCGCCAGGTCGTCGGCCACGAGACGGAACAGCGTCCCCAGCACCCCGGTCCGCCCGCTCGGGGCTCGCCCGGTGTCGAGCGCGCGCTCGATCTGCTGCACGTCGAGACCCGTGCGCGTCGCGATCTGCTCGAGCAGCTGCTGGCGTCGTGTGCCGATCTCCTCGAGGGTCAGCTCGATCCCGGCTTTGCCGCGCGGGATGCGCGCGTAGATGTAGCGGCCGACGATGCCGCTCAGCCAGACGACCATCATGGACCAGAACCCCAGCCCGATCAGTCCTTCGAACCGCCACGCCGAGTGGATCGCCACCAGCAGTGGCAGCGCCAGCGCGGCCAGCACGTGCACGTCGAGCCAGCGCGCCACCGAGCCGGTCCAGGCGAGCCACCGGGCCTTCTTGCGGATTGGATAGAGCCAAAGGAAGATGAAGATCGCGATAGCGAGCAGGCCGGCGCTCTGACCGATGTACCCGGCCGGCTTGAGCCAGGGGTGCAGCGGGCTGCGAACCCGTTCCGCCACCGGCAACAGATAGTATGGAAGCCCGAAGACCGTGATCGCGGCCAGCAGCGCCACGAACAGCAGGAGCAGGACACGCGATCCTCGGACTCCACCTCCCGGCGCCGGTGCGCCGACGCTTGGGCGTGGAAGGCTGGGGCGCGCGGCGCGCCGATCTGGCACGGCCGGCTGCGACTCCGCCCGCGCCGAAGTCGCGGGAGCGAGATCAGTCTTGGACATTCCGCTCACTATGCCTCTGCCCCGGCGCGCGCCGGGTAGTGGTCGGTTTACCGTCGGGCCTTGTGAGTCAACTGACGGCATGCCTGCGGGGTCGGCACCGGCGCAGGGCACGGGACGTGCGACAGCAAGATACGTACGTAGCAATCCGAAGATCCGTGGTGGGCACAAATGGCGCAGTGCCAAGCCGTTGCCATATGACCACCTAGTCCGGTCGGACACCGCGGTGGGGCAAATCGCGCCATCTGCCTCATTCCGCTACAGTGCCGGGTTCAATCGCCCCCTGGGAGTCGAGATGGATAGCACGTTCACGATGGTCGGGTTCGGCATGCTCGTGGGCCTGCTGGTGCTCTCCAGCGTCGTGCGCATGCGCAAGAAAGAGGCAGCCGCGGTGGCGGCGACGAAGCGGGCCGGGTTGTCCGTGGAAGGCCCGCGTGCCCAGCACCCCCACATCGACATCTCCCATTGCATCGGGTGCGGTGCCTGTGTCGACGTGTGTCCCGAGGATGTCCTCGCGGTCATCGCGGGGAAAGCGGCGATCATCAGCGCTCACAAATGTATCGGGCACGGGCTCTGCGCCGAGATCTGCCCCGTGGGCGCCATCGAGATCGTGATGGCGAGCCCCAGCATCGCCGCCGACCTGCCCCGCCTCTCGCCGCAGCTCGAGACCAACGTGCCCGACATGTATGTCGTGGGCGAGCTGGGCGGCCTCGCCCTGATCAAGAACGCCATCAACCAGGGCCGGGACTGTATCGACACCATCGCGGACCGCGTCGCGCGCAAGGGTCGAGCCCCCGCGGGCGTCCACGATGTGTGCATCGTGGGAGCCGGCCCGGGCGGCATCAGTGCTTCGCTCCGGGCGATCCAGAAGAAGCTCAGCTATGTGACGCTCGAGCAGGACGAATTCGGCGGCACCGTGGCCAAGTTCCCGCGCCAGAAGCTCGTGATGACGAGTCCGGTAGAGCTCCCCGTCTACGGCAAATTCAAAAAGCTCCAGCTCTCCAAGGAAGATTTGCTCGAGGTCTGGGAGAAGATCCACAAGGAAGCCGGGCTGTCGATTCGGACCGGTGAGAAAGTGGAGCAGATCATGAAGGAGCATGACGGGACCTTCACGATCACCACCACCCGCGGCCGCCATCGGGCGCGCCACGTGATCCTCGCGCTAGGCCGGCGCGGCAGTCCACGCAAGCTGGGGATTCCCGGAGAGGAGCTGGGCAAGGTCATGTACAGCCTGCTCGACGCCGAAGCGTACACCGGGGCGAAGATCCTCGTCGTGGGGGGCGGCGACAGCGCGGTGGAAACCGCGCTCGGCCTCGCCCATCAGCGCGGCAACACGGTGACGCTGTCGTACCGCAAGAGCGAGTTCAGCCGGATCAAAGAACGCAACGCCCAGCGCTTGAAGGAATACACGAAGGCGGGCAAGCTCACGGTCATGCTCAACTCACAGCCGGTCGAGATCCGCGAGCGCAGCGTCGTGCTCGACCTCGCGGGCACGAAGCGAGAGCTTCCCAACGACTATGTCTGGGTGCTGGCCGGCAACCTGCCGCCGAATGATTTCCTGCAACAGGTCGGCGTGCAGCTGGGCTCCAAGGATCTCACCAAGGAAGCGAGCGCGGAAGCCCGCCGCACGGCGTGACTCGCGCGCCCGCGGCATGCGCGGTATCTTGGCGCTGCCATCGGTTTCCCCTCACGTCAAAAGGCCCGCATGCGCCACTTCGCCCTCCTCGTGTGCCTCGCCGTCTCGACCGTCAGTGCCGCCCACGCGAAGCCGCGACGCGGACCGGTGGACCGGGCGTCCTCCGGCGTCCGGGTCGATTCCGCCCGGCATACGGTCGTCATCTCGGTCGGGCCGTTTCATCTGGAGCCCGCGATGCCGATGATGGAACACATGACGATGGAGCACATGGAGGGTGGTGATTCGCTGGTCAAGCTGTTCGAGTGGCCGATGACCACGCTGCTGCAGGGCCTGCGGCTGGAGATCACCGACAGCGGCGGCCGGCCCCTACCACGACGGCTGCTGCACCACCTGAACCTGGTCAACTTCGACCGCCGCGCCCTCGTCTATCCGCTGGTCGAGCGCATGATGGGGTTCGGCCAGGAGACCGAGGACGTCTCGGTGCCGCGCTCGATCGGGTTACCGATGACCGTCGGCCAGCACGTCGGCTTGTACGTGATGTGGGACAACCAGACCGGACACACGCTCGACGAGGTGTACGTTCAGCTCACGTTCCGATGGGCCCCCGGCAACCTGGTACCACGACCGATCAGCGTCATGCCGTTCACCATCGACGCCCACCTGGTCCCGGGCGGTCACAACACCTTCGCCGTTCCCCCCGGCGGCTTCACCCAGCGCTTCGACTTCACGTTCCCGCTGAACGGCCATCTGGTCGCCGCCGGCGGCCATCTGCACGACCACGGCCTGCGGGTCAGTCTGGTGGACCGCACCACGGGCCAGACCGTGGTGACCGTCGTGCCCAAACGAGACTCGACCGGGCACGTCCTCGGCATGTCGCGGGCGCTGCTCGCGCTGCGGGGCGAAGGCCCGTACCTGCGCGCCGATCACCAGTATCGACTCGAGGTGGAGTACGAGAACCCCACGGCCGACACGCTCGCGGGGATGATGGGGCTGCTCGTCGGCCTGTTCGCCCCGGACGACCCCTCCGCCTGGCCCGCGATCGACCCACGGGACGCGGACTATCGGAAAGACATCGCCGACATCCTCGGCCCGGCGGCCGGCGGGCCGGGCGAGATGTCCCACGATCATCCCTGATCCAGCACCTCCCGCACCTTCCGCGACAGCGACTCCGGCGTGAACGGTTTCTGCAGGAAGGCGATCCCGGGCTCCAGCACGCCGTGCCGGATGATCGCGTCATCGGTGTAGCCCGACACGAAGAGCACTTTCAGCTCCGGTCTCAGGTCCCGGAGACGATCCGCGAGTTGCCGTCCGCTCATCCCCGGCATGATGACGTCGGTGATCAACAGGTGAATCGGCTCGGGATGGGTCGCGACGAGGTCGAGGGCCGTGTCGCCGTCGGGCGCCGGCAGCACGGTATAGCCGTTGCGCCGCAGCACGCCCTGCACCACCGCGCGCACGCCTTCGGCGTCCTCGGCCACGACGATCGTCTCGGTGCCGCGGACCTCGGCCGACACCGTCGGTTGCGACGCTATCGGGTCCTCGTGGACGCGCGGCAGGTAGACCTTGAAGGCCGTGCCGTGCCCCGGCTCCGAGTAGACCCCGATGTGGCCCGCGCTCTGCTTCACGATCCCGTACACGGTGGCGAGCCCGAGCCCGGTCCCGCGCCCCTTCTCCTTGGTGGTGAAGAACGGCTCGAACAGACGGGCCCGAGTCGCTTCGTCCATGCCGATGCCCGTGTCGCTCAGTGCCAGGAGCACGTACGCGCCGGCGCTCACCGGAGGATGCTGTCGCGCATACGCGTCGTCCAGCTCGGCGTTCGCCGTTTCGATCGTCAGCTTGCCGCCGTTGGGCATGGCATCCCGGGCGTTGACGGCGAGGTTCATGATCACTTGCTCGATTTGCCCTGGATCGGCCTTCACCCAGCCGAGGTCCGGCGCCAGCGTGGTCGCCAGCTCGATGTCCTCGCCGATCAACCGCTTCAGCATTTTGCCCGCCGCACCGACGATTTCGTTGAGATCCAGCACCCGAGGCTCCAGCACCTGCTGGCGACTGAAGGCGAGGAGCTGGCGCGTGAGTCCGGCCGCGCCGGTAGCGGCGCGCAGGATCTCGTTCAGGTCCTCGCGGCGCGGGTCCGTGGGACCAAGATCCTCCAGCAACAGCGCGCTGTAGCTCGTGATGACGGTGAGCAGGTTATTGAAATCGTGGGCCACGCCGCCGGCGAGCCGGCCGACGGCTTCCATCTTCTGCGCCTGGCGGAATTGTTCCTCCAGCTGTCGCTGGCTCGTGACGTCACGGAAGTTGAACACTACGGCCCGTACGACCGGGTCCTGCAGCCGGTTCGTGAGCGTCCCTTCCCCGTAGTGCCATTCGCCCGTCTGGTGGCGGAACCGTGAGGCGACCCGGACCATCCCTCCCGGCCGATCGCGCAACGTGTGAATGGCCTCCAGCACCGCCGGCACGTCGTCCTTGTGGAGCAACGCGTACGCGTTGGTTCCGACCAGCTCCCGTGGCTCGTACCCCAGGACGCCCACGCTCGACTGGCTCAGGTAACTGATCAACCCGTCACGTTCGAGCAGCGCCACGGCATCGCCGGAGTTCTCTACCAGTGCGCGGAAGCGCTCCTCGTTCAGGCGCAGCTCCTGCTCCCCCCGCTTCCGCTCCATCCCGACCGCGATCCCGTCGGCGATCGAGCCCAGGGCGTGCTGTACGAAGTCGCTGAAGGGCGTCCGTCCGAACATCGCCATCACCCCGACGACGCGACCCTGGACGATGAGCGGATAGCCGACGAACGACACCATCGCCTCTCGCTTCGCCCACTCCTGGTCGTGCACCAGTGGGTCCCCGATGACGGCATTGGTCAGATGGGGGCGTCGCTCAGCGGCGATCATGCCGATCTTGAACTTGCCGACGGGCACGCGGCTGTGCGGCCCGTCGATGTGAGTATAGAGGCCCGCGCTCGCCTCCAGCTCGAGCGTGTTGGTCGCGTCGTTCAACGACCAGATGCGGGCGAATGCGGCGTCGAGATGCCGCACCAGCGCATCGGCGCAGCGCTGCAGCGTATCGCGCAGCGTTTCGCCGTGCGTCAGCGCCACGCCCACCTCGGCATTGAGCTCCGCGAGCCGGGCGCGCTGCGACAACGCTTCATCGGCCAGCTTCCGCTCCGTGATATCGTGCGCGACGACCAGCTCGGCGGGTCGGCCGGCATATGTGAGCATGTGGGCCGATACCTCCACCGTGATGATGGTGCCGTCCCGCGTGCGGTGCCGCCACGTCCCCGCCGGGTGGGGGCCCGCCGGCGCCTCCCGCGCACGCTGCTCGATCAGGGGGATGTCCTCGGGCGGCCGGAGATCGCGGATGCTGAGGCGCAGGAACTCATCCCGTGGGTAGCCATAGTGATCGACGGCCGCGTCGTTGACGGCCAGGATCTGGAGCGTCTCCCGGTCGAACACCCAGGAGGGCAGCGGATTGGTCTCGAACAACAAGCGATAGCGCTCTTCGGATTCCTGGACGCGGTCAAATGCCCGGCCGAGCGCGATCGCCTGGCCGACCTGCCCGCTCACGACGCGCGCGAATTCCACCCACTGCATCGGCGAGCCGCTCGCCGCGTTCGACGCCAGCAACAGCACGCCGAGGGACTCTGAGCCGAACCGCACCGGGACGAGCAATGCCGCATTCAGCCCCAGCCGGTCGAGAAAGTCCCGTGCGCTCGCGTCCGGCTCCGCCGTAGGCATGAGTACGGGTTCATTGGACGAAAGGACGTGTCGCAGGAGCTCGGGATGGCCAAAACAGGTATCGACCGGCGATTGGGGTGCGTGGCGATACCCGACAACCGTGTGGGCGCGGAACTCCCGCCCCCCTTCATCGAGGTAGAAGACACCGACCGAGAGTCCCGCCGCGTCGATGCACCGATACAGTGTGTCATGCAGAATGTCCTCGACACTGTGACGCCGAGCCAACGCACTCGCGGTGGTGCCGAGCACCGTGAGTGCGGCGGCTTGCATCGCGTTCTGCTGCGACAGCTCGGCGTTCCGCACCGCCTGACGCTCGAGCTGGCGCACCACGCGATCGAGATACTGTGAGTACGGCTCATCGAGCACCCTCGCAGCCGCTTTCGGGCGCGGCGAACGCAGGGCGACGAACAGGGCCTCGGTCACTTGCCGCAGATCCGGCGTGCGGGCCAAATACGCACTCGCACCGAGCCGCTGGGCCAGCAGGCGATCGGCCTCGTCGATGTACTGGTGGCTCTGCAGCACGACCGGGACGTCGGTCAGGGCGGGGTCCTGCCGGATGGCGTGGCACAGCCGGAAGCCGTCGAGTCGCGGCATCAGCACGTCGGCCAGGATCGCGTCGGGCCGCCGGTGCCGCGCCGCCACGAGCGCTTCCTCCCCATCCACGGCTGTATCGACGGCGAACCCGGCGTACTCGAGATGCGCCCGCGCCAGCCGGAGCTGCACCGGATCGTCGTCCACCAGGAGAACGCGTTTCTCGTGGCCGCGCCGGCGGGCCGCCGGCGGGGCCCGCACGTACGCCCGGATCGTTTCGACCAGGCGCGACGGTTCGACCGGTTTGACGAGAAACTCGGTGAATCCGGCAGCCGCCGCCCGCGCTTCGTCATCGCGCGGCAGCAATCCCGTGAAGGCGAGCACGGGAATCTCATCGCCCCCGGGCAGGGCCCGGATCTCCTGGAGCAGGAGGAAGCCGCTGACGTCGGGAAGCACGAGGTCCAACAAGACGAGATCCGGAAGGCCACTCGCGAGCGCATGGCGCGCCCCCGCGCCGTCTTCGCCCTCGACGACGCGGTACCCTTCGGAGTCGAGGGTGGCCCGAACCAGCTTTCGCGTGATCGGGTTGTCCTCGATGACCAGGATGGTCGCGGGCGTACTCACAGCCGGGCTCCTAGGCAACTGGCGGACATAGTAGACGTTTACGAAATCAGGGCTGATGTCGCCATCGGGATCCCCCCCATATTGGGTCGGCGATCGCCCTACGAAACGCTGGGGGCGCGAGGGGTCAGTTGGCTAGATGGTGCTGCACGACATACCGGATGAGGTCGGCGGTGCTCTTGAGCCCCATCCGCTTGAGCAGCCGGCTGCGGTGCGTGCTCACGGTCTTCGACGACAGCGCGAGCTGCTCGGAGACTTGCTTCACCGTTCTCCCCATTCCGAGCAGGCACAGCACTTCGTACTCGCGCGGCGAGAGCATCTCGTGCGGCTGCAGCGCCGACCGGCCCCCGAGGGCGGCGGCGGCCTTCTGTCCGAGCGTCGCCGTGAGGTAGCGCTCGCCCCGCGCCACCTGTTTGATCGCCGCCACGATCTCCTGGGGTGGCCGGTCTTTGGTCAGGTACCCGACCGCGCCTTCCCGGAGGGCGCGGAGCGCAAATTGCTCCTCGGCGTGCATGGTAATCACCAGTACTCGGAGTGCCGGGAACGACCCGGCGAGGGAGCGCAGCAGGGCCGGGAACGGCGCTCCGGGCATGGCGATATCGAGCAGCAGCACATCCGGCTGCATCGCCCGGACCAGCGCGATCGTCTCCTCGGCGTCGGAGGACTCCCCGATCACCTGCATCGACGACTCGTCGCCGATGATCTGGCGCAGACCGGCGCGGACCAGCGGATGGTCGTCGGCGATGGCGACGCGAATCATATTGGTGCCCGATATCTCCATCGAGCGGTCCCGCGAATACGTACCCGCCGATCCCCGGAATGGACCTCAGCGGCGCGACGGCGTTGGGGCGTCCAGCACTTCCCGGACTTTGCGTGCCAACGATTCGGGACTGAACGGCTTCTGCAAGAAGGCGATCCCGGGCTCCAGGATGCCATGCCGCACGATGGCGTCGTCCGTGTAACCCGAGACGAAGAGGACCTTGAGCTTCGTCAGCCGCTCCACCAGGCGGTCGGCCAGTTGCCGCCCGCTCATCTCGGGCATGATCACATCGGTGATCAGGAGGTCGATCGGCCCCACGTGCGTGTCGGCCAGCTCGAGCGCCGTGCGCCCGTCGGCGGCCGTCAGCACGCGGTACCCGTGGCGTCGCAGCACTTCGCGCGCCACGCTGCGCACCGGGGCGGCATCCTCGGCGAGCAGGATCGTCTCGGTGCCGTTCAGGGATTGGGGCGAGGCGGGCGCCGGTGGCGCCGCGACCGCTTCGTCCACCCGCGGCAGGTACACCTTGAACGTCGTGCCCGCGCCCAGCTCGCTGTACACCCAGATGAAGCCGCCGCTCTGCTTGACGATGCCGTATACGGTCGCGAGGCCGAGACCGGTACCCTTCCCCTTCTCCTTCGTCGTGAAAAACGGCTCGAACAGGCGGGCCTGGGTCGCCTCGTCCATCCCGGTTCCCGTGTCGCTCACCGACAGCAGCACGTACGACCCGGGCGGGACGAGCCGGTGCTGCTCGGTGTATTCCGTTCCGAGCTCCTGGTTGACCGTCTCGATGGTCAGCATGCCGCCGTCCGGCATGGCGTCACGCGCATTGACGGCGAGGTTCATTACGACCTGCTCGATCTGGCCGGGGTCGGCTTTGACCGCCCCCAGGTCCGGGGCCAGCGCGGTCACCAGCTCGATGTCCTCGCCGATCAGCCGCTTGAGCATCTTTCCGGCCCCCGCCACCACTTCGTCCAGGGCGATCACTCTCGGCTCGAGCACCTGCTGGCGGCTGAACGCCAGCAGCTGCCGGGTGAGTGTCGCGGCGCCGGTAGCGGCCTTCTGGACCTCCGCCAGATCGGCGCGCCGGGGATCGGCCGCGCCCATGTCCTCCATGACCAGCTGGCTGTAGCTCGTGATCACCGTGAGGAGGTTGTTGAAGTCGTGCGCCACCCCGCCCGCGAGGCGGCCCACCGCTTCCATTTTTTGGGATTGGCGGAGCTGATCCTCGAGCAGCCGGCGCTGCGACACGTCCCGCAATGCCGTCAGGCGCGCCGGCGCGCCCTCATGGGTCGAGTTGCGCACGATGCACTCGAGCCGGACCTTGCTCCCGTCCTTGCGGAGTCCCACCACCTCGAAGACGCCCTCGATCGTCGCGCCGAACAGTCGCTGCACCTCGTCCCGGGACTCGGGAGCGACGAACTGGTCCATGGTCCGCCCGACGAGGTCGTCACGCTGAAAACCGAAGATCTCGGTGATGCCGCGGTTGGCGTCCAGAATGGTGCCGTTGCGGGAGAGCAGGATGCCGTCGAAGGTGGCGTCGGCGATCGCGCGGTACCGGGTCTCGCTCTCGAGCAGCGCCACGGCGGCCCGCTTCTGCTCCGTGACGTCTTCCTGGATCGCGACGAAATGCGTCACGCTGCCCTCGGCACCCTTCACCGGGGAGATCGTGGCCCGATTCCAGTAGAGCGCGCCGTCTTTCCTCCGGTTCTGGATCTCCCCGCGCCAGACCGACCCCGAGAGCACCGTCGCCCACAGCTCCCGGTAACGCTCGGGCGGCGTGAGGCCCGACTGGAGGAATCGGGGATTGCGGCCCAGCACCTCGCTGGGCGCATATCCGGTGATCTCGCTGAACTTGCGGTTCACGTACTCGATCTGTCCGGCCACATCGGTGATCACTACCGCCGCCGGACTCTGCTCGACGGCGGTCAGCAGCCGCTGGATCGTCGCGTCGGCGCCCTTGCGCTCGGTGATGTCCTTCGCCACGCCGATTACGCCGATGACGCGTCCGGCGGCGTCCCGATACGGGGACTTGGAGACCAGAAACGTGCGCTCACCCGCCGCCGTGGGGAGCGTCTCCTCCTCCGTGCTCGCCACGCCCTCGCGCATCACCCGGAGGTCGCTCGCCCGTACCCGGCGGCCGGCATCGCCGGCGAACTGCTCAGTCGGGGCGGTGCCGATCACCTCGCGCCGGTCCTTGCCGAACACCGCCGCGCTGGCCGCGTTGATCAGGAGATAGCGGCCGTCCGCATCCTTCACGAACACCGGGTCGCTGATCCCCTCCAGCACGGCCTGCAGCAACGCGTGGCTCGCGCGCAGATCCCCGGCGTCGGGCTGCGGCGTGGTCACGAGCCGTCCCCGTTTGCCGTGGGGTGCAGATAGGCGGCGACCACGTCGGGCAGCGAACGCGTATCGATCGGCTTGGCGAGGTAGCCGTCGCACCCCGCCGCGAGAATGCGCTCCTCGTCACCCTTCATCGCGTAGGCGGTGAGGCCGACGATGACGATGTCCCGCATGGATGGGTTCGACTTGAGCATGCGCGTCAACGTCAACCCGTCCATGCCGGGGAGCTGAATGTCCATGAGGATGAGCCGCGGCCGGAACTCGTGCAGGATCGCGAGGGCTTCATCGGCGTCGAGTGCGAAGCGGACGTGGTACCCGGCCCCCTCCAGCAGCACCCGCACCAGTTTCAGATTGGTGGGGTTGTCGTCGACGAGGAGAATCGGCTCGCCGGCCATCAGGCCCGCTCCGGCGTACGGGGCACCGCGCCGGCATCCGCGATTGCCTGGATCAGCCCGGCGTCGCCGTCGCCTGTCCGCCCGGGCGACGGGATCGAGGCGAGCTGGCGTCGCAGCTCGACCGTGGCGACCTCCTTCAGCGTACACATGATCACCGGAATGTCTCGCGTGGCAGGAGTGCGTTGCAGCGCGGAGACGACGTCCAGCCCGCCCGACCCGATCATCAGGGGATCCACCAGCACGGCCACGGGTGGATCCTCACCCACCCGGCGCAGGGCGTCCGTGGTGTTGGACACGCACATCGGCCGATACCCGAGGTCCAGCAGGGCGCTCGCCGTGAGCTCCAGGGCCTCCGCATCGGTGTCCACGATCAACACCGGGCGACGGTCGCCCGGGGCCACCGTGGCGCGCCGCAGCGCGTCGAGCAACTCGTCGCGCGCGATCGGCTTGGTCAGCACGTCGTGCACCCGGCAGCTCTTCAGGATGGACTGGTCTGTCACGATAGTGACCACGATGACCGGGGTGTCCCGATTGGTCCCGGCCCGCCGGATCGCCCGGAGCAGGTCCCGGCCGTGCATGTCGGGCAGTAGGAGATCGAGTGTCAGCGCATCGAACCGACGGTCGGCGCACCGCTCCAGGGCTTCGGAGCCGTTGGTGGCGATTTCGACTCCGTAGCCCGCTCCCACCAGGATGCCGGCGATCCGCTCCGCATCCCGCATATCGTCCTCGATCACCAGGACGCGCTGCGCCCCGTCCGGAACGGCGGCCAGCGTCGGAGCGGACCGCTTCACGACCGGCGCGGCGCGGGGCAGAACAGCGAAGAACACGCTCCCCTGACCCACTGTGCTGCGGGCCCCGACCGTCCCGCCCTGCGCCTCGACAATGCGCTTCGTGAGCGCGAGTCCCAGCCCCGTGCCCGCGTGTCGCTTCGCCATGCTGGCGTCCAGCTGCTGGAATTCAACGAACAGCCGGCCGATGTCTTCGGGACGGATCCCCATGCCCGTGTCCTCGACCTCCAATCGGAAGGATGCTTCCCCTTCGGGCCGGATGCGCACCACGACCCGCCCGTCTTCCGGAGTGAATTTCAGGGCGTTGGAGAGGAAGTTGTACAGCACCTGCTTCAGACGCGCCGGATCGGTCACGACGTCCGCGACCGCCGAGTCGAGATCGGTGGTAACGCGAATCTGCTTCTGGGCCGCGAGCGTGCGCAGCACGTCCGTCACTTCGCCGATCAGTTTCGCGAGCCGCACCCCCTCGGGCCGCAGCTCCATCCGTCCCGCTTCCACCTTCGAGAGGTCGAGCACGTCATTGATGAGCTGGAGGAGATGTCCCGAGCTCACCAGAATGTCGTTCAGGAATTCCTTCTGTCGTCCCGAGACCGGGCCGCCCTTGCCGTCGTGCAGCAGCTCCGCGAACCCGATAATCGCATTGAGCGGCGTGCGCAGCTCGTGCGACATGTTCGCCAGGAACTCACTCTTCAGCCGGCTCGACTCGCGCGCCGCCTGCACCTGCAGCTCCTCGGCTCGGCGCCGTTGCTGCTCCAGGCGCTTCCGCTCGCTGACGTCCCGCACGGCGGCGGTCACCAGCGTGCCCGCTTTGGTTTCCACGGGGCTCAGACTGATTTCCACGGGAACCTCGGACCCGTCCCTGCGGCGCCCCCACAGCTCGAGCCCGCTGCCCATCGGCCGGGCGTGCGGATCGGCGAAGTAGTGGGTGCGCGACCCCGCGTGCCCGCCGCGAAACCGCTCGGGGATCAGCACTTCGACTGATTGCCCGACCAGCTCGTCACGGCGGTAGCCGAACAGCTTCTCCGCCTGATTGTTCACGAGGGTGATTCGGCCGGCGCGGTCGACGATGACCATGGCGTCGGGAGCCGCTTCGAGCAGGCCACGGAACATGGCCTCCGCCTGCAGCTGCTCCGCCTGGCTTTCCTCTGGGGACATGGGTGTCACACGCTAATGCATAGGGGAATCAGTCACATACCTGCTATCAGCCGGAACCGACACCATGTCGGTTGAAGTCCTACAAGGAGGGACCGCTCAGGCACTCAGTCCATTTTGGACGGCGTAGCGAATCAGCTCAGCGCTCGTCTTGAGCCGCATCTTCCGCAGCAGCCGGGCGCGGTGGGTGCTGATGGTCTTCGGCGACAATCCCAACTCTTCCGCGATCTGTTTCACCGTCTTGCCGCAGCCGATCATGCAGAGCACCTCGTACTCCCGCCGGGACACGCGCTCGTGCGGCAGGCCTGCGGCCCCAGGATCCAGTGCCGCGGCCGCGCGGAGGGCCATCGGCGTGGTGAGATAGTGGCCGCCCGCCGCGATCTGCTTGATCGCGGCGATGACCTCTTCCGGCGGCTCGCCCTTGGTGAGGTACCCCGAGACGCCTTCCTTCAGAGCGCGTACCGCGAACTGCTCCTCGGCGTGCATCGTGACTACGAGCACGTGCACCTGGGGAAACGCCGTGCGCAGCAGTCGCAACAGGCCGGGGAATGGGGCACCGGGCATCGCGATGTCCAGCACCAGTACATCGGGCTCGGTCGTCCGAACCAGCGTGACCGTCTCGTCGCCGTCAGCCGCCTCTCCGACCACCGTGAGTGAGGGATCCTCCGCCATCACCTGCCGGAGGCCCGCGCGCACCAGCGGGTGGTCGTCGGCGATCGCCACGCGGATCTCTCGACTCATGAGGCCCGTCCGTTGCGGGGCAGCGGGAGGCGGACCGTGACGCTGGTGCCGCCGGCGCTGCCGGCCTGGATGTCCACCGCCCCGTCCCACAGCAACGCCCGCTCGCGCATGCCGAGCAGCCCGAGCGACCGGGGGTCGCTGGTCTCCGCGGGCGTGATGCCGCGACCGTCATCGTCCACATGCAGGATCAGCTCGCCCCGAGCCACCCGCAACCGGACGTCGACCCGCCGCGCCCCGGCGTGCCGGGCCACGTTCGTCAGTGCCTCTTGCAGAATGCGGAACAGATCCGTGGCGCGGTCGGCGTCCAGGGAGGCGAGCTCGGCCGGCAGCTGGAGCGCGCAGGCGATCCCACTGCGGCGGGCGAATTCCTGGGTCTCCCATTCGATCGCCGCCGGCAGGCCGAGGTCGTCCAGCACCGCGGGGCGGAGCTCGGCCGCCAGTGTCCGGACCCGCCCGATGGTCGCCTCGATCAACTTGGCCATGGTGCCGCACTTGTCGCGCAACGGCCGCTGCTCCTTCGGGAGCCGGGTCTCGAGCCAGGCGATGTCCAGCCGCAGCGCCGTCAGCACCTGTCCCAGCTCGTCATGAATGCGACGGGCGATGTGGGCCCGCTCGCTCTCGCGTGCCTGCCGCAGGCGGCCGGCGAAATCGCGCAGCTGGGCCCGGGATTCCTGGAGCGCGCTGGAAACCCGCTGGCGCTCGGAGATGTCACAGAGGAAGGCGCCGAAGTACCAGACCTCGCCCACCTGGATCGGCGAGATGGCCAGCTCGACGGCCAGCTCGTTCCCGGCGCGCCGGCAGGCGGTGACCTCCACCCGCTGGTTCACCATCGGCCCGGCCCCGCCTCTCAGGAAGCGGGCGAGCCCGTGTGCGTGAGCCTCCCGAAAGCGCTCCGGAATGATCGTGTGCGACAGCGACCGTCCGACGGCCTCCGCCTCCGTCCAGCCGAACAGCGCTCCCGCCTGGCGATTCCAGAAGCGGATGATCCCGTCGCTGTCCATGAGGACGAACGCGTCCAACGCCGCGTCGAGGATCGCTCGGAGCAGCGGATCCAGCTCCCCAGGGGGGAGGAGGTCGGGAGTGCGGCGCGGCGCGGCAGTCATGACGGTCTGGGAGTCGATCGCTCACTCACGATAGGGCCGCGCGCACCGCTCGCAAGGGGTCGGCCCATACGATGAGCAGTTTGCCGACGGAGCGGTTCTCGTGCATCCGCTGGAATGCCTGAGCCGCCTGCTCCGGCGGGACCACCGTGTCCACGCTCACCCGGAGCCGTCCGGACTCGAATCCGGGAAGACATTCGCGGGTGAAGCGGCTGACGAGCACCGCTTTCTCCGCGCGCGTGCGTGCGCGGAGCGTGGAACCGACCAGCCGTGCCCGTTTCCGCATGAGCAGTGCGAGATCGACCTCGGCGCGCGGCCCACCCATCGTCGCGATGACGACGATTCGACCGCCGGTCCCGAGCAGACGGAGGTCGCCCGCCAGCGTGGCGCCCCCGATGGGATCGAGAATGATGTCCACGGCGTTCGGGCCCCACCGCCGCTCCACCTCGAGCAGCGAGTGCTCATCGGCGGAGACGAGGGCGATGTCCGCCCCGGCCGATACCAGCGCGCTGTGCTTCTCGGGCGAGCGGGTGGTCGCGGCCACCTGCGCCCCGACGAGTTTCGCCACCTGAATCGCCGCCAGCCCGACGCCGGAGGCGCCCGCGTGAATCAGCACCCGGTGGCCGGCTTCGAGACCCGCTTCGACCACCAGGTTTACGAACGCCGTCAGGAAGGCTTCGGGGATTCCTGCCGCCGACACCAGATCGAGCGAGGTCGGGGCCGGGAGGATCTGGCCGGTCGGCACCGCCACCAGCTCGGCGTGGCCCCCGCCGCCCAGCAGGGCACACACCGGCGCGCCGGTTTCGACGACGTGCCCGGACACTTCGAGCCCCAGGATGCCCGATTCTCCGGCCGGCGGTGGGTAGCGGCCGGCGATCTGCGAGAGATCAGCGCGGTTCAGTCCGGAGGCGGCCACGCGCACCAGCACTTCTCCGGCCGCCGGCACGGGATCGGGTGCCGTAGCGATCCGGGCATGATAGCGCCCGTCCTGCTCCCGCACCTCCAGGTAGCGCAGCGCTAGCCCCGGATCGCGGCGAAAGCGCCGATCACGGCGATCGTCAGTCCCAGGGCCATCTTCAAGGCCGCGGCGGTGGCGCGTCCCAGCACCGCACCCCAGCCGGCCCGCAGCGCGACGCCGGCCGAGAGCTGCCGCGTGTATTCGAACGCGGCGGCGCCGATGAACGATCCCACGAACGCCCCGATCACGCTGCCGATGACCGGCACCGGGACCCCCACCACCGCCCCGATGATGCCGCCCACGAGCGCGCCCCACCCGGCGCGCCGCGATCCGCCATAGCGCTCGGCGAACCAGAAGCCGAGCCACCACTCCACGACTTCTCCGATCAGCGCCAGCCCGACGACGATGGCGATCGTCGCGACGCCCACGGTGCGGAACGCCGTGAGCCAGCCGTACGCGATCACCCCCAGCACCATCACCCACAGCCCGGGCAGGCCAAGGGGAACGAGCAGCAGCCCCACCACGCAGCACACCACCAGCAGCACGGCGGGGAATACGGTGGCCATGTGGCTCGTTAGCGTCCGGCCTGCGGCGCCGCCGGAGCGACGACGTCGTGTTGTGTGAACACGTAGAAATTCTGATCCACGTGGAACGTGGCTGGGTCCTTCAAGTGGATGGCCATGCGCTGCCAGGACTCGGTCGGATGAATCAGCGTGAACCCCGAGTCGGTGGCGGTGACCTTCACGGGCATGTCGAATCCGGTCACGACGTGCGTCCACCGGTAGGACAGCGTCGAGTCGGCGATGGCATACTCCAGGGCCGGCACTTGCGTGGTCGTGAGGTACTGCTGAAACACCTTGCCCAGATCGATACCGGCCTGGCGGCTGATGTAGTCCTGCACCTGCTTGCCCGTGACCGTCTGGTGCCAGAACGTCTGATTCAGGCCGCGCAGAATGGCGCGCCACTTGGCGTCGTCGCCGATGATCTGGCGGATCGCGTGCAGCATGTTGCCGCCCTTGTAGTACATGTCGCCCGAGCCCTCATCGTTGACGCCGTACTGCCCGACGATGGGTCGGTCGTTGCGGATGTTGCGGCGCGTCCCGATCACGTACTGGGCCCCGGCCTCGCGCCCGGCGAGGCACTCGGTGTAGAGGTTCTCCGAATAGTTGGCGAAGCTCTCGTGGACCCACATGTCGGCCTGGTCCTGCATCGAGATGTTGTTCCCGAACCATTCGTGCGCGCTCTCGTGCACCACGATGAAGTCCCACAGCAGGCCGAGCCCGGTGTGCGACAGGTCGCGTCCCAGGTACCCGTTCTGGTAGTGATTGCCGTACGCCACCGCGGTCTGGTGCTCCATCCCGAGATGCGGTGCTTCGACCAGCTTGTAACCGTCCGCGTACCAGGGGTAAGGCCCGAACCACGACTCGAAGCACTTCATCATGGATTGCGCCTGCGTGAACTGATGCTGCGCCGTCTCGAGGTGAGCGGCCAGCGGCCAGAAGTCCATCGTGAGGGGACCCGATTCGCCGGCGTAGATCGTCGTGAAGTGAGCGTAGGTCCCGGCGTTGATGGCGACGTCGTAGTTGTTGATGGGGCTCGTGACGAACCACTCGTAGGTCGTCGTGCTGTCGGGATGCGGCGTCACGGCGCGCAGCCGGCCGTTCGAGACATCGAACAGGGTGTTGGGCACCGTGATCGCCACGCGCTGGCTGTCGGGCTCGTCGGCCAGATAATCCTTGTTCGGCCACCACACGCTCGCGCCCAGGCCCTCGTTCGCCGTCGCGACCCACGGGTTGCCCGCGCTGTCGTGGGCCCAGATGAGCCCGCCGTCCCACGGCGGGCGCGTAGCGACGCGCGCCGTGCCGTGATAGTAGACGGCGATGGTGCGGCGCTCGCCCGCCCGTTGCGGCGTGGCGAGCGCGGCGAAGAACGCGTTGCCGTCCCGGCGGTAGCTGACGCGCCGGCCGTCCTGGACCATGCTGTCGACCGTGAGCGGGACCTGCAGATCGATCTGCATCTCCTGGGCGGGGCGCAACACGCGGTAGGTGATGCCGGTGTAGCCCGCGATGGTGCTGTCGGCCGGGTGCACCGTGACGTGGAGATCGTAGAAGGTGACATCCCACCAGCTGCGTTGCGGGGTGTTGGCGCCGCGCAGGGTGTCGGCGTGTGTAAACGTGCGGTTCGTCGGTTCCTGAGCGGCGCCGCTCGCCAGCGGCCAGAGGAGCGCGCATGAGCACACCAGCCAGCGTCGCATAACGAATCGCTTTCCGTGTGAGAGAAGGACGAAGCCCCGCGAGCGTAACCGCTCACGAGGCTTCACCACCGTCAGTGGGCCTGGGTAGAGTTGAACTACCGACCTCACGCTTATCAGGCGTGCGCTCTAACCACCTGAGCTACAGGCCCCGTCCTCAATCCCATTCCCGCTTCGGCCCCTTCTTCGGCTTGAACCCATCTTCGTCTTCGTCGTCGAACTCGTCATCGAGGTCGTCGTAGTCGTCGAGCTCCTCCATCTCCTCGTCGTCCAGCTCGTCCTCGTCCAGCTCGTCGTCGAAGTCCTCGTCGAGATCCTTGTCCTCTTCGAACTCCTCGAATTCCTCGTCGATGTCGTCGCTGCGACGCTTGAGCGACCACTCCATCGACGTCGCCACGGCCAGCATTGTCACCCCCGGCTGAGGTTGAGTTGGCTATTCGTCCATCGCCCGCAACGAGCGGGCGGCTTTGCGTCGCGCCGTGGCCTCGAGCTCCCGCTTGCGGAGCCGCACCGACAACGGCGTCACTTCGATCAGCTCGTCGTCCTCAATGTACTCCAGCGCCAATTCGAGTGTGATCTGGCGCGGCGGCTCCAGGATCACCATCTCGTCCGAGGCGGTGGTGCGCATGTTCGTCAGCTTCTTCTCCTTCGTCGCGTTCACATCCAGGTCCCCGGGGCGGACGTGCTCGGCGACGATCATCCCTTCGTACACCGGATCCCCCGGCTTCACAAACATGGTGCCCCGCTCCTGCAAATTGAAGAGCGCGTACGCCACCGCCACCCCTTCCCGGTCGGCCACCATCACCCCCCGGCTCCGCCCCGAGAGCGGACCGGCCCACGGACCGTATTCGAAGAAACGGTGATGCATAGTCCCGGTTCCCCGCGTGTCCGTCAAGAACTCGGACCGGTAGCCCAGGAGCCCGCGCGCCGGGATGGCGAACCGCAGGCGCACCGAGCCGACCCCCGGGTTCCGCATGTCCTTCAGCGTGGCCCGCCGCGGCCCCAGCTTTTCCATCACGGCGCCGAGGTACCCCTCGGGGCAATCGATGAGCAGCTCCTCGTAGGGCTCGAGCTGCTCCCCGTTCGGGCCCTCCCGCGGAATGATGCGCGGCCGGCTCACCTGGAACTCGAAACCCTCCCGCCGCATCGTCTCCATCAGGATCCCCAGATGCAGCTCGCCCCGCCCCGACACGGTGAACGTCTGGGGATCCCCCGTGTCCTCCACGCGCAACGCCACGTTGCGCTCCAATTCCTTATAGAGACGATCGCGCAGCTGGCGCCCCGTCACGAACTTCCCCTCCCGGCCGGCGAACGGCGCGTCGTTCACGCGAAAGTCCACCGAGATCGTGGGCTCCTCCACCGCGATCCCCGCCAGCCGCTCCAAGTGATCGGGCGCCGTTACCGTCTTGCCGATCTCCACGCCGGCGAGCCCCGCGAGCGCGACGATCTCGCCCGCAGCCGCCTCCTCGAGCTCGACGCGCTCCAGCCCCTCGAAGCCGAACAGTTTCACCACCCGGGCCTGCTCGAAGGTCCCGTCCCCCACCGGGCCCGGCTCCCCCAGGGGCAGCAGCGCCACGGTCTCTCCCACGCGAATCCGGCCGCGCTCGATCCGCCCGATGCCGATGCGACCCAGGTACGACGAGTAGTCGAGCGTCGAGATCAGCATCTGGAGCGGCCCATCGGGATCGCCCGACGGCGCCGGCACGGTGGCGAGGATCGTCTCGAACAGCGGCACCAGGGACGTCCCCGGCACCGCGAGATCGGGCGTGGCGATCCCTTGGCGGCTGGACGCGTACAGAAACGGGCAGTTGAACTGCTCCGCCGTCGCTTCCAGATCGAGAAACAGCTGCAGCACCTCGTCGTGCACCCGCAACGGCTCCGCGTCCTGCCGGTCGATCTTGTTGATCACCACGATCGGCTTGAGCCCCAGCGCCAGGGCCTTGCCGGCCACGAACCGCGTCTGCGGCATCGGCCCCTCGGCCGCGTCGACGAGCAGCAGGAAGCCATCCACCATCCGCAGGATGCGCTCCACCTCGCCCCCGAAGTCGGCGTGCCCGGGCGTGTCCACGATATTGAGCTTGTACTCGTCATCGCCCCGCCGCCAACGCACGGCAGTGTTCTTCGAGAGAATCGTGATGCCCCGCTCGGCCTCGATCCCGGTATCGAGGAAACCCGTGGCTCCGTGTCGCAGCGCTCGGGCCTGCCGGAGCATCTGGGACACGAGGGTGGTCTTCCCGTGATCGACGTGGGCGATGATGGCGATGTTGCGGATCTGCAAGGAGCTACGTCCTAACGGTGTCGGTGCGAGGGCGGCAGTATAGGGAGGGGGTCCTAAAAATACAAGGTCAATCGCACGTTTCGTCCCGTTCCATCTGAACGGTGACGTGGTGGATCCCCAGCTCCCCCATCCGTGACTGGGCGGTCTCGAGGATCTGCTGATTGTGTGAGGGGTTCCGGACCACCAGGTGGCCGCTCATCGCGATGACGCCGCTGGTGAGGGTCCAGACGTGGAGATCGTGGACCGAGCTGACCCCCGGCAGGCTCGCGAGGCGCTCGTGCACCGCGCTGAGCGCGATGTGGCCCGGCGTCGCCTCGAGCAGCACGTCCGCGCTCTCCCGGACGAGCCGCCAGGCGCCGCTCAGCACCAGCAGGCCGATCGCGAGCGACACGATGGGATCGGCGAGCCGCCAGCCGGTGGTGACCACGAGGAGGCCGGCGATCACCGCGCCCACCGAGCCCAGCAGATCGCTCATGACGTGCAGGTACGCCCCGCGCTGGTTCAACGAATGATCGTGACCGCGGTGCAGCAGGGTCACGCCGGCCAGGTTGGCGAGGAGTCCCACGCTCGCCACGCCGAGCAACAGACCACCATGGATCTCGGGGGGCGCCTGGAGACGGCGCACGGCTTCGATGCCGATCCCCAGGGCGATGACGATGAGCGCGGCGCCGTTGACCAGGGCGGCGAGAATCTCGATTCGCACAAGGCCGTAACTCCGCTCCGGCGTCGCCGGGCGCTGCGCCATGCGCAGCACGAACAGCGCGAGGGCCAACGCCGCGACGTCGGCGAGCATGTGGCCTGCGTCCGCGAGCAGCGCGAGCGAATGCGCCAGCCAGCCACCCACCGCCTCGGCGACCGTCACGACGGCGGTGAGGGCGAGCACCCACCCCAGGCGCCGGGCGCTCTCACTCCGCTCCGGTACCCGGTGCGCGCACTGGACGTCGAGCGGCAGCGTCTGGGTCATGGTCGCGTCTCTCCGCCTCAAGCATACCCGAGCGTCGGCTTGAAGTCACCTTCCACCCCGCTACCTTCCTCCCCTCCTTATGCCTCCATCCGCGGTCGACTCCCTGGGGCTCCGCCTCGCCGCGGTGGCCGTCCTCGTCGCGGCGAACGCGTTCTTCGTGGCCGCGGAGTTCTCGCTGGTGGCGGCGCGTCGCACCCGCATCGAGGCGATGATCCGGCGCGGCGATCGTCGCGCGATGGCGGCGCGCGCGGTGATGCAGAACATCACCCGCTTCATCTCGGGCACGCAGCTCGGCATCACGCTCACCAGCCTGGGGCTCGGCTGGATCGGCGAGCCCGCGCTGGCGGAGCCGATTGGCCACTGGTTCGCGGCGTTGCCCGCCCCGCTCGCGGCCATCGCCACGCACGGCGTCGCCGTCTCGCTCGCGTTCATCCTGATCACCTATCTCCACGTCGTGCTGGGGGAGCTGGTCCCGAAGTCGCTGGCCCTGCTCTACCCCGAGGCCCTCGGTCGCTGGCTCGCCCGCCCGCTGACGCTCTTCACGACGATCACGAATCCCTTCATCTGGCTGCTCAACAACTCGGCGACCGGATTGACGCGCCTGTTCGGAGCGCGCCCGATGAGCGAGCGCGAGCGCGTGCACTCACCCGAAGAGATCATGATGCTGGTCGAACAGACCCGCCAGACGGGCGGCCTGGGGACGCAGGACGCCCGGATGATCGCCGGCGTGTTCGAGTTCAGCGAAAAGAACGCCCGAGACGTCATGACCCCCCGGACGCAGATGGTGGCGCTCCCGTTCACCCTCGCGATCGCGGACGCGGCCGATCGCGTCGCCGCCGCGGGACGCTCCCGCTACCCGGTGTACCGTGATTCCCTGGATGACATCGTCGGCACCGTACACGCCAAGGACATCCTCCGCGCCCTCCGCGGAGGAGCAGGCGGCACACTCGAATCGATCGCGCGGCCCCCGTTGCTGGTTCCGGGCACGCGCGAGGTCGAAGACGTGCTGGCCGACATGAAGCGCCAGAAGGTGCACCTGGCGATCGTGCTGGACGAATACGGCGGCACCGCCGGCCTCGTCACCATGGAAGATCTGTTGGAGGAGATCGTGGGACAGATCTACGATGAATACGATCGCCCGGAGGGTGCGACGGCGGCCGGTGCTGCGGCAACGCCCGCGTCGGTCGTCACCGGCGGCACCGAGGTCGCCGAGGTCAACCGCGCCTTTGGGCTGCAGATCGACGACACCAACTATACGACCATTGGCGGAGTCGTCTTCGGCGCGCTCGGCCGCCTGCCCAAAGTCGGAGATCGGGTGGAGCTGGCCGGCGCGACCCTGGAAGTGGTGGAAATGGACAACCGGAGAATCGGGAAGGTGCGGGTGACAGGACCGCGCACCGGCCCCGTCACTTCCTGAGCGGACAACGCCCTCAGTCCGTCGGCCGGTTGCGCTGGGCCAGCTGCACCGCGAGCTCGAGCGCCGTCCGCATGCTGCTCGGATCCGCCACCCCTCGCCCCGCGATGTCGAACGCTGTCCCGTGATCGGGTGAAGTGCGCGGGAACGGCAGCCCCAAGGTGACGTTCACGCCCTTGCCGAACCCGGCCACCTTGACCGCCGTCATCCCGACGTCGTGATAGGGCGCGAGGACCGCATCGAACGCGCCGCGCAGCGCCTTGACGAACACGGTATCGGCCGGCAACGGCCCCGCGGCGCCGAGCCGCTCCGCCGCGGGACGAAGGATGCGCTCGTCCTCGTCGCCGAACAGGCCGCCCTCACCGGCGTGCGGGTTCAGGGCGCACAGCGCGAGTCTCGGGCTGGCGAGTCCCCACCAACGCGTGAGCGCTGCGGCAGTCAGCCGGCCGACCGCGACGATGCCGTCGGTGGTGAGGCGGTGCGGCACTTCCCGCAGCGGGATATGAGTGGTGACCAGCACGACGCGCAGCGGTCCTGCGGCGAGCATCATCGCGGTCGGTGTGTCGCCGGTGAGACGCGACAGCAGCTCGGTGACGCCCGGAACCGGGTAGCCGGCGAGGTGCAGGGCGCGCTTCTCCACCGGCCCGGTGACGATCGCGTCCACCTCGCCGGCGCGGGCGAGCCACACCGCGCGCTCGATCGACCGCACCGACAGCAGTCCCGCTTCGCGCATCCGGTTCGGGTCGTCTCCCCGCTCCCCGCTGCCCCCTCCCCACGAGCCGACGCCGACCCGGCTCCGGACCGCGATGCCGCTCAGCAGGTCGTCGGGACCCACGAGGATGACGTCCGCCGCCAGCGGCGCGTCTCCGAGTGCCCGCGCCACCACCTCCGGGCCGATCCCCCGCGGATCGCCGAGCGTGACGGCGAGACGCGGGCGGCGCGGGGCGCCCACGGTCAGAGCCGGACGTCGATGTAGGTCTGGCGGCGGAGCCGATCGAGATAGTGCCGGACGCCGAGGTCCTGCGAGAGCTGACCGCGAATCTGGTCCTTCACGTCGTCGAAACTCAGCTCGCCTTCGGGTTGCCGGGCCGTCACCTCCAGCACGACGAACTGCGGCCGGCTGGTGGTGGCGCCCAGCTCGATCACCGGTTTGAGCCCGAGCGTGCTGTCGGCGGCGAAGAGCGATTGGTATTCGGGCCCGAGCTGCGTCAGGGCGACGGCCTCCGCGAGCTTAGGGATGTTCTCGTCGCCATAGCGAAGGGCCAGCGAATCGAACGACGCGCCGCGCGCGAGCGCCGCCCGCACCGAGTCGGCGAGCCGCCGCGCGACTTCGATCTGCGCCGCCGAAATCTCCGGTTGGATCAGGATGTGGCGCGCCAGCACTTCGGCGGGCTGCACCCGTTGCACCTGAATGATGTGGTAGCCGAAGTCGGTCTCGACGACGTCGGAGATCTCACCGGGCTTGAGCCGGAAGACGGTTTCTTCGAACGCCTTGACCATGGTGCCGCGGCGGAACCACCCGAGCGAGCCGCCTGAGTCCCGCGTGGCGGTGTCGGCCGACAGTCGCCGCGCGATTGCCGCGAAGTCGGCGCCGCCGCGCAGCAGGACCAGCAGCGATTCCGCCGTTGCCAGGCCCCGGGCGCGCGCCGCCGAATCGGGTCGCGGCAGGATGACAATCTGGCGGAAGGAGACATTCGCCGGCCGCCGCTGCGCTTGGCCCCTGTTCTCGTCCCAGTAGGCGCGCATCTGCGCCTCCGTCGGCTGGATCGGCTTGATCTTTTCCTTCTGGCGCAGGTTCTCCAACAGCCGCGTCCGCATGATCTCGCGTCGCTGGTTCTCCGTGAGCCAGCGGCGCCACTCCTCGACGCCGCCGAACGCCGCCAGACGCAGCTGCTGCTGAAACTCCACTTCGGAGGCGAACCGGCTGCGGACGTTCCGCACCGTCTGCTCCACCGCGTCCTGCACCTCCTGCTCCGAGACCTTCACCGTCGTATCGTGCTCGGCCTGCTGCACCAGCAGCTCGGTCTCGATCAGCGTGGTCAGGATGCGGCGCTTCAGCGCGACGCGGGAGGCGGAATCCTGCGGCAGCGTCTGGCCGGACGCCTGGGCCTGCGCCAGCTCCTCCTCCAGCTGCGACGCGAGAATCGGCGTGCTCCCGACGATCGCCACGATCCGGTCGACCGTGGCCGGCGCCTGCGCGCGGACGCCCGGGGCCGCGATCGCGCCGAGCGTCAGCGCGAGCGCCAGACGTCGGCCGGTCGACATCACTGCACGACCCGCCGCGACGGTGGACGTTGCAGCACCGAGTCCGGCACGCCTTGGACCGGAGGCGGTCCGGGCGCCGGTCGGACGCCCGCACTCGGAGCTCCGGAGCCGGGCGGGGCGAGGGAGTCGGCGCTCGCGCGCAGTGCCACCGCACGTTCCGACGCACGCTGGACACCGGCGGCATCGATGGACCAGCGAGCGCGATCACGCAGCCACTGGGCGAGCAACGGCGGCACCGGGAAGAACCGGGCCTGGCCGGATACGAGGCGGTCGAAATAGTCGTTCACCCGCGCCATCATGAACTGCTCCCGCCCTTCCTTGGTGCTCGCCGAATCGCGCAGCATCGCGGGCGTGAAATTCAGCAGCGTCCCCAGGATCCCGAGGGTGGAATCCCATTCCGCCCGCACGGTCGTCCACTCCGAATCGCTGAGCTGCACCTTGGCCGAGTCCGCCTGCCGCAACGCCAGCTCCCGCTCGACCAGCTGCTCCACCAGTGAGCCGATTTCGGAGTCGTTCGCGGTATGCAGGGCCTGGAGGTACTGGGGGTTGATCGCGTATACCCAGCGGACGAAGTCCTTCATCTTGAAGTCGCCGCCCCGATAGGTGGCCAGGCGCTGATTGCTGCGCTCCGCCCCATCCAGATCCTCCAGGGTCGCCCGGATCGCTTCCCCGGCTCCGCCGGAGACGTGGATCTCCCGTTGCTTCGAGAGATCGGCGAGA
>Ga0326731_1000014_pt1 | contig 49288 bp, 44 predicted proteins | sample MHFSIPfraction_FD_207645 | JGI IMG/M metagenome (GOLD analysis project Ga0326731, IMG submission 207645) | Lab enriched peat soil microbial communities from Michigan Hollow, Ithaca, NY, United States - MHF9FY SIP fraction | ecosystem: Environmental > Terrestrial > Soil > Wetlands > Peat | place...
TCCCCGAGATCACGTCCGCGAACGACCCGGAGCCGGTGATGCCCAGCACCTTGACGGCGCACAACCGGGCGTCCGGCGCCACCGACGCCATCCCCAGACCGTTCGACGACACGAGCGACGCCACCGCGGTGCCGTGGAAGTTCAGGTCCTCGATGAACGGCTCCGTCGCCACGAACGAGGTGCTCTTGGTGAGGTCGACCTTGCCGGACAGATCGAGGTGGTTCGGGTCGATGCCGGTGTCCAGGATACAGACGAGGGTGCCCGCGCCTTGATTGGTCGTGAGCCAGGCCGCGTCGGCTTTGATCTGTCGCATGTTCCACTGGAACGGGAAGAAGAACGCGCCGCTCTGATTGCTCTGGATCGTGGGCGCTTGCATCACCTGCCCGGTAAACTGCTCCCGCGGCGGCAACCACTGCACCACCACATCCTGATCGATCCCCTCCACGTCCGCCCGCGCGGCCAACGCGCTCACCGCCGCGTCGCTCAAGCCGCTCACGGTGACCACGCCGATCTCGGCATCGGTCCGCTCGACCCTCCCGCCGCGGGCCTGGATCGCCGCGGCCATGTCCGCGGGGATCGCCTGATTGCGCATCACCAGCACGTGGCGGCGTCCGCCGCCCGGTGCCGCGGCCTGCGCGGCGAACGACGGCGCCGGACGGGCAGCCGTCGGTGCGACGGGTTGATCGGTGCAGGCCGCCGCCAGCGCGGCGACGGCGGTCACCGCCGCCGGAATCCACCTGCGCAGTGCATCAACGTGTGGTCTCATGGAATCGCCTCCCGCGTGTGAGCGTGTACTCCGTGAAGCCAAGCGGCTAGCGTACGGCGCTTCCCGAACAGTGTCAATCGGCCGCGTGGCGACGCGGCCGCGTGCTGGCGCCGCGGTCCGTTGCGCCCTACTCTTTGCCCCATGGCTTTCCTCGACACCAGCCACCAGCGCGCCGCTTTCCTTATCCTTGTTCTGGGCCTGGGCCTGCTCGTCGCGCTCACGCCATTCGCCACCGGGATCATCGGCATCCCGGTCCTCTACGTCGTATTCCAGCCGGTGCACGCCTGGTTGATGCGCCACACCGGCGCACGCACCTCTGCGGCGCTGGTCGTGGTCTTCGCGCTGTTCCTCATCGTGGTCCCCGGGGTGTCCTTCGCCGGCCTCATCGTGGCCCAGGCGCAGGAGATCGCATCCGGCGTGGTCCAGAGCCCGCTGCTCGATCGCCTCGCCCAGATGCACATCGGTGGGTCGACGATCGGCCCGCAGCTCGCCGACCTGGGCGGCAAGCTGGTGAGCTTCATCGGCAGCTCCGCCTTCGGGCTGATCGGCACCGCCACCCGACTCGCGCTGAACCTGGTCATCTCGCTCTTCGGCCTCTACTACCTGCTGCTGCGCCCCTCCGAGACCTGGAATGCCGTGGGTCCCTACATCCCCTTCTCGCCCGCGAACACGGAAATCCTGCGGCAGCGATTTCGCAACGTGACGGTGTCCACCGTGATCGGCACGGGACTCGTCGCCGCCATCCAGGGTATGCTCGTCGGGGTGGGCTTCTGGGCCGCCGGGCTCTCGAACGCGCTCTTCTGGGGCGTCGTGACGATGGTGTTCGCGATCCTGCCCGTGGTGGGCAGCGGCATGGTGTTCGGCCCCGGGGCCATCGCGCTGGCGCTGGGCGGGCGCTGGGGCTGGGCGATCGGCCTCGCGCTCTGGGGCATCCTGGTCGTCGGCAACGTGGACTACGTCGTGCGACCGATGATCTTCCGCCGCTGGGCCAACATTCACCCGCTCATCACGCTCATCGGGGCACTCGCGGGAGTGCCCTACTTCGGATTGTTGGGATTGTTGATCGGGCCGTTGGCGCTGAGCTACTTCTTCGAGCTCATCAGGATGTATAGGGAAGAGTACCTAACCTGAAAGACCAGACGGGTAGACGGGTAGACGGGTAGTGGTTGCTAGGAGGGAGGTGGCAGGTCGGCGTTCCTACTACCCACTCGCTAGAGACCACTACCCGTCTACCCGTCTACCCGTCTGAGCTACCGCCTAGTCCCCCACACCCTGCCTCGCCCCCGTCCGACGCGCAGTGCCGACACGCCGAGCCGATTCGGCGCCACCGGTCCCGTCCCTCCCACCTTCAGGTGACCGTCGTTGGGTGCGAGATCGGTCGGCTCGGTCGTATTCCCCATCACGACCGCCACGTTCATCAACATATCGTCGCCGCCGACCAGACTGCGTGGCAGTCGGAAGCTCAGTCGCTTGCCGCTGAACGTCGGACGCACGTTGCCGGTCGCGACGATGTTGAAGAGCGTATCGATGGCGAATACGGTGACGGAGTCGGCGGTGTAGGGGTTGAAGGCGCCCAGATCGACGTAGTACTCCATCCCCATCCCGGTGGAGTTTCCGTCCACCCGGAAGAAGTCGACGTCGGTCTCGACCCCGGTCGCAGGGTTCTGATCGACGTCGATATCCACGACGCCTTCGACGACGTTCGCCCCTCCGGTCACCGGCGACTGGATGTTGGCGGTGAAATCCATCGTGATGGTCGCCCCACCCGTGTCGCGGATGATGCTCAGCGCGGTGAGGTCGGGTTGTGCGACGGTCGTGTCGCTACCGAACACGTCGCCGAGTGAATCGTTCACACTGGCGGTCAGCGTCCCGCCCCCACCCCCACCCGGACCCGTCGAATCCCCTTTGCACGCCTCCAGGGCGCCGAGCGCCCCGACTCCCAGCAACACGGCGACGACATGTATGTGCTTCATGGCTGCCTTCCAGGTAGGATCGAGTGACCCGGCAGCCTAGGGGGATCCCTCGACCCTCGCGGTGACGGGGACCACCCTTGCGCGGCTCACATGCCAACCGGAGAGACGCCTTCCCGGCAGGGGTTGCACAACGAAGAGCACCGAGACGGAGAGGAACGGCTGCAATTCGGTAGGCTGTCAGCTTCTTCCTTTCCAGTACCAGTACGCCGGGATGCCAAGGAGGATCAGCCCCGTCCCGATCGCGGCATTCTTCGGGTTCGCCCCGACGGAGCTCGCCACGACATACGCCGCGGCCAGCACGAAGAACGCCGGTGTCCAGGGGTAGCCCGGCACGCGCACGCGGGAGCCCGACCCTCCCGGCGCGTCAGCCTGCCGTCGCTCGCGCGCCCGATAGACGAACAGCGTCGCCACGCTCGACCCGAAGAAGACCCAGTCCCCGAACACGACGTAGTCGAGCAGCTTGCCGTAGGTCCCGGTGAGCGTCAGCGCCGCCGACCACACCCCCATCACCACGATCGCCGCGCCCGGCGTGCGATGGCGCGGATGCAACCGCGCCATGGCCGTCAGGAAGACGCCGTCCGCGGCCATCGCCTGGAACACCCGCGGCGTCACCAGCACGACGAGGTCCAGGAACCCGAAACTCGAGACGGCGATCCCGGCGCTGATGACCACCCGTCCCGCGGGGCCGATGACCCGCTCCATCGCGTCCGCCGCCGGCGCGACACTCCAGGCGAGCCGCTCGGGCCCCAGCACCACGAGGTAGGCGACGTTGGCGAGGACATACACCGCGATCACCCCCAGCACGCCCAGCACCAGCGCGCGCGGCAGGGTGCGCTCGGCGTCCACGATTTCCTCGGCGACGAAATTGGTCTGCTGCCAACCACCGTAGGTGAACAGCACCGGCACGAGGGCCGCGCCGATGGCGACCCCGATCGAGAGCACCCCCGTGGGCACGACGAGCGGCGGGTGGCGCAGCCCCAGGTCCGCGCCGGTGGGGTGCACCGGGAGCAGGAGGCCCGCCACGATCAGCGCGGCCAGGGCGCCGAGCTTCAGGATGGTGAACACGTTCTGGGTGATCGCGCCCGGCGTCACGCCCAGGTAGTTGATCGCGCACACCACGGCGATCGCGCCGATGGCCAGCGGCAGCTTGGCGGCCGTCGACAGACCGAGCAGGGTGATGGTGTAGTTGGCGAAGGTCACGGCGACGAACGCTGCGGCGCCCGTCGCCATCACGAGCAGCAGCGCCCACCCGTACAGGAACGCGGGCAGCGGCCCGATCGCATCGCGCAGGTAGACGTATTGCCCGCCGGCCTTGGGCATCCGCTGCCCCAGCTCGGCGTAGCAGAACGCGCCCGCCAGGGCGACCAGACCGCCCAGCACCCAGGCGCCCAGCGCCAACCCCGCCGTCCCGACCCGCTGCGCCACCACGTTGGGGGTCGCGAAGATCCCCGAGCCGATGATGCCGCCGATCACGGCCATGGTAGCGGAGAAGAGACCGAGGCGACGGGCGTAGGTCGTCATAGACCGGAGACGAGGGACGGTGGGTAAGGGACAGGGGAAGAAACGTGTAGGACAAACTGGCGTCGTGCTGCGCGGCGTCAAGTGAGCGGAACATTCGAACACCGCGCCCGCTTCGTAGTACAAGGAGAATCAACACCGCCCATGGGCGACTCACAACGAGGTGGTACCGTGAATGCCGGTCGGATGGTCGTACTCGCCGCTGCGTTGGGGCTTTCGGTCCCGGCGCTGGCTTCGGGACAGGATTTCGGGCGCAACAAGGTCCAGTACGAGACGTTTGATTTCCAGGTACTCCATACCAAGCACTTCGCGGTCTACTTCTATCCCGAAGAACAGGACGCCGCCCGGCAGACGGCGCGCCTGGCGGAGCGGTGGTACGCACGGTATGCCGCGCTGCTCGGTCACGAGCTGCGCGGCGTCCAGCCGCTCCTGCTGTACGCCAGCCACCCGCACTTCGAGCAGACGAACGCCATCGAAGGGGAGCTGGACGAGGGCACGGGCGGCGTCACCGAGGCGCTGAAGCGCCGCGTCGTGCTGCCGCTCGCCGGGCCGCTGGCGGAAACCGACCACGTTCTGGGCCACGAGCTGGTGCACGCCTTCCAGTACGACATCACCGGCAACGGCCGCAGCGGGTCGACGCCGGGCGCGGCCCGCCTGCCGCTGTGGTTCATCGAAGGGATGGCGGAGTACCTGTCGCTCGGTCCGGACGACCCCAACACCGCCATGTGGCTGCGCGACGCGGTGCAGCACGACAAGATCCCCTCGATTCGCCAGATGGAGGACCCCCGCTACTTCCCGTACCGCTGGGGGCAGGCGTTCTGGGCATACCTCGCGAGCCGCTACGGCGAGGCCGTGGTGCCGCGGCTGCTCCGCAGCGCCGGCAAGAGCGGCAACGTCACCCTCGAGCTGGAGAAGCTGTCCGGCGTGAAGCTCGACTCCCTGTCGCACCTGTGGCAGGCGGCCGTGCGCGCGACCTACGCCCCGCTGCAACGGACGACGGCGGCTCCGGAAGCGTTCGGTCGCCCGGTGGCGTCCGAAAAGAGCGGCGCGCAGCTCAACGTGGCGCCGGCCCTGAGTCCCGACGGCAGCCGGATCGCCTTCTTCTCCGAGCGCGGGCTGTTCTCGATCGACCTCTACCTCGCCGACGTCGCCACCGGCAAAGTGGAGCGCACCCTCACCAACACGTCGCTCGACCCGCACTACGAGAGCGTGGGATTCATCAGCTCGGCGGGCGCCTGGGACGCTGACGGCCGCCGATTCGCCTTCGGCGTCGTCGAGCATGGCCGGCCGGTGCTGTCGATCCTCGACGTGCAGAGCGGCAAGACGGACCGGGAGATCCCCTTCCCGGCCCTGGGTCAGATTCTCAGCACGACCTGGTCGCCCCACGGCCACAGCGTGGCGTTCTCCGCGCAGGTCGATGGGTGGACGGATCTCTACATCTACGATCTCACCACGAGCACGCTGCGCCGCCTGACGAATGACCTGTATGCCGACCTCCAGCCGGCCTGGTCGCCCGACGGCCGCTCCATCGCGTTCGTCACCGATCGCTTCTCGACCGATACGACCGACCTCGCCGCGGGCCCGTACCAGCTGGCGCTGCTGAACGTCGCCGGCGGCGCGATCCGGCCGCTGCCCGCGTTCCCCAGGGCGAAGCACATCAATCCCCAGTGGAGCGCCGACGGCACGGGGTTGTTCTTCGTGTCGGACCGCGGCGGGATCGACAACGTGTACCGGCTCGACGTCGCGTCGGGCAGCTTCACGCAGGTGACCAACCTCTTCGCCGGCGCGAGCGGCATCACCGCCGCCAGTCCCGTAATCTCGGTCGCGCAACGCTCCGGTGAGCTGGTGTTCACGGCCTACGACTCGACCGGGTACCGGCTGTACGCGGTGAATGACCCGGCCGTGCTGGCGGGCAAGCCGCTCGCCCCGGTAACCGGCGATGCCGCCGCACTGCCGCTGCCGTCCGGCGCCCCCACGGATCTCGTGACGCGGCTCGGCGATGCGCGCACCGGTCTTCCGGTCGCGAGCGCGGCGCCCGTCACCAGCTATCACCCCAAGTTGTCGCTCGACTATGTCGCGCAACCCTACCTCGCCGTGGGCTCGAGCTCGCTCGGGACCTTCGTGGGCGGCGGTGCCACGCTGGTCTGGAGCGACATTCTGGGAAACCAGAATCTCGTCACCGGCCTGCAGGTGAACGGCGGCTTCAAGGACATCGGCGGGGTGCTCGCCTATCAGAACCAGCGGCAGCGGCTCAATTGGGGCGTCGCGGCGCAACAGGTGCCGCTGCGCACCGGCGCGTTCGCCGCGGGGTTCGGCACGCTGAACGGTCAGCCGGTCTACATCGAGCAGACTGATCTCTTCCGGCAGACGGCCCGATCGCTCAGCGGCATCGTATCCTATCCGCTCAGCCGGGTGCAGCGGATCGAGCTCTCGGCCGGCGCGCAAAACATTTCGTTCGACCAGGAGCTGCGGACGCGCGTGTTCGATCCGACCGGCACCCAGCTGCTGGAGGACCGCAAAGAGACGTTGCCGGCCCCCAACGCCTTGAACCTGGGCGTGGGATCGGCGGCGCTCGTGTACGACAACTCGTACTTCGGCGCCACGAGCCCGATCCTGGGTTCGCGCTATCGCTTCGAGGTGGACCCGATGGTGGGCTCGCTGCGCATGATCAGCGTGCTCGCGGACTACCGGCGCTACGTGATGCCGGTGCGCCGGCTGACCTTGGCGGCACGCGTCGTCCACGCCGGCCGCTACGGCCGGGACGCCCAGAGCTCGGCGCTGTTCCCGCTGTTCCTGGGCGACCAGCAGCTGGTCCGGGGCTACAACATCGGCTCGTTCAGCGCCGCCGAGTGCCCGGCGACCGGCACGACCTGCCCCGCCTTCGACCGACTGGTCGGCAGCCGCGTTCTCGTGGGTAACGTCGAAGCGCGGCTCCCGTTGCTCGGCGCGCTCGGCATCGGCAACGGCTACTACGGCGCCTTGCCGATCGAGACGGCGGTGTTCGCCGACGCCGGCGTCGCGTGGAATCAGAGCGACCAGTCGTCGCTGTTCAACGTGCGGCGCCAGGGCGTCACGAGCGTGGGGGCGGCGCTGCGGATGAATCTGTTCGGGTTCGCCGTGGCCGAGCTGGATTACGTGAAGCCGTTCCAGCGCCCGGACAAGGGATGGTACTGGCAGTTCAGTTTGTCGCCGGGGTTCTGAGAAGTGTCGGTGGAGTTGGTGGAGCATTCTCGCGGCTGATAGCCGCGACTCGGCTGAACGGTCGCCTTAGGCGACGTAGTCGTCACTTCACGTGACGGTTCAGCCGAGTCGCGACTATTAGTCGCGATTCGATGTCCGGGGCAGGGCTACTCCAGTGCGGGGATCAATCTCCCGAATCCCCCTCAAGATGATCCGCCGGAATTCGATGCGCCGGATGAGACTCCAGTAGCGATCGAGCATCGATTGGTCCTGGGCGATCGCTCCCTCCCGTGTCACCCCGGCCGGCGGCGGCACGAGTGCCGCGAGCCGGTCGTACACCTCCCCGCGCAGCGCGGGCTCGACCCGCACCAGCAGATGCCACAGTGAGAGTGCATCCTCGGCGCGCGCCGCGGCGAGTGCCTGGCGCGCCGCTGCCGCTCCGCCCCGGTTGAAATCGAAGGACTCGAGCGCCGCACGCAGCGCGGCGGGCGCGTCCTCGAGGTAGGGAACGCCGGGGCCCTGTCCCGGCCGCGTCATCGCGTAGGCGCCGAGCGGCACGATCGAGCGCACGCCGTGGGCCGCGAACTCCACGTACCCGCCCGTCACGTGAATCAGCCCGCGTCCCGCGCTGTCGGTCTCCAGGGTGTACTCGCACCCCAGGTCGATGGCCGTGCCCGCGGGGGTCTCGACGAAGAAGATCCGCGGCGGCGCGTCCACCTTGGCGTGAATCGCGCCGTACGCCAGCGCCAGCCGATGATCGGCCTCACGCGCGCGCACCAGCCGCACGCGCGAGCCGGGCCGGACGTCCACGTGGCCGATCGTGCCCACGGCGATCACCGCCTGCGAGCTGTCGTCGGTTTCGATCCACTCGCCCACGCGCAGCGTCCCACTGGTCCCCATCGGCGCCCCATTCACACGCGGCACTCCGGCGGTCCGCTCCACCGACCAGGAGCCGGTTCGCACCCACGCCAATCGGACCCCCACCGCCAGCAGCAGCGATGCCGCAATGGCCAGCGGTACCCAGAACCGCCACGACCACCCCCCACTCCCCACTCCCCGGTTTCCCTGCCGTATCCGGTCCCGAATCCCCGGCCACAAATCCGCCGGCGGCTCGATACTGCGCGGCAGCGCGCCCACGGCCCGCTGTTGCTCGGGCGTCAGCTCGGTCTCGGGCTCGCGCTCGTTCATCGCTCCAGCCGCTCCCGCAGCAGGCGCCGCGCCCGAAACAGCTGCGCCTTCGAGGTCCCCACGGCGATCCCCGTCATCCGGGCGATCTCTTCGTGGCGATACCCTTCGATGTCGTACAGCACGAACACCTCCCGTGCGCCGTCGGGCAACGACCCGATCGCGCGCTCCAGATCGACGCTCACCCCGGCCGTCGTCGTATCGCCGCTCCGTTCGAGCGCCTGGGGGTCCTCCACCGGGAGGACCCGCGCCTCGCGCCGGCGGTCGCCGCGGTTCTCCATCCACACGAGGTTCACGGCGAGCCGGTACAGCCACGACCCGAAGGCGCTCTCGCCGCGAAAGCTCCCCAACCGTTCCCAGCAGTGGACGAACACGTCCTGCACCAGTTCGCCCGCGCGGGTCCGGTCGCCGGAGAGCCTGAGGCACAGCGCGAAGACTCTACCCGCGTGCGCGCGGTAGAGGGCTTCGAACGCGGCCTCCTCGCCCGATTGGGCCCGGCGGACCAGGTCGTCTATCGCGCGAGCGATCGTTGCCACATGTGTGAGATGCCGAGAGCCTCGGCTCAGTTTGAACGGGGGGCTATCCTCCACCGCCCTCCACCCGCCCTTGCTTTACTCCACCCGCGTCGCGGTCTGGGCGAGCCCGCCCTGGTACAGTACGAATGCCGTGGCGCGCGGCCCGCCGATGCGGAAGACGATCTTCACGTTGTCGTCGAACGCGGCCACGAAGGAGCTGTCCCCCTGCCAGCGCAGCCCGAACGGCTGCTGCCCGGTGGCCTGCGCCATGAGCTTGCCGCCCGATTCGAACACCCGGATCTGCAGCGGACCCAGGGCGTACGTCCCCGCGAACCGCGTGATCTCTTCCGTGGAGGGTGGCAGGTCCTTCACCACGGGCTGCACGATCCCCAGCACCGCGCGGGCGATGTCATCGGCCAGCCGGCCGGGGCGCGCCGATTCGCTGTTCGCCAGCACCGCCACGGTCAGCGAATCGGCGGGGTAGTCGTCGATCTCGGACAGGAAGCCGTTGATCCCGCCGCCATGGCCGACCTTGCGGTGCCCGCCCAGATCGCCCACGACCAATCCGAAGCCGTAGGTGGTGTGCGACCCGTCGGTCAGCGTCGCGGGCGTGGTCATCGCCGTGTAGGACGCGGCGCTGACCGGGCGGTGGGCCGCGAGACTGCGCGCCCAGCGCACCAGGTCGCCCACCGTCGAACACAGTGCGCCCGCCGCGAACGGCTGGGTCATCGAGAGCGGACTCGAGTTGACGAAGCGACCGCTGTCGCGCTCGTAGCCGCGCGCGCGATGCGGGATCAGCGGCCGTTCGTCGCAGTAGCGCGTCGCGCTCAGGCCCAATGGTCCGAAGAGATGCTGCTGCAGGTACCCGGCATACGATTCCCCGCTCACCCGCTCGATGAGCATGCCGAGGAGGTAGAAGCCGGAGTTGTCGTAGAGGAACCGCGTGCCGGGCTCGAAATCGAACGGCTTGTCCTGGAACAGGGCGACGAGCGAATCGGGCGCGAGATCGAGGCGCATGCGGCTCGTCCATTCGGGCCCGAGGCTCGTGTAGCTCTTGATTCCCGAAGTGTGCGTGAGCAGCTGCCGGATGGTGACGCGGTGCCCCTGCGTGTGATAGGCGGGCAGGAACCTCTGGATCGTGTCGTCGAGCGCGATCTTCCCTTGCTCCACGAGCTGCATCACCGCGGCCGCGGTGAACTGCTTGGTGATCGACCCGATGCGATAGACGGTCTGCGCGGTGGCGGGCAGGTCGTTCTCCAGGTCCGCCCGGCCGTACCCCTTCGCGACGATGGTGTCGCCGCCCCGCAGCACGGCGACCGACAGTCCCACCGCCGGCCAGGAGGCGAGCGCCGCGGCGGCCATCGAATCGATCTGCGCCGCCAACCGCTGGCGCGGCGATGATTGGCCCGCGAGACCGGACCCGACGAGCGTGAGTCCCACGAGCATCCGGATCGCGTTCATGGAAGTCGAATCCCTCCGGTCAGACGTCGCAATTGTTGCTCGACCTGCTGCTGCGCGCCGTCGAGCGCCTGTCGTCCCTGCTGCATGCGCGCGTTCGCCTCGGCCGTGACCTGGGCGAGCTGCGTCTTGAGCGGCGCCACCTGCTGGTCCGCGAACCGGTCCACCTCGACGCGCAGTCGCGATTCCGCCGCGTCCACCTCGGCGCCGATCATGGAACGCAGCCGGTCGGACACCGCCTGATCGAGATTGGACCGCACGTGCAGCTCGGGATGGGACAGGGTGCCACCCAGCTCGGCGGTGAGGTCGAGGTTCTCGATCCCCGACACGACGCGCCACACCACATCGGCCGCCAATTCCCCCGCGGCGCCGCTGTCGCGCTGCCAGGTCGCGGCGGGGGCGCTCACGGTCCAGCGGCCGCGCAGCGAGTCGCCGTACAGCGCGAAGCCGAGGGACACGTCGCCGCGACCCGGGGTCACCCGCAGCGGCAGGCCGGGGAGGGCGATCGCGGGCAGCGAGACACCGCGGACGGTCGCTCCCATCACATCGCGGGAGGTCGCGTGGACGTGATCGAACATCCCGTCCGCCGTCACCGTCGGAGCGCGCACCTCGAGGGTGGTGGGCCGTCCGTACAGCGCGGGAGCGCTGGTGAGCCCTTGCAGCTTACCCGCGTAGCGCCGCGGGCCGGTGGAATCGTCACCCAGGAAGAAGGAAAGCTCCGCGTCCCGGAGCAGGAACCCGGGCGGCCGGTTGGCGCGCGGGAACTCGACGGTCGTCCCGGGACGGCGCGCGCGTTTGGGACCGTCATGGGCGCGCGGCAGGAGTCCCGGCGGCATGTAGGTCCGCCCCAGCTGCGTATAGTAGAGCGCCCGCTGGAACTTCCGCACCGCCTCCGGCCCGAACAACACCCACGCGATGGACGTCGCATCGATCGGAGGCAACCGGATGAGGCTCCGGGCGAAGTCGTAGTCGCGACGCCGCGCGGCCTGGAGCGAGGCCAGCCCCTGATCGAGAGTGGCGCCGCCCGCCTTCACGCCGCGCTCGAGCGCCGTCAGGCGGTCGCGCGTCTGCTTGACGCGGTCCAGCATGCGGCGCGCGTCGCGCAGCAGGGCGAGGTCGGTGGGCCGCGCTCCCCGCAGCCGCTGCGCGAACGCGACCGCCGAATCGGCCGTGGTCTTGGCGTCGAGACTGTCGAACCCCGCAGACCACGCCCGCCGGCTCGAGTCGGCGCGCGCCGCCAGCGACTCGGCTGCCTGCACCGTCTGGAGCTTGCGCGGATCGAGGCTATCGACGCTCAGCTTCCCGGTCGCGAGCTGCAGGATCGGCACCTGGAGCGCCGGTTGCGCCGCCCACGACTTGACGTTCGCCATGATCTGCGCACTGGCGCTGGGCCCGCTCGACGGCACGAAGCCGCTGGTGGCGCGCGCCGTGCCGAAGCGCAGCCCGTTCGCCGCGAGGCGATCGATCGCGACCTTCTTCTCGAGCAGCGGGAGCAGGTCGAGATCGGCGGTCAGCTCGTCGGCCTCGAGCAGGTTCTGCGTCGAATCGAACGGGGATGCCGCGACGAGGCCGCGCACCGTGACGCTCCCCCCGCCGAGGGAGAAGTGGAACGAGCGCACTTCCACTTTGGCCCCGAGCGCCGCCGTGCCGCCGCGCTGCAGCGCCAGCCGTCCCAGGCGGTCGGCGAAGAGCAGCCAGGCCCCGACGAGCACCGCGAGGAACAGCACCAGCGGGACGATCGCCTTCCACCGGAAGATCGCGACCTTCATCTCACGTCTCCGGCCGGAACAGACGGTAGATCCCGTACAGCTTCGACGCCGAGACCGCCCGGTAGAACGCCGAGTTCCGCACGCGCTCGCCGATCGTCTCGCGGTAACGGCGCACTCCCCAGCGGCTCAGGAAGTAGAACGGCGCAAACAGGACCAGCGCGCTGACGAGGCTGCCCAGCAGGACGGTGTTGTTGAAGTTGCTCAGCGGCACGACCGGGAGATTCGCGAGTGCCGTCCACAGCGGCGTCAGAGCGGGGGTGCCCAACAGCAGCTGCCGGCCGAGGGCGTCGAACATCGGGTCGAGCACGAATCCCAGTGGAATGGCCAGCGCCCAGCCGAGCGTGGCGCCCGGAACCGAGACGTTCAGCATCAGGATCAGGGCCGCGACGAGCAGGTTGTGCAGGCTGAGGAGGGGGGTGATCCCGAGAATCGAGCCCAGCGCCATCCCGGCGGCGACCTGTCCCGGTGTACCCTCACTGTGCAGCGCCTTCACGATCGATTGCAGCAGCTTGAGGATCACCATCGGTGCACCACCGGGAGCGTCGTTACTGGGGGACCGGGGCGGAGTCCGCCGCCGGTCGGATCAGGAGGCCCGTGGTGGAGACCCGGACCTCGAAGCGGCCGGGCTGCTCGGCGCTGACGAAAGTGCCTGAGCCATAGGTGGCGTCCACCAGCGGGGCGAGCACCCGTGGATGGCGGCGCACGAAGGCGAAGACGTCCACCGCGTGCTCGGGACCGAGCGGGAATACCGTGTGGGGGCGCTGCCGTTCGTCGGCGACCCCGGTGTAGCGCCCACCGACGCGATCCAGCTCGTAGCCGGTGCGCAGCCCTAGGAGGTTCACGATCGGCTTCCACTTGAGGATGTGGGCGTCCACGTAGAGCTGATCGCCCGCGATGTCGAACTGCCCCACCCGACCGTCCGGGAGCTCGACCGTCGCCCGGAAGTGCTGGGGACCGATCGGCTCGGTGCGGACCCGGGCGGCCACTTCCTCGGCGGTGAGGGCCCGGTATCCTCGCACCCCGACGGTTACGGCGGCCGCGAGCCCGGCCAGGGCGAGGAACAGGAGCCCCGAGAGCAGCGCGCCGAGGCTGCGCAGCAGCTTACGCCGCCGGACACTGAGGAAGGTGACCGCGAGGAGCAGCGCGCCCAGCGCCGCGAGGACCAGGGCGACGACCGTGAGGACCGCCATCGGGCGGTAAGCTACCACCGCCCGAGGCAACGCAAAGGCCCTCCCCCAAACCGCTGGGAGGGCCTGCGTCCACCCCGATAACCGGGATGCCTACACCTGTGACGGCTCGCGCGCCGGCGGTCTCACGCTCTGGCGCCGATCCATGATGACGCGCCGGTCGAGGCCGGAGCGACGGTCGAGCTCCATGCGGCGGTCCAACCCGCTGCGGCGCTCCACCGTCACCTCGACGACCTGCTGCCGCCGATCGCTGCTGTGGCGACGCTCGACGTTGCGTCGATCGCTGCCGCTTCGCCGACCCGCACCCATGCGCGCTCCTCTGAAGCTGATTCCCGAACTTTCCGAAGCCGCTACCTCGCAAGACCTATGCCTTTGCTTGATCGCGACTTGGCGGGCGCTAGCTCGTGAAGAACCAGTCACTTGGCGCCCCCGGTCATCCGTCACAATTCCTCACCGCCATGGCCACCCCGCCACGGGTGACGTAATCGAGCGACAGAGCCCATTTGATCGTTCACAGTGATTTCAATTCGCCCCTGTGGTATCTCTGCTACACTTTGGGTATCCTGGCTGCGCCACTTTCGCCGGAGCGTTTCACGGCAGCCACGCCGACCGGAGGCACGACACTTGCCAACCTCGCACCCGTCACCATGACCAGCACTTCGCTCGAATCACAGGCCGGGTCCGCCGTGCCGTCCGGCGTTCCGGGAGTCGAGCTGCTCGCCCCTCTCGACGAGACCGCCCACCGGGTGCTCACCCCGCCGGCGCTCGCGTTCGTGGCGCGACTCGCCCGCGCGTTCGAGGACCGCCGCCGCGAGTTGCTGGCGGCGCGTGCGGCGCGCGCCCAGCGGATCCTGGACGGCGAGCGCCCCGATTTTCTCCCGGAAACGCGAGAGATCCGCGAGCGGGACTGGACCGTCGCCCCGATCCCCGCGGATCTCATGGACCGGCGCGTCGAGATCACGGGCCCCGTCGACCGCAAGATGATCATCAACGCCCTCAATTCGGGGGCGCGAGTGTACATGGCGGATTTCGAGGACTCCCACGCCCCCACCTGGAGCGCCACGCTCGAGGGCCAGGCGAACCTGATGGACGCGGTGCGCCGGACCATCAGCTACGAGAGTCCGGAGGGGAAGCGCTACACGCTGGGCGAGTCGCTCGCCACGCTCATGGTACGACCGCGCGGTTGGCACCTCGACGAGAAGCACGTCCGGGTGGATGGCCGACCGGTCTCGGGCTCGCTGTTCGATTTCGGCCTGTTCTTCTTCCACAATGCCGCTGAGCAGCTGCAGCGCGGCACCGGGCCCTACTTCTACCTGCCGAAGATGGAGAGCCACCTCGAGGCGCGTCTGTGGAACGACGTCTTCGTCCTGGCCCAGGGCGAGCTGGGAATTCCCCGCGGCACGATTCGCGCAACAGCGCTGGTCGAGACGATCCTGGCCGCCTTCGAGATGCACGAGCTCCTGTGGGAGCTGCGCGAGCATTCCGCGGGACTCAACTGCGGGCGGTGGGATTACATCTTCAGCTTCATCAAGAAATTCCGGAACGACCCGCGGTTCCTGCTGCCCGATCGGGCGGCGGTGACCATGGACAAGGCGTTCCTCAAGGCGTACGTCGATCTGCTCATTCAGACCTGCCATCGCCGCCACATTCATGCGATGGGTGGTATGGCGGCGCAGATCCCGATCAAGAACGATCCGGTGGCCAATTCGGCCGCCCTTGCCAAGGTGACGCAGGACAAGCTACGGGAGGTCAATGCCGGGCATGACGGCACCTGGGTTGCGCATCCAGGGCTGGTGCCGGTGGCCAGAGGCGTCTTCGACGCCAGAATGGCGGCTTCCCACCAACTGCAGGTCATGCGCGCCGACGTGCGCGTGACCGCTGAAGATCTGCTGGCCGTGCCGGAGGGGGACATCACCTTCGGCGGGCTGCGCACCAACATCGACGTCGGCATCCAGTACCTCGAGGCCTGGCTGCGGGGCATCGGGTGCGTGCCGATCTACAATCTGATGGAAGATGCGGCGACGGCCGAGATCTCCCGCACCCAGGTGTGGCAGTGGGTGAATCACGGCGCGAAGCTTGCGGACGGGCGGCGGATCACGGCGGACCTGGTCCGCCGGACGATGGAGGACGAGCTCGGGAAGCTGCGCGAGCAGCTCGGCCCGGCTCGGTACGACTCCGGGAAGTTCGATCTTGCGTCGAAACTCTTCGACCGGATGATGACGGGGACGGACTTCCCGGAGTTCTTGACGAGCGTGGCGTACGACTATCTCGACTAGCCCTGGAGGGGGAGATATGCCGAAGCAACAGTTCGTGGCCGACCTGGAGCGGCGTTGGGCGACAAACCCGCGCTGGTCCGGCATCACCCGGCCCTATACCGCGGAAGACGTGTGGCGGCTCCGAGGGTCGCTCGGGATCACGCACACGCTGGCCGAGGTCGGCGCCGAGAAGCTGTGGCGCCTGCTGCACGAGGAGCCCTACGTGGCCGCCCTGTCGGCCGTGAGCGGCGGGCAGGCCGTTCAGCAGGTCAAGGCCGGGTTGAAGGCGATCTACATCTCCGGCTGGCAGGTCGCGGGGGACATGAACACGTCGCTCGAGACCTATCCCGATCAGAGCCTCTACCCCGCCGACAGCGTCCCGCGTCTCGTCGAACGGATCAACAACGCGCTGCTGCGCGCCGACGAGCTCGACCACATGAACGGGCGCAGCGACATCGACTGGATCGCCCCGATGGTGGCCGATGCCGAGGCGGGGTTCGGCGGACTGCTCAACGCCTACGAGCTCATGAAGCACATGATCCAGAAGGGGGCCGCCGGCGTGCACTTCGAGGACCAGCTGGCCTCGCTCAAGAAGTGCGGACACCTGGGAGGCAAGGTCCTGGTCCCGACCAGCGAATTCATCACCAAGCTGGTCGCGGCCCGGCTGGCCGCCGATGTGCTCGATGTCCCCACGGTGCTCATCGCCCGGACCGACGCCCTGAGCGCCACCATCCTGGCCAACGACATCGATCCCTACGATCGCCAGTTCATCGTCGGCGACCGCACGCCGGAAGGCTTCATCGGCGTTCAGCCCGGCATCAAGCAGGCGATCTCGCGCGGCCTGGCCTATGCGCCCTATGCGGATCTCCTGTGGTTCGAGACGAGCAAGCCCGACATGGACGAAGCCCGCGCGTTCGCCGACGCGATCCATGAGAAGTTCCCCGGGAAGATGATGGCCTACAATTGCTCGCCGTCCTTCAACTGGAAGCGGCACCTGTCCGACGAGCAGATCGCGGGATTCCAGCGGGAGCTCGGCGCGATGGGGTACAAGTTCCAGTTCGTCACCCTGTCGGCGTTCCACGCGATGAACTACGCCATGTTCGAGCTGGCCGCGGGGTATCGCGAGCGCGGCATGGCGGCGTACTCGGAGCTCCAGCAGCGGGAATTCGCGGCGGAGAAGCAGGGGTACGAAGCGGTGCGCCACCAGGAGTTCGTGGGCGTCCCCTACTTCGACCAGATCACCGAGATCGTGACCGGCGGACGGTCCTCGTCGATGGCGATGAAAGGCTCGACGGAAGAAGAGCAATTCCATGGTGTCGCGGAGGTCCGCGCCGGGCGTTGAGGTGGTGCAGCAACGGATACGATGGGTGCGCGCTGAGGCGAGCCACGGCGTTAGTGGCTAACTCCCATGGCGACGGGAGGTTCCGGGATTCGCTCGGAGTGTATGAGGTCTTGGCCCGGTAGTTGCTAGAGGAAAGCGCAGCGGGATTTGGGGAGGATTTCTCGCCGGCAAAGGCGGCGTCTCCAGGCGTCGCGCCGGCGGCCGGGTGCCGTGCACAGCACCTGGCACCTCCCCCCGATTTCAGGGTGTTCGGGCATAGGGGCGGCGGGGAGTGGCGAAATGACAGGACCGGGAAGCGCCCTCTCCGCTCGCCTCGTCCGGCGCGCGACACAGGCATAGCAGGAGCGCACAGCGCCGGGGACCGGAAATCCCCGGCGCTTTGCGTACCCGCCGGGACGTAGCGGCCCGAGCCCACGCTGACTGTGTGCCCTGCGCCACAGACTGGCGCCCGATCTTCCGGCACATTGTAGTGAGACGTTGAGGGTCCGAACGCCCGACCGCGAGGTCATTGGTGACCGCAAAGCAGAAGTCCCCGCAGAAGTCGCCGCTCGACGGTGTGCTCCGCACCGCCGAGCTGCTGCTCGCCGCCCGGCAGCACGAGCGGGCGGGCCGCGTGCGCGAAGCGATGGACTGCTGCATGGCCGCGGTGGCGGAGGCCGCGTGGTGCGGGGCGTGGGCCGCACAGGCCGTCGGGCTGCGCCGCCTCGGCGCGTTGCACCACCATCGCAACGAGCTCGCCGCCGCACGCGAGAGCTGGCGCACCAGCGTCGAGGTCGCCATGCGGGCCGGCGAATCCGCGATCGCGGTGGAAGCGCTCATCTCGCTCGGCAACGTCGAGCTCGCGCTGGGGAACTTCGCCATGGCGCGCGACGCCTATCGCGAGGGCCTGGCCGCACTCGGCGACGACCACCAGGCGCTGCGCGCCCGCATCGAGCGCGCGCTCGCCGGCCTCGCCGAGACGGAAGCGAAGCGCGAGGCCACCCGCGCCGCCTGAGCGCCCGCATCCCATGCCAGAGCAATTGCCGCCCCGCGTCGCCGCGGGAGAAGTCTGCGCGTGGTGCCTCGCCGAGTTCGCGGGCGCCCACGGCAAGCCGGTGTATTGCGGGAAGTGCTACGACAATGCGTTCGCGACGCGGAAGAGCTTCAGTCTGCTTCCCAAGGCGACCTTACCCCTGAAGGCCAGGTGACATCAGACGTCAGACGTCTGAAGTCATAGCCTGGTCGGCGGCACCGCCGGCGCCGTCACCGGGACCTGCTCGGGCTCCGGCGTGAAGTCCTCTCCCGGATTGATGAAGCGGTCGCGCTCGAAGCGGTACTGCTTGTCGTAGAGCTGGCGATAGCGGCCGCCCGCGGCCAGCAGCTCGTGGTGGGTGCCCCGCTCCACGATCTCCCCGCCTTCGAGCACCAGAATCTGGTCCGCGCTCTGGATGGTGGAAAGCCGGTGCGCGATCACGAACGTGGTGCGGCCGCGCCGCAGGCTGCGCAACCCGTCCTGGATCAGCGCCTCGCTCTCGGAGTCGAGACTCGACGTGGCTTCGTCGAGAATCAGGATGCGCGGATCGGCCAGGATCGCGCGCGCGATCGCCACGCGCTGGCGCTGCCCGCCGGACAGCTTTACCCCGCGCTCCCCCACCACCGTATCGTATCCGTGCTCGAACTCGCGGATGAACTCGTCGCAGTGCGCGATCCGGGCCACCGCCTGGACTTCGGCCGGGCTCGCGTGCGGCCGCGCAAAGCGGATGTTCTCGCTGATGGTGCCGTCGAACAGGAAATTGTCCTGCAGCACGACGCCGAGCTGGGTGCGATAGTCGCCCAGCGGCACGCCCGCCAGGTCGCGCCCGTCCACGATCACCCGGCCGCTCCCGGGCCGGTTGAAGGCCATCACCAGGCCGATCAGCGTGCTCTTCCCCGAGCCCGACGAGCCGACCAGCGCCGTGGTGGAGCCCGCCGGAGCACGGAAGCTCACGTGCTTCAGGACGTTCACGCCGGGCTTGTAGGCGAAGGTGACGTCCTCGAACACGACCTCGCCGCGCACATCGCCCAGCGGCTGGCGGGTCTCGTCGCCGGCGTCCTCGGTGACCTGAGACCGGACCTCGCGGATGCGGTCCATCCCGGCGAATGCCTCGGTGATCTGCGTGCCGATGGAGGCGATCTGGATCACCGGCGCCGCCATCATGCCGGTGAACAGCAGGTACATCACCAGGTCGCCCAACGTCATCGTCTTGGCCACCACCGCGTGGCCGCCGACGAGGATCATGACCACGCCGATGACTCCGATGACCAGGGCGGAGAATCCCCCCACGGCCGAGATCCCCGTCATCGTGGCGGCGATGTTGCGGAACATCTTGTTGACGCCGCGCGTGAACACGAGCCGTTCGGCGCGCTCGGCGTGATACGCCTTGACGATGCGGATCCCGCCCATCGTCTCGGCCAGGCGCCCCGTCACCTCCGCGTTGATCTTGGAGCGCTCCCGGAACAACGGCCGCAGCTTCGTGAAAGCGTACGCCAGGCCGCCCCCGAACACGCCGAGCACGATGATCGACAGCACCGTCAGGTGCCAGTTGAGGTAGAACAGCACCCCCAGCGCGATGAGCGCCGTGATCAACCCGCCCACCAGCTGCACCAGGCCGGTGCCCACGAGGTTCCGGATGCCCTCGGCGTCGTTCATCACCCGGGAGATCAGCACGCCCGTCTTGGTGGAGTCGAAGTAGCTGGTCGGGAGCCGCAGCACGTACTGCTGCACGCTGCGCCGCATGTCGGTGATCGCCCGCTGCGCCGCCACCCCGAGCACCTGGGACAGCGCGAATGAGGTCACCGCCTGGACCAGCGTCGCGGCCGCCACCGCCACCGCGATCCACACGAGCAGGTCCGAGCGGTTCTGTCCGATCACCCGGTCGACGACGATCTTGGAGGATGAGGGGAGGACGAGGCCGGTCAGTCTGTTCAATACCAGCAGGACCAGTCCCAGGGTGAGCCGTCGGCGATGGGCCCAGACCAGTGTCCGCGCCTCACGCCACGCCTCGGTGCTGATACCACGCTTTTTCGCTTCTGCCATACCCGGATGTTAGCTTGGGTGCGGACCACCCGTCCACCCATTCCTGTCTACGAGGCCATCGTGAAACGTTCCACGCTGATCGCTCTGATCGTGGTGATCGCCATCGCCGGCCTGTTCTTCTATATGACGACGGCGCATGCATCCACCACCTGCCAGGTGTGCGTCACCTACGGCGGCCACAGCAACTGCGCCACCGCCGTGGGGCAGGATGAAAAGGAGGCCCGGGAGGGCGCCCAGACCACGGCCTGCGGGCCGATCGCCGCCGGAATGGACGCGTCCATCGCCTGCGGCCGGGTCGAGCCCACCTCGGTCCAGTGTCGCACGCGCTGACCCGGCGCTACATATAGGGCGCCCATGACCGGCTTCCATCTGCCCCGCACGGCCATCCCGGCCCGGATCACGCTGACCCAGGGCAGGCCCCGGGGCGGCACGATCTTTCTCGCCGCGCGGGTACCCCAGCATGACGGACCCGAGACGCCCCTCGAGATGATGAACCGGCCCGAACCGTTCTTCCCGTTTCGTCCCGCCGAGGACGAGGACATCCTGCTCGTCGCCAAAGGGCAGACGATCGACCTCACCGTGGATCGCGGACCGATCGCCGACCCCGACCGCCTGGTCGCCGCCAAGGAGCTGCGGCTGGAGCTCGTGCTCGCCAACGGATCGACCATCGCCGGGCGGGCGGCCGTCGAGCTGCCGGAGCACCACTCGCGGCCGCTCGACTACCTCAATGCGTCCACCGACCCGTTCTTCGCGCTGTCCACCGACGAGAGCACTCACTACGTGAACCGCGCCCATGTGTTGTTCGCGCGCCCGCGGGACTGACCGATGCCCTCACGTCTCGATCCGTTCGTGGACGTCCTGCTGCGTGAGCAGGCAGACCAGCTGTATCTGCTGCCCGACGAGCCGGTGACGATCGTGAAGGACGGCAAGCCGCGAAAGGTGAGCAAGCAACCGCTCACGGACGCGCACATCTACGCGCTGCTGGCGGAGATCGCGCCCTCGGACGCGGCCGACAAGATCGACCGGCAGGCGGAGACGGAGTTCGACTACGTGGCGGACCGCGGCCTGGTGCGGGTCCGGATCGTGCCGGAAACGGGGCGCCTGACGGCGGTCATCTCGCCGGCCGGGCGCCCCGCGGCGCGCCCCACTCCGGAGCCCGTGGCGCCGGCGGGGGGGGGCGACCAGAAACGCCGTTCCGTCGGCCCGCCTCCCCGGGGCGGTACCACGCCGGCCAAGACGGTGGGGCCCCCACCGCGGCCGCCGCGTCCTTCCGCCATCGCCGCCGCCCCGTTGATCGAGACTCCGGTCGCGACCCCGGAGCCGGGGGTCGAGTCCGCGGCGCTCCCCGGCGAGTTCGCCGACGACCAGTACCGGGCCGCCGAGGGACGCCTGGTGAAGCTCTTGCGGGAGCTGGTGGCGAGCGAGTCGTCGGACCTGCACATGCGGGTCGGCGAGCCGCCCGTGTTCCGCACGCACGGCGAAATCAAGCGGCAGCAGGGCGCGCCCCTCACGGCCGACCAGCTCGCGCTGATGCTCCTGTCCATCATGCCCGAGCGCAACCGCGCCGAATGGAAAGAGACCGGCGATTCGGATTTCGCCTACGAAATCGCGGGCCTCGCCCGGTTCCGGGTGAACGCCGCGCGCGACCGCAAGGGACCGGTAGCGGTATTCCGCGTCATCCCCGCGAAGGTCGTCACGGTCGAGGAGCTCGGCATCGGCAAGGAGATGACCCAGCTCTGCTTCCTGAACAAGGGTCTGGTGCTGGTCTCCGGCCCCACGGGCTCGGGCAAATCGACCACGCTGTGCGCCCTCATCGACCTGATCAACCGCGAGCGCACCGATCACATCGTCACGATCGAAGACCCGATCGAATTCGTGCACGAGAACAAGCACTGCCTGATCACGCAGCGGCAGGTGCACCTCCATACGGAGAGCTTCAAGACCGCCCTCCGGGCGGCGCTGCGCGAGGACCCGAACATCGTCCTGGTGGGCGAGATGCGCGATCTGGAGACGGTGGCGATCGCGATCGAGACCGCCGAAACGGGCCATCTGGTGTTCGGCACGCTGCACACCACCACCGCCGCGTCCACCGTGGACCGCATCATCGACCAGTTCCCCGCCGACCGGCAGGCGCAGATCCGCATCATGCTGTCCGAGTCGCTGCGCGGCGTGATCAGTCAGACGTTGTGCAAGAAGATCGGCGGCGGGCGCGTGGCGGCGCGGGAGATCCTGCTCTCCACCCCGGCCGTGGCCAACCTGATTCGCGAGGGGAAGACCTACCAGATCCCCTCGATCATCCAGACCAGCCGCAAGGCCGGCATGATCACCCTGAACGATTCGCTGCTCGACCTGGTGGAGAAACGGCAGATCGAACCGGACGAGGCTTACCTGCGCTCCGTCGAAAAGAGCGCCATGCTCCAGGCACTGAAGGCGAAGGGGCACGCCGTGTCCGTGCCCACCCCGGGGGATCGCTAGGCTAGGGGATGATGTCGAACGCCGCGCTCGTCACGGTGGTGAAGCCCGAGGACGTGGCCGTCAGGGTGAAGCCCGTCCCGACGAGATTCACGGTGAGATCGCTGAAGGTCGACACACCCGAGACGAACGAAATCGTCTTGGACCCGGAGAGCACGGCGCTCCCCGGGGGGTTCGTGCCGAAGGCCACCGTGACCCCGCCGGTCGCCGTGGTGTCGATGAACCCCAACGTATCCTCCACCGCCACCTGCACCGCCGGCGTGATGAACGCCCCTGCATGCGCCGTGCTGGGTTGCACCACGAAGACCAGCACACCGCCGCCGCCGCCACCGCCCACCCCCACTTGCCGCGGCGACGTGGGATAGGGACAGGCCGCTACGGCCAGGGCGCCGATACCGGTCACGAGCAGACGTGCACGTCGCATGATCTCCCCCCACAAGAGGTGAAACGCCCGAGCGGCCGTTCCGTGATACCCGCGTTTGACAAGCTCGGCCGCCGCGCCCTACCTTCCGGCTTCCCAATTAGTTAGGCGCTCGCTGGAGGTTGTCAATGGTGTTGACCGCCCGCCCGATCCCCAACTTCATCGGCGGCGCCTGGGTCTCCTCCCGCGCCACGGACTCCCTGCCCCTCACCAACCCGGCGACCGGGGAGTCATTGGGACGGGTCCCGCTCTCGGGACCGGCCGACGTGGACGCGGCGGTGCAGGCGGCGCTCGCCGCGTTTCCCCGCTGGCGCGCGACCCCTCCGGTGGTGCGGGCCCGCTGCCTGTTCGCTCTGAAGGGGCTGCTCGAGACGCATTTCGAGGAGCTGGCCGCGATCGTGACCCGGGAGAACGGGAAGACGCTCGACGAATCGCGGGGGTCGGTCCGGCGCGGCATCGAGAACGTGGAGCACGCCTGCGGCATCCCCACCCTGATGATGGGCGCGACGCTCGAGGATGTGGCCACCGGCATCGACTGCGAGTACGTCCGCCAGCCGATGGGGGTGTTCGCCGCGATCACTCCGTTCAACTTCCCCGCGATGGTGCCGATGTGGTTCTGGCCGTACGCCGTCGCGTCCGGCAACACGTTCATCCTGAAGCCGTCCGAGCAGGTGCCGCTCTCGTCGCAGCGAATGGTCGAGCTGGCCCACGAGGCCGGCGTCCCGCCCGGCGTGCTGAACCTGGTGCACGGCGGGAAAGACGCGGTGAACGCGATTCTGGCGCACGACGGCATCACGGGCGTCTCCTTCGTCGGCTCGTCCCCGGTCGCCCGGCACGTCTACACCACCGCCGCGCAGCACGGCAAGCGGGTCCAGGCGCTGGGCGGTGCCAAGAACCACGTGGTCGTGATGCCCGACGCCGATCTGGAGCGCACCACGCAGGTGCTCACCGAATCGATCTTCGGATGCGCCGGTCAGCGGTGCCTCGCCGGCAGCGTCGTCGTCGCGGCCGGGGCTGCCTACGGCGCCATGAAAGATCGTCTCGTCGGCGCCGCGCGGAACCTGAAGATGGGCAACGGCCTCGACGCGGGGGTGACGCTCGGCCCCGTCGTGTCGGCGCGCCAGAAGGAGCGCGTGCTGGGCTACATCGGCGCCGGCGTGGAAGGCGGGGCGGATCTGCTGCTCGACGGCCGCACGGCCCGCGTGGACGCCTACCCGGACGGCCAGTTCGTCGGTCCGACGCTGTTCGACGGCGTCACCCCCGACATGGTGATCGGCCGGGAGGAGATCTTCGGTCCCGTCGGCTCGATTACCCGGGCGGCCGACCTGGATCAAGCCCTCGAGCTGGTGCACAAGAGCGCCTTCGCCAACGCCACGTCGATCTTCACGTCGAGCGGCAAGGTGGCGCGGGAGTTCCGCTACCGTTGCGGCGTCTCGATGATCGGCGTGAACATCGGGGTGGCGGCGCCGATGGCGTTCTTTCCCTTCGGCGGCACCAAGGGGTCGTTCTACGGCGACCTCAAGGCGCACGGGCAGGACAGCGTGCAGTTCTTCACCGACAAAAAGGTCGTCATCTCGAGGTGGTTCTGATATGGCGCGCACGGTAGTGGGCGGGCTGATCCAGATGTCCAATCCGTTGAATGATCCGGCGGCGCCGGTCACGAAGATCCGCGACGCGATGCTCGAGAAGCACCTGCCCTACATCGAGGAGGCGGGCAAGCGAGGGGTGCAGATCCTGTGTCTGCAGGAGGTCTTCAACGGGCCCTATTTCTGCCCGTCCCAGGACTCCAAGTGGTGCGATATCGCCGAGCCGATCCCGGGACCGACGATCGAGCGCATGCAGGGACTCTCCAAGAAGCACGACATGGTGATGATCGTGCCGATCTACGAGCGCGAAATGGCGGGTGTCTATTACAACACCGCGGCCGTGATCGACGCCGACGGCACCTACCTCGGCAAGTACCGCAAAAACCACATTCCGCACACCGCGGGGTTCTGGGAGAAGTACTTCTTCAAGCCGGGCAACCTGGGGTATCCCGTCTTCAAGACCCGCTACGCGACTATCGGGGTCTACATCTGCTACGACCGCCACTTCCCCGAAGGCGCACGGTTGCTGGGACTGCACGGCGCCGAAATCGTATTCAATCCCTCCGCGACGGTGAAGGGCCTGTCGCAGTACCTCTGGAAGCTCGAGCAGCCGGCGCACGCGGTGGCCAACGGGTTCTTCATGGGGTGCTCGAACCGCGTGGGCACCGAAGCGCCGTGGAACATCGGCCAGTTCTACGGCACGAGCTACTTCGTCGACCCACGCGGCAACATGCTCGCCGTGGGGAGCGAGGACAAGGACGAGCTGGTGACCGCGGAGATGAACCTCGACATGATCGAGGAGGTGCGGCGGACCTGGCAGTTCTACCGCGACCGCCGGCCGGAGACGTACGAAGACATGGTGCGGCAGCTCCCCTGACCCCATGTCGCTTCTGATCCGCAACGGCCGCGTCATCACGGCCACCGACGACTATACCGCCGATATCTACTGTGCCGGCGAGACCATCAGCCGGATCGAGCCGACGATCGATCCGAAGACCCTCCCGCCCGGCACCGACGTGATCGATGCGAGCGGGAAGTACGTGTTCCCCGGGTTCATCGACCCGCACGTGCACATCTACCTCCCCTTCATGGGCACGTACGCGGCGGACGACTACGCCTCGGCAAGCCGGGCGGCCCTCGCCGGCGGGACCACGACGCTCATCGAGATGATCTGCCCCGGCCCGGGCGACGAACCGTGGGAAGCGTTCGAGCTGTGGCGCGCCAAGGCGCAGGGGTTGGCGGCGGTGGACTACACGTTCCACATGTCGGTGGTGCGGTTCGAAGAGCGGGTGCGCGACCAGTTCCGCAAGATCGTGGGCGCGGGCGTGGCGTCATTCAAGGTGTTCCTCGCCTACAAGGGCGCGCTCAACCTCTCCGACGAGCACCTCTTCGCCGCGATGAAGCTGGCGCACGAGCTCGGCGTGATCGTGACCGCCCACTGTGAGAACGCCGACGCGATCGACGCGCTCCAGAAGAGCCTGCTGGCCGCCGGCCATACCGGCCCCGAGTGGCACGGGCCGTCTCGCCCGCCCGCGGTCGAAGCCGACGGCGTCCACCACCTCTGTACCTTCGCCGAGCTCCTGGGCACGCACGTCTATACGGTGCACACGTCGTGCGACGCCGCCGTCCGGGCGGCGCTCGAGGCGCGCTACCGCGGCGTCAACGTCTGGATCGAATCGGTGATCCCGCACTTCGTGCTGGACGAGACGTTCGCGATGCGGCCCGATTTCGAGGGCGCCAAGTACGTGATGTCGCCGCCGCTGCGGGACAAGGCCAATCAGGAGGTGCTGTGGAACGGGGTGAAGTCCCGCGCCATCAGCACCGTCGCGACCGACCACGCCCCGTTCCGATTCCGGGAGCAGAAGGAGATGGGGCGCACGGCGTTCACCCTGATCCCCAACGGCATCCCCAGCGTGCAGGAACGGGTGGACCTGCTGCACACCCATGGGGTGAGCGCCGAGCGGATCGATCTCCACACGCTGGTGGACGCCGCCAGCACGCAGGCGGCGCGGTTGTTCGGTCTGTATCCCCGCAAGGGCGCGATCCGGATCGGCAGCGACGCGGATCTCGTCGTCTACGATCCGGCGTTCCGCGGCACGTTCTCGAAGGCGGACAGCCACTCGAACGTGGATTACAGCGCCTACGAGGAGTGGGAGCGGATCGGTCGCGCGAGCGTGGTCACCGTGCGCGGCGCGGTGCAGGCGCGCGACGGCAAGTTCGTCGGGACCATCGGGCGCGGGCAGTTCCTCGCGCGGGAGCCGACCCACTGACCACCGGAGGCCTGCCGGCGGGATATAGCGCGGCGCTATGGAACCGCGACCTGGCTCCGGTCCTGCCGGAGCGGCGGACGTGGACCACCCGCAACATCGCGGCGTTGTGGATCGGCATGTCCATCAACATCCCGACCTACACACTCGCCAGCTCGCTCGTGGACCAGGGGTGGACCTGGCAGGCGGCGGTCGGCGCGATCATCCTGGGCAACCTCGTCGTCCTGCTGCCGATCATCCTCAACTCGCACGCCGGCACCCGCTACGGCATACCGTTTCCGGTCCTCGTGCGCAGCTCGTTCGGCGTCCTGGGAGCGAACGTCCCTGCACTACTGCGCGCGGTGGTGGCGTGCGGGTGGTTCGGCATCCAGACGTGGATCGGCGGCTGGGCGATCTTCAAGCTGGTCCAGGTGGCCTGGCCGGGCATCGCCCACCTCCCGGCGGTGCTTCCCGCCGGCCTCGGGCTGGGCACCGGCGAGGCGATCTGTTTCCTCGCGTTCTGGGCGTTGAACCTCGCCATCGTACTCCGCGGCATGGAGTCGATTCGCCTGCTCGAGACATGGGGCGCCCCCTTCCTCCTGGCCGTGGGGGCGGCGCTCTTCATCTGGGCGTGGCATCGCGCTGGTGGGCTCGGTCCCATGCTGGCCAATCCGGTCGGAAAAGGCGGACCGGCCGTCACGACGGTGCTCGGCGCCGGCCTGACTTCGGCCGTCGCGTTCTGGGGCACGATGGCCCTCTCGATTCCCGATCTGTCACGCTTTGCGCACCGCCAGAAGGACCAGATCCTGGGCCAGGCGCTCGGGCTCCCGGCGACGATGGCGTTGTTCGCATTCATCGGAGCGGCCGTGACGAACGCGACCGGGGTCATCTTCGGCGAGCGCATCAGCGACCCCGTCACGCTGTTATCGCGCGTGGGCGGCGTCGGCACGATTCTCCTCTCGATGGCCGGCATCATCGTCGCGACGCTGGCGGTGAACATCGCGGCGAACATCGTCGCGCCGGCCAACGACTTCTCCAATGTGCGGCCGAGCCGCATTTCGTTTCGAAGCGGCGCGACGATCACCGCCGTCATCGGCATTCTGATGATGCCGTGGAAGCTCTACAGCCACGCCGCCGCGTACCTCTTTACCTGGCTGATCGGTTATGGCGCCCTGCTCGGCCCGATCGCCGGCATCATGATCGCCGACTACTTCGTGATCCGTCGCGGGCGGTTGGTGGTGGACGATCTGTATCGCCGCGGCGGGGCCTACGAGTACCAGGGCGGCGTCAACTGGATCGCGATCGGGGCCTTTGTCCTCGGCGTCCTCCCGAATCTTCCGGGGTTCATCGCGGCGGTGTCGGGACACGCGACCACGCTGTTCTTTGGCCGCCTCTACAACTGGGCCTGGTTCGTGGGGTTCGGGCTCGCGGCCCTGGTCTATCTCGCCGGCATGAACGCGCGGAGAGCGGGGAGCGGGACGTGACGCACCCGCACCATACGACGCGGCTGACCGACGAGGCGCTGGCGCGCAACTTCGCCGAGATCGCGCCGCCGCTCACCGCTGACGCGGCGCTGCTCGAGGCCAACACCTGTCTCTTCTGTTACGACGCCCCGTGCACCGCCGCCTGCCCCACGCATATCGACGTGCCGGCCTTCATCCGCAAGATCGCGACGGGCAACCTGCGCGGCTCGGCCCGGGTGATCCTCGAGGCCAATCCGTTCGGCCATTCCTGCGCGCGGGCGTGTCCCGTGGAGGTGCTGTGCGAGGGGGCCTGCGTCCTCAACCAGCGCGACGAGCAGCCGATCAAGATCGCGCTGCTGCAGCGCCACGCCACGGACTACGTCCTGGAGCGGCGGGTGCGGCTGTTCCAGGCCGGTCCGCCCAACGGCAAGCGGGTCGCCGTGGTGGGCGCCGGGCCCGCGGGACTGTCCTGCGCGCGCGACCTGGCGCGTTGGGGCTACGCGGTCACCGTGTTCGAGGCGCAGGACCAGCCCGGGGGGCTTAACACCTTCGGGATCGCCGAATACAAGCTGACGCCCGCGGTGGCGCTGGCCGAAGTGCGGGACATCCTCGATCTCGGCGTGGAGCTCAAGACCGGCGTCACCATCGGCCGCGACGTGTCGTTCGACGCCCTCCTCGCCGGGCACGATGCGGTGTTCGTGGGTGTCGGTCTGGGTCTCACCAAGCGCCTCGGCATCCCCGGCGAGTCGCTGCCCGGGGTGGTGGATGCCCTGACGTTCATCGCGCACCTGAAATCCCATCCGTACCGCGAGACGCGGATCGGGCGGCGCGTCGTGGTGATCGGCGCGGGCAACACCGCCATCGACGCCGTCACCCAGGCCAGGCGCCTGGGCGCGACCGAAGCGACGATCGTGTATCGCCGCAGCGAGGCGGATATGCCCTGCTTCGACTACGAGCACGAGCTGGCCCAGCGCGACGGCTGCGCATTCCGTTTCCATTCCACGCCGAGGCGCATCCTGGGCGCGAGCCACGTCGAAGGTCTGGAGGTCGAGACGGCGGACGGGGTCGAGGTGCTGGCGTGCGACATGGTCATCACGGCGCTGGGGCAGGCCGCGCGCGACGAATTCCTGGTCCCATCCCACCCGAAGGTGTTCGTGGGGGGCGACTACGCCAATGGTGGTGCCGAGATCGTCAATGCCGCGGCGGAGGGCAAGCAGGCCGCCGCGGCGATTCACCGACAACTGAGCGACGGCCATGGCTGACCTGCACACCACGTTCGCCGGTATTGAATGCCCCAATCCCTTCTGGCTCGCCTCGGGGCCGCCCACCAACACCTACGGCCAGGTCGCCCGCGCGTTCGATCTCGGCTGGGGCGGCGCCGTCTGGAAGACGATCGGCGAGCCGATCATCAACGTCTTCTCGCGCTACGGATCGGTCGATCTCGGGGCGACCCGCATGATGGGGTTCAACAATATCGAGCTCATCACCGACCGCCCCATCGCCGACAATCTGCGGGAGATCGCGGAGGTCAAGCGGAACTACCCGAAGCACGCGGTGATCGCGTCGCTGATGGTCGAGTCGAAGCGGGAGACGTGGCACGAGATGGTCGCGCGCACCGTGGACACGGGCGCCGACGGCATCGAGCTGAACTTCGGCTGCCCCCACGGCATGAGCGAGCGCGGCATGGGCAGCGCCGTGGGCCAGGTTCCCGATTACACCTGTCAGATCGTCGAGTGGGTGAAGGAGGTGGCGACGATTCCCGTCATCGTGAAGCTCACCCCCAACGTCACCGACATCACCTACATCGCACGCGCCGCGGTGAAGGGCGGCGCCGACGCGCTGTCGCTCATCAACACGATCAACTCGATCGTGGGCGTGGATCTCGACTCCTTCGCCCCCTACCCGTCGGTCGCCGGCAAGTCGAGCCACGGCGGCTATTGCGGGCCGGCGGTGAAACCGATCGCGCTGCACCTCGTGTCGGCGGTCGCGGCGGATCCGGCGGTCCGCATCCCGATCTCCGGGATCGGCGGTATTGCCACCTGGCGCGACGCCGCGGAATTCGTGGCGCTCGGCGCCGGCACGCTGCAGGTCTGCACCGCGGTGATGCACTACGGCTTCCGGATCATCGAGGATCTCACCGACGGCCTCGCGGCCTGGATGGACGAGGCCGGTCACCGCACGCTGGACGACGTGCGCGCGAAGGCGCTGCCCAACGTGGTGAAGTGGGAGGACCTGGACCTCAACTACCATCTGGTCGCGGAGATCGACCAGGACAAATGCATCGGGTGCGAGCTGTGCTGGGTGGCGTGCGAGGACGGAGCGCACCAGGCGATTCGACGACACGGGCGAGGAGAAGAGGAAAACGGGAAGGGTCCCGTGGTCGAGATCATCGAGGAGGCCTGCGTCGGGTGCAACCTGTGCTCGGAGGTCTGTCCCGTGCGCGGCTGCATCACGATGCGGCAGGTCCCCAACGACTCGGGGACGGTCACCTGGAAGGGCTACGCCGCCGGGAGGGGGAAACTGGCGCCGCGTTCAGAGCACTTCCATACCGCGACGTGGGGAAAACGCTGAAGCGTCATTGGCAGAGGCGGGGGGAGGAGCGCGCGTAGCCGTCACACGTCGCGCCCTCACCACCGCACCTCGTTCTGCCGCTCGTCGCAACAATCGGCGTCGGCGCGGCAGCAAACAAGAGCCACTCAGCGTCAGCCGCCATAGACCGCTCCCGCCGTGATGGTGGATGCCGATGACCACTTGCGCGTCGCGCATGCAGGCCACTTTCGCGCTCCGACGCGGCTCATCCCGCTCGAGCCGGGGTAGATTACGGACATCCAACACCTGAGCTGACACTCGTGAACGACGTTGGCGAGCAGCGCCGACACGTCCCGCCACGCAGAGGATCCGCGCTCCTCATCGCGCTCGATCCGAATGCGGCGGAACCCCTGCACCGACAGGTGTATCGCGGCCTGCGCGAGGCGATCGTGTCGGGTCGCCTCGCCGCCGGCGTCCAGGTCCCTTCGTCGCGCTGGCTCGCCGACACCCTGGGCGTTTCGCGCACGACGGTGCTGGGCGCGTTCGATCAGCTGGTCGCGGAAGGGTACATCGTGGGCGTCGTGGGCTCCGGCAGCTACGTCGCGCATCAGGTGCCGGACCATCTGCTCCAGGTGCAAGCCGAGCCCGTCCGGTCCGGGACCCGGTCCAGCCGCGCCGCACCGCTCGCCGACCGTGTGGCGCGATTGCGGGAATCGCCGCGCGCGCCGGCGCACGTGGCGGGCCGGACGCCCGCCTTCCGCCTGGGGATACCGCCCGTCGACCAGTTCCCCCTCTCCGTCTGGTCCCGGCTCGCGGCGGCGCGCGTGCGCACCCTGAAGACTTCGCAGCTGTATCACGGCGCACCCCGGGGCACGTCGGAGCTGCGCGACGCGATCGTGACCCATCACGCGGCGGCGCGTGGGGTGCGGTGCACACCCGATCAGGTGATCGTCGTGTCGTCGGCCCAGGAGGCGATGGACCTCGCGTACCGGGTGACGCTCAACCCCGGCGACGCAGTGTGGTTCGAGGACCCCGGCTATTGGAGCGCCCTCGGCGCCCTGGTGAGCGCCGGGGCCCGGATCGTCCACGTGCCAGTCGATGCCTGCGGGCTCGACGTGGCGTACGGTGTGGCGGCCGAGCCGAGGGCCCGGCTCGCCTACGTCACCCCATCGCATCAGTTCCCGACCGGCGCCACCCTGAGCCTGGAGCGCCGTCGCGCGCTGCTCGCCTGGGCTGGCCGCAGCGACGCGTGGATTCTGGAGGACGACTACGACAGCGAGTATCGCTACACCGGTCGTCCGCTCACCGCCCTCCAGGGACTCGATACGGCCGACCGCGTGATCTACGTCGGGACGTTCAACAAGACCGTGTTCCCCGCGCTGCGGCTCGCGTACCTGGTGTTCCCGCCGGGCCTCGTCGACGCGGCGCTCACCGTGCGGGCGCAGGGGGCCCAGCACGCACCCACGCTCGACCAGGATATTCTCACCGACTTCCTCGTCGGGGGTCACTACGCCCGCCATGTCCGGGCCATGCGCGTCGTCTGCCGGGAGCGGCGCGACGCCCTGATCGAGGCCGCCGAGCGCGAGGCCGCCGGCCTGCTCCAGGTGGAGCAGGCGGAGACGGGACTCCACGTGCTGGCCTGGCTGCCGCCGGGCGTCGACGATCAGGCCGCCAGCGCGGCCGCGATCGCACACGGGGTCGAAGCCGCCGCGTTGTCGAGTTACCGGTCGGCCGGACCGGGCGGGCCGGGCGGCCGCGGCGGCCTGGTGCTGGGGTACGGCGGGCTGCGGCCTAAGGAGATCGCGACCGGCATGCGTGCGCTCGTGCAGGCTCTCCGAACGCTCATCTAGGGGGATCCCGGCGATGCCCTGGCACCTGCGACTGGTCGCCGCGAGCGCGCTCCTGCCGGCCGTGATGGCGTGGCACGAGCCGAAGCAGACGGCCGTCTTTGCGGGCGGCTGTTTTTGGGGCGTGGAAGCCGTGTTCGAACACGTGCGCGGGGTGCGCTCGGCGGTCTCGGGGTATGCGACTCCGGCAGACGACCCCAAGGGCTTCGCCGAAGCGGTGCGCGTCGAGTACGACCCCGCGCGAATCACCTACAACCAGCTGCTGCAGGTGTTCTTCCTGGTTGCGCACGATCCCACGGAGGTCGACCGCCAGGGACCCGACGTCGGCCCGCGGTACCGCTCGATCGTGTTCGTGCGCGGCGCCGAAGACCGCCAGATCGTGAGCGCGTTTCTGGATTCGCTGCGCACCCGCCGGGTGTATGCGGCCCCCATCGCCACCGCGATCGCCACGCTCCGCACGTTCCGCATCGCGGAAGACTTCCATCAGGATTTCGTCGTCCGGAACCCGCGCGACGCGTACGTGGTGATCAACGACCTTCCCAAGCTCGCCGAGCTGCGGCGGAGATTCCCCGATCTCTACCAGCAGTAATCAGGTCCTTAGGGCCGCGCGCGCTCGATGCGGAAGTCGTAACAACCCGCCTCGGTATCGCGCACGTGGATGTAGTCCACGTCGGCCCGGGCGAGCAGGCGGCCCACCACGGTCTCCACGTCGCCGTCCTCGACGTACTCTACCGCCGCCAGCCGGCGCCCGCGCTGGTACGCATTCAAGGTAAGCGCGTGCCGGCGCATGTCCTCCGGGAACCCGGCGTGCTCGGCGTGCGGCTCGCACGCCGCTTCATGGATCCAGACCGGGCCGGGGAGCGGCAGGGATTCCATGCCGGCGAACGGGTCATAGGTCAGCAGGATGCGACGCTCCGCGCCCACCGCGAACGTATGCAGGCACTGCCGGCAGGGGCCGTATCCCTGGGCCACCTCCACATGCGTCGGGTGGGCACCGAACGGTGAGGTCCGCGTGGCCCGGACGGCGGTGGCGATGTCCGGCGGCATGGCGATGACGCGAAACGGTCGCATGGATCCCTCGCGATCGATGAGTTGACCCTCGTCGCGAAGGCTATCGATCTCGCCGCAGCGCGGCTATCCGATTCCTGCGCCTGAACCCGCGGGCTCAGGGAGCCGCGGCGAGCGTGTACTCGAAATCGTAGAAATGCTTTCCGTCGACGATGGTGATCGCCATCGTGCCGGTGATCCCCACCAGCTGTCCCGTGCCCGAAGCGGGTGCCACGACGACGGTCAGGGTACGCCCTTCGCGCGTCATGGTGCCCTGGTGCGCCAACACGAACGACCCACGCCGCCCCTGGAGCGTTGCGGTCACGCGTTCAATGGCGACGTACACGGCCGAACCGTTGCTGTCGGCCCCGGCGGTGACCATCTCCCCCGTCGCGGTCCCTTCGAGATCGCCATGGTACTGCTTGTCCAGCGAGAATCTGCCCAGCGCGATGCCTTCAGCCTTGTCCTCCGGGGCCAGCGGCCTCACGGTGACATCGAAAGGCCCGGCGGCGTGTGTCGACATGGATGACCTGGTGGTTGAGTTCGGTGGTGGCGTACGCGCCTGCCCCACGGAGGAGCGGCTGCTGCAAAGGGGGCTGGGTGCTTCAGCAGCATACCAACAACGCGGAGTTGGCAGTAGAGTCGCCGCACCTCCGCGGGCGACCTACGGCAGCGGGTAGAGCCAGATGCGAACGTCTCCCCCGTCGTCTGTCGAAAGCACCACGGAGCAGCAGGTGGCGGCATCCCGGTTCAATACTGTGCTTGGCCATCGACCGGGCCAGAGCCACCTGGGGCAGGCAGGACCAGACCAATGCCTGACCTCCGTGCTGCTCGGCCGGCTGCGGCAGTGCGGCAATCAGCCCGCGACGCGCGCCTCCGCCCGATCCGCCTCCGCCCGGGTGTGGTGTACCGTGCCGTCGGGGTGTTGGGGCGGCGCGTACAGCGTGTAGAGCTTCAGCGGCTTGTGGCCGGTGTTCTTGATGTTGTGCTTGGCGCCGGCGGGCACGACGATCGCCACATCGCTCTCGATGCGGGATGCGCGGCCGTCGATCCAGACCTCGCCCTTCCCCTCTTCCACACGGAAGAACTGGTCGGTGCCCTCGTGCGTCTCTTCGCCGATCTCCTCGCCGGGCTCGAGGGACATCACCACCAGCTGCATGTGCGGACCGGTGTAGAGCACATGCCGGAAGTCGCGATTCTCCTCGGCGCGATCCTCGATATCCGCGATGAAGCCTCTCATGGATCCGCTCCTCCTGTGAAAGAACAATCCTGGATCTCGAAACGCATCCTAGGCTACCGGCCGCGGTGATTCGGTGAAGCGCGGGTGAGCCTTACTTCAAGGGATGGGCTCTGCGGCAAGACTGGAGGTGGTATCTTGCACGCGGGGCGCCCCAGCAAGAGCGCGATATCGCCAAGACGGTATGAACCGCAGATCACTCACACGTTTCGCGTGGCTGTCCATCGCGGCGGCGATCATCACGATCGCCCTGAAGGCGTCGGCCTACTATCTCACACGGTCGGTCGGGCTGCTATCGGATGCCCTGGAATCGGTCGTCAATCTGGTCGGCGCGCTCATGGCCTTGAGCATGCTGATCATCGCCGCCCGGCCCCCCGACGACGACCATGCCCTGGGACACGACAAGGCGGAGTACTTTTCCAGCATCCTTGAAGGAGCGCTGATTCTTTTCGCCGCTGGCGTCATCGGCGTCATGGCGGCGCGGCGTCTCATGCACCCTCGGGCTCTCGAGCAGATCGGTCTGGGACTCGTCGTGTCCACGGCCGCCGCACTGGTGAACCTGGGCGTCGGCATCGTCCTGCTCCGGGCGGGCAAGCAGTATCAGTCGATCACGCTCGAAGCCGATGCCCATCACCTCCTGACCGATGTATGGACGTCCGCCGGCGTTCTCATCGGTGTCGGTACCGTGGCATTGACCGGGTGGCAACGCCTCGACCCGATCGTCGCGATCATCGTCGCCGGCAACATCATCGCCACAGGGGTTCGTCTGGTGCGTCGCTCCATCTCCGGGCTCATGGATGCCGCGCTTCCGGGTGAGGACCTTCGGACGCTGCACGCGGCGCTCGCCCGTCATGCTGACGGCGGCGTGCAGTTCCATGCCATCCGCACCCATCAAGCCGGAGCCCGTCGCTTCGTCTCCCTCCATGTCCTGGTCCCCGGCGACTGGACCGTTCAACGCGGGCACGACCTCCTGGAACACATCGAAGCCGACATCCGCGGCGCCCTCCCCGGCGCCACGGTGTTTACCCACCTCGAATCCTTGGATGATCCTGCATCCTGGGATGATGTCGAGTTGGATCGCTCGAGAGCGGCGCGCCCGGGGACGGAGCCCCGCGTGGACTAGGCTCAGCAGCCGAGCGGCCCGTCCTGCAGATCCAACCCGCCCTTCACGGACGTCATGCTATAGGACACGGTCGCGAAGGCCGTTGGCATACCCGTTGAGGGGGAGGAACGTCCCGTGGTCACACAGATGAAGCATCTGGCGCAGCGCGCACTTGACGCGTCCATCTACCCCATCACGATGTTCGCCATCGTCGCGTTGGCGGGAGCCGCCCTTCGCGGACCCACGGGCACGACGCTCGTCGGGGCCACCTCCGCGGATTCGGTCGCCGATGGCCAGCGCATCTTCCGCTTCGATACGTTTGGCGACGAGCAATTCTGGACTGATACACTCCACATGAATCAGGTCGTCGAGCAGAGCGTGGACCCGACCACGGCCCTGACGGTCGGGCTCAAGGTGGACGCGGATGTGCTGCCACCCGGTCTCCTCCAAACGGTGGACCTCAAGAGCCCGGCGACGACGGTGGCACTGCTCAAGATGAACGCAGTGGTGGGAATCCAGGCTACCGTGGATTCGAGCAACCACATTACGCGGCTTGGCATCACGTGCGCGCTGTGCCACTCAACCGTGGACAACTCGGTCATGGCTGGCATCGGTCACCGCAAGGACGGCTGGCCCAACCACGACCTGAACGTCGGTGCCATCGTCGCCCTGTCGCCCGCACTCTCTGCGGCCCAGCGAACCGTCTACCAATCGTGGGGGCCAGGCAGGTACGACCCGCGCTACAATCTGGACGGGAAGAACGGGCCGCTCGTCATCCCGCCCGCCTATGGCTTGGCGCATGTCAAGAACGAGACGTATACGGCCGAGGGACCGATTTCGTATTGGAATGCGTACGTGGCCGTCACGCAAATGCACGGGCACGGCAACTTCTCGGACGCACGGCTCAACATCAACGTAACGCAGACGCCCGATATGGTCGGGCCCAAGCTGGCGGCGCTCCGCGCCTACCAGCACAGCCTGCTCGCGCCTCCCCCTCCGGCGGGAAGCTTTGATGTCGCCGCGGCGCAACGCGGCCGCGGGGTGTTTGGCCGAACTTGCGCGAGCTGCCATGTGGGTGTGAGCGGCACCGACAACAATGCCGGGAAGCTGCACGCACCGGCGGAAACCGGGGTTGATGGAGCGTACGCGGCACGCACCGCAACGAAGGCGTATCGCACGACACCACTGCGTGCCCTGTGGCAACATGCGCCCTATTTCCATGACGGCAGTGCGGCAACGCTTGCCGACGTGGTGACGCATTACAACGGCGCCCGGAAACTCAAGCTCACCGTGGCGCAGCAACATGACCTGGTGGAATACCTGAAGTCCTTCTGAGCGCCTAGGCGGTCAGGGAATGGTCCTCCGTTGGAGGACCGCTCCCTTGGCGGGTGGCGCCGGCGCGCGCGGAACAAACACGTCCCAAGAGCCACCGGTCGGACTTGAACCGACGACCGCTCGATTACGAATCGAGAGCTCTACCACTGAGCTACGGTGGCGGTAGGCCCATAAAGTAGCCATCTGTGGCTCGCCACGGTACTCTACGGCCGGCGAGCGTGATACGGCTGTGCACGCCAGGTTTCCATTCCCCCACCGGTAAGCAACTACTCAGGCGCCCACGGTCTCGTTACGATTGGCATCGAGATCAACTGGAGCGACACCGAATGGACCCGATGCAGCAACGCAAACTCGGAAGCAGCAACCTGGAAGTTTCGGCGCTCGGGCTCGGCTGCATGGGCATGAGCTCCGGCTACGGTCCGGCGGCGAACAAGCAGGAGATGATCGCTCTGATTCGGTCGGCGGTCGAGCGCGGCGTCACGTTCTTCGATACCGCTGAAGTGTACGGCCCCTTCACCAACGAGGAGCTCGTGGGCGAAGCGCTGGCGCCGTTCCGCGGTCAGGTGGTGATCGCCACCAAGTTCGGCTTCAAACTCGGCCCCACGGGAGAACAGGTGGGCCAGGATAGTCGTCCGGAGCACATCAGGGAGGTTGCGGATGCTTCGCTGAAACGGCTCAAGGTGGATTGTCTGGACCTCTTCTATCAGCATCGCGTTGATACCGCCGTGCCGATCGAAGAGGTGGCGGGAACCGTGAAGGAGTTGATTCGGGAAGGTAAAGTGAAGCACTTCGGCCTGTCCGAAGCCGGCGTGCGAACCATCCGTCGCGCGCATGCCGTTCAGCCCGTGACGGCGCTCCAGAGCGAGTACTCGCTCTGGTGGAGACGCCCGGAGGAAGAAGTCCTGCCGGCGCTCGAGGAGCTTGGCATCGGGTTTGTGCCATTCAGTCCGCTTGGGAGAGGCTTCCTGACAGGGAAAATCGACGAGAGGACGACGTTCGACCGCTCCGACTTCCGCAATGCCCTCCCTCGCTTCGCGCCGGAGAATCGAAAGGCGAATCAGGCCTTGGTGGATCTGCTTGCCAGGATCGGCAAGGGGAAGCAGGCGACGCCGGCGCAGATTGCGCTAGCGTGGCTGCTGGCCCGGAAGCCGTGGATCGTTCCCATCCCGGGCACCACGAAGCCGCACCGCCTGGAAGAGAACATCGGAGCAGCGTCCATCGAGCTGAGCGCCGACGAGGTGCGCGCGATGGACAACGCCGCCTCGACGATCGCGATCCAGGGGGCGCGCTACCCCGAAGAGCTGGAGCAGAGAACCGGTCTCTGAGAGGCAACCCCGTATGCGCATCGGTATCCTCGGTTCAGGCCTGATGGGCGGCAAGCTCGGAACGCTGTTCGCCCGCGCCGGACACGAGGTCGTGTTCAGCTACGCGCGCAACGACCGAAAGTTGAAGCGGCTGGCCCGTGAGGCGCAGGGAACCGCGCGGGCCGGCACGCCGAGCGAGGCCGCGCGCGACGCGGACGCACTCTTGCTGGCCGTGCACTGGTCGCGGGTGGACGACGTGTTGAAACAGGCAGGGGATGTATCGGGAAAGGTCATCGTCACCTGCTCGCTCCCGATGAATGCCGACGACACCGGCCTCGTGATCGCCCACACGTCCTCGGGTGCCGAGGCGCTCGCCAGGAAGGTTCCGCGGGCGCAGGTCGTCGCGGCGTTCGGCACCGTACCCAGCGAGGTGCTGTTCGGCGTGTTCGCGGCAAAGCGCAAGGCCAAGCGACCGAGCCTGGTGTACTGCGGCGACGACCGAGGTGCGAAAGAGTTGGCCGCGGGCCTGATCCGCGATGTCGGTTTCGATCCCGTGGACGCCGGACCCTTACGGATCGCCCGCTACACGGAGCCGTTCACCCTGCTCATCGGGCGGCTCGCGTACGAGGGAGACAGAGGTCCGGAGCTGGCGTACCGCTTCGAGTGGTTCGGCAGGAAGAGGTAGAGCTAGGAGTCTCTCCGCTTCGACACGATCATGTAGGTCACGGAGTCCCACGCGTTATGAATGCCGATGAAGAGCAACAGTAAGGCCACCCCGCCGATCGCATACAGTGCCCAGTCGTGGTCGTGTCTGAAAGCCATGTGCGCGACCAGCAGGGTGCTGTAGGCGAGGAAGGGCAAGACGACGTGCCAGATCCAGTCCTCCAACGATTTCTGGTATTCCGTGGGTTGGAGCAGGCGCCGTAGCACGATGATCATGTACACGATCCCCGCGATGGCGCTGAGGCCGAGTACGTAGGCGGCCAACCGCACGTCAGCCCACGGGGCGCTCAAGACCGCGGACACCAGCAAGACGGCCGAGAAGTGGACGACGGCAGGCGTCGCGAACCCGTTGATCTCCTTGAGCGTGGGCGGCCGTTTGGAGTCGGCGATCAGCGTGATCACGACGAACATGAGGCCCGTGAGCGCGGCGGCCGACGAGCCCGCGATCACGTAGAAGCTCTCCCAATGAGCGAGGGCGGAGGGTGCCGAGGGTTCCATGGCCGTACGCCTTTGCGCGCCTGCTGCGTGAGCGCCTACTTCCCATTTCTCCCCTGGAATCTAGGTTGGCAGGATGACGACACAACCACCAGCGGCCCTGCGCCGACTCGGCGCTGGCCCCGACCTCTTCCCCATCGGCCTCGGCTGCCTCGGGATGTCGGACCTCTATGGTTCCGCCGACGAGCGCGAGAGCATCGCCACCATCCACGCCGCCCTCGACCAGGGCGTTACGTTGCTCGACACGGGTGACTACTATGCCGCCGGCCAGAACGAGCTCCTCATCGCCCGTGCCCTCCGGGAACGCCCGGGGAAGGCCCTCCTCTCGGTCAAGTTCGGCGCGCTGCGCGGCCCCGACGGCGCGTGGTTGGGCTTCGATCTCCGCCCCGCGGCGGTCAAGAACTCCCTCGCCTACAGCCTCAAGCGGCTGGGCGTGGACCACATCGACATCTATCGACCCGGCCGTCTCGACCCGGCCGTTCCGATCGAGGACACCATCGGCGCGATCGCCGACATGGTGACCGCGGGTTACGTCCGGGCCATCGGGCTGTCGGAAGTCGGCGCCGCTACCGTACGCCGCGCGCACCAGGTGCATCCCATCGTCGACCTGCAGATCGAGTACTCCTTGATCAGCCGCGGGCCGGAAGCGAAGATCTTCCCCGCCCTGGCGACGCTGGGTGTCGGCGTGACAGCGTATGGCGTGCTGTCGCGGGGACTCCTCGCCGGCTCCAAACCGGGCGGACCGGGCGACTTCCGCCGCCACCTGCCCCGCTTTGCCGGCGGCAACTTCGAGCGTAATCAACAGGTCGTCGAAGCGCTGCGTCGGGTCGCGGCGGAGAAGGGCTGCACCGCATCGCAGCTCGCGATCGCCTGGGTGCTCGCCAAGGGCCCCGGCATCGTACCGCTGGTCGGCGCGCGGACACGCACCCAGCTGGCCGAAACACTGGGCGCCCTCGCGGTGCAGCTCTCCGCCGACGACGTCACGCGGATCGAAGCGGCCGCCCCCGTCTCCGCCGTGGCGGGCACCCGGTATGACGCGCACCAAATGAGCATCCTCGACAGCGAGCGCCCATCGTGAACGTCGGCACCCTCCGCTCGCTCAGGGATCGAGCCGAGCCCAGAACGCCCACCCACCCGTGAACTCCGTGACCGCGAACACCACCTCGTTCCGGCCCTGCTTGAGCGGCAGATACAGCGCGTTCCCCACCCGGTCCAATGCGGACAGGCCCAGGTCGCCGGATCGAAGACGGGAAGGGTTCATGCCGAAGAACAGCGGCTGACCGTTACAGTAGACCACGACGCCGTCACTGTAGCCGAACCGCATCCGTCGCAACCCGGCGCGGTCGGACTGGATCGTGGCCCGCGCGAACACCACCTTGGAGCCCGCCACGCGGCCGCCCATGACACTATCGACCAGGGGAGCGCCCGTCGCCGGGTCGATGGGAATCCCTACGTTGGGGGTCCGCCGGTACCGATTCACCAGCACGAATCCCGCGGCTTCGGGGTGTACCCGGTCCCACTGGAGCGTACCGAGATCAGGGAGCGTCCCCGGTGTGAGCTGCGACGCCTCGAGCACCTGGGACAGGTCCCATGCGGTGATCGTGCCGCGCGGGAGCGGCGGCTCCGGCGCGGGCGGAGCGGGCGGCCGGGCCGTGTAGCGGATGTTCGAGAAGTACGCCCCGCGTCCGTAGTATCCCGTCCAGACGCCGACCGACGAGCCACCAACACCTGCGAGTCGCGGGATGGTGAGCGCCGGCGTCGTGTCATTGTCCAGGTAGAGACGAGCGGTGGCGCCGGACACGTCGATGCGGACATGGACCCATGTGTCGAACGCCAGCGAGGCGGCAGCGTTGGCATCGTCCCCGTGATAGATCTGCCACGCGGCCGCGACGCCGTTCAGCGCGGGCGCGTACTGGACGGCCTCCATGGTGCCGCTTTGCCCCGGACGGAAGAACACCACTTCGGAATTTTCGGGCGACGTCGCATGGAAGACGGCGCCCATGAAATTCCCGCCCCGGGGCGTCGCCATGTCGTATTCGATCGTCCCCTCGCGAAACTCGACGCCGGTCGCCAGTGCGACGCCCCGGTTGATGTAGAGGCTCGGCTGTCCGAGGTAGGTGGTAAAGCGCAGTGAGTCCGTCGCGGTCCACCGCTCTGGCGTCAGCGGGATCGTCGTCTGCGCCATCGCGGCGATGTTGGCGTGAACCATCAACAGGCTCGTCCCGAGGAGATGTTGCCTCACGCGATTCCTCCTTCAGAAGACAAGATCTGTCACAACCGGTGCCGGAAACATGCACGATCCAGCGAGCCCGGAATGACAACTGCGCCGAAACGCTTCTGGGGGGCTGCAGGACGCCGCCGCAGCGCGACGAGCGCCAGGTCTCGGGTCGCAGACCTTCAGAACTCCAGCGCCGCGCCGAGCCTGACGGTACGAGGCGTCCCGTACGAGAGGATGGGGATGCTGAAATCACCCGCCGCCAAACGGTACATCGGCAGGAGCTCCGCGGCCCCTTCGACGAGGCCATTGTGGTCGAGATCGGCGAACGCGCGATAGCGCGGGGAATCGTACGGAATCGGATTGGGGGACGTCGCATAGGCCTGCTGAGCCAGCGCCTCGATCGCGGCGGCATCCGCACGCGCGGCACCGTTCCGACGATCGAGCAGGTTGCGCACATCCACATACACCCAACCCCGCCCGCCGCCGAGTCGAACAGAGCGTCGCAACAACGCGTCCACGGTGAAATGCGTTGCCTGGTCGGCCACAGGCAGGTCGCCGAACGGCGCGCCCGACTGTACCTGCAAGACGCCGACCAGGCCGACGGCCGCGGGCAACGTTCCTCCGCCCGTTACGACGAGATGGTGCAGCACTCGGCTCGCGCTTGAATTGGACGGCGTCGACCGGAAGCCGTTGGCCGATCGCGGATCCGCGACGCTGAGCGAGTAGGCGGCGCTGACCCGCATTCCGTGGGGGAATGCGTCGTCCACCACCACCTCGCCTCCAGCCGCCGTATAGTCTCCGATGTTGGTGACGCGCGCCGAGTCCGGTGTGCCGATCGTCGCCGTGCTCGCCAACCCCTGGAACCGGCGAAGGTACCCGGTCAGCCGTGCCGAGCCGTGGCTCCATGGGTGCATGGCGATGCTGATTTCCGGCGACAATGCACTCTCGTACCCGAGGTCAGGATTGCCCCGGCGAAAGCTCCCGGGGGCCAGGGAATCGTCGAAGGCGATGTTCGCGACGTACTGGAGGTCCGGGAACTGGACGCTCCGTGCCAGCGAAGCGGTGAATGTCGAGCCGGCGATGGGAAGCTGGAGCTCGAGCTGGGGACTCACGCCTACCCGGACGCCGTCTCCCAGCCCTCCCGGACGCACACCTTCGAGCCGCAGGCCCATCACCAGGACGCTTCTCCCGAGGCTCTTGTCGACACGGACGCCGGCCGTGAGGGAAGTCGGGCTCGCGCTCGCGGCCGTCGCTGGAGGCACTGCCCCGCCGACGGGCAGCCAGGCCAGCACGCGCTGGAATCCGCGCGCCCGGCCGACCGCGACCCCCGCATCGGCGGTGACGGTCGTGAACCGCGATCGCGTGGTCGTCATCGCCACGTGAAAGCGCATCTCGCGGTAGGCGCTCCATTCGAGCGCTCCCCGCGAGCCGTGTTGCAGGAAGAACGCCGGCACGCCCCACGGCGTCTGCTCGGCAAATTCCGGGGTGACGTACCCCGGAATGGGAGATCGCGCCGCTGCCGTGTCCATCTGTCGAGCGATCTCACGACCGCGAAACTGATACGCGCCGCCCAACCCGCCGAATCCGTAGGCGACCGGAGCGGCCACCTCCCCCAGCAAGTAGTCACGGTCGAAGTAGCTCAACCCGACGGTCCACCCGAGCGACGTCGTGATCCGATGCAGCGTTGCGGCGACGAGCGTCGCAGCGATCCGGCTCCCCGAACCGGCGCTCGGGTCGAACTTGAATGTGGGGTCGAACAGGAGTCGTTGCTCGAGGGAGTGCACCCCCAGGATGCGCAGAGTCTGTGAGGGGCTGAGATGGAGCGTCATCTTCACCGCTCCGTCGATCGATTCGGCGCCGTTGTGGGACAGGGCCCAGGGATCGGGGGTGCCGGCGAATCCGGCCGGCGCTCCGTGGGGATCCGCTTGGAGGCTGCCCGTCGCCCCGAGGGCCGCGAGGAGTCGCACCGTGGACCCAAGCGGTCCCCCCGCGGTTCCGACTACCCGGTCGAACCCGAGGTCAGCCGCGCCGCTGAACGCACGATCGGAAGCGTAGTGAACCCCGCCAGTCCATCGATCGGTGCCTTCCTTCGTCAAGAAGGACGTGCTGCCCGTCAGCGCGGACGCGGTACCGGTGACGATCGGCTCCGGCGACAGCGTCGCTTCCTGAACGAACTCGGGCAACAGGCGCAGGCCGAGCGGCGTCGTGGTCCCGCTGTACGCGTCTCTCACCGGAATGCCGTCGATCAGCATGGCCTGGGCGCCGGGCCTCCCGCCCCGATAGCTGGAACCGATCACCCCGCTCCATAGCGCGGTCGCGTCCCCCACACTACTGATGGGAAGGCTCGCCAGATCGTAGTCGGTGAAGCGCACGCGCAGACTGCTGGAACGGGGGTCGACCACGGCCGCCGGCACGCGGGCTGGCGCGCCCATCGAATCGCGCGGCAGGAAGAAGTCCTGGCCCGTCTCGGTCCCGCTATAGACCGGCAGACTGTCCGCGTGGGCATCGACGTATCCCGAGGTCACTACACGAACCGAGTGCCAGCCGGCCGGTACCTGAGCGAGTCGGTACCGCCCTTTGTAGTCGGTCACCGTCGAGAGCGGCGTGCCCACCACCTCGACCTGGGCCCCACCGATCCCCACCCCCCGGCCCCAGGACTCTCTGACCCGACCCGAGATGACTCCATCGGATTGCGCCTGGAGCAGCCGTGCGCCGGCCAGGAGCAGCAACGGGAGGACGCGACGCGCAGTCATGGGAGACGAAAGAACCAGAGGTCTGGTGGCCCGGTCTGCCAGCCTTCAACCACGAGCCGGTCGCCCGTCGCGGACAGTGTCGGGTGCCGGTAGCTCACGCCGCTGTCGGGGAGGATCGAATCCAGGCTCGTTCCGAGATCGAGAAGGTGGAGGAATCCGCCACTGTCCGTCTGGACGGGAGTCGGCCCGAGGTAGACATGATAGTTGACCTTCCCGCCGACCACGGCGACGAGGCGGTTGCCGGCGACCCGCACATCACGCGCGATCCCGGCTGCGCCGAAGTCGTGCACCACACTGGTATCGCCGGTGGACAGGACCCGGTGAAACACCCGGGTATCCCCGTCCAGCGTGTAGTACACATCGTCGCCACTCGACCCGGGAGCCACCGCCGATGCCGGATTCGTCCCCGGCACGATCGTGAGCGTCGCCGGTGTGGTGGTGAGGTCCAACAGCACGACGTCGAGGTCGAGCGCGGCCAACTGAAGCGGGCAGGAGGGACAGTCGTTCACCAAGGTGGTCGACCGCGCCACCGCCACGAGCGTATCCCGGTTGAGCCAGCCGAGGTGGGAGAGGGTGCGATACAGCGCCACACCGGGGATGAGGTAGGGGAGATGGAACACGGCGCGGCGAGCGCCTGGGGTGTTCAGCTCATCCAGGAAGACGATGGCCGTGTCCGGCCGTGGCAGATCCGGGAACGGCGGGACATTTTCCCAGACGTAGGCGACCCGACCATCCGCGGCCACCACCGGCCAGACGGAGTTGGCAACGGAATCCGTCGCCAGGTGATCCAGACAGGGAATCGTCTGCCGCGTCCCGCCTTCGGGCGCGATCAGCCCCACGCACGTCCCTGCCCCCGTAGGGCTCTCGTCGAAAGCGTACGACACGCCGGTCCCGTCGGACAGCCAGGTGGGCGTCATGTCGTTGCCGATATTGCGGGTGATGCGATGGAACACGCCGTTTCCGAACGGCTGCGTCGTCGCGTAGTCTCCCGATCGGAACAGCGCGTCGTGTCCGCACGCGGCAACCGCGAGAAAGGCGAAGGTCGTCGCACACTTCATGCTGTATAGTCGTCCAAGGCGACCGGCTCCGCTACCCCTTGTCACCACCGGCGCCACACACGACAATTCCTGGCCTAACGATTGGAGCGGTCCGATGCGACGCAAGGCTTGGCTGGCGGTGTCCGTACTGGCGCTCGGCGGCAGCGGGATGCGATTCGCGTTGCAAGGCGAATTTGCCGCAATCGCGCGGGCGACACTGGGCCGCGCCGCTGCACCGTGGACGGCCAGGGGTTTCGCGCCAACCGGCGAGATCCGAATCGGGACGCTCAATGCCGGCGAACGGGATTCGCTGACTCTCCCCCTCGACTCCGGCGTGCAATACACAGCCCTGGGAATGTGCGACGAGGACTGCGGCGACCTGGACTTGCATCTCCATGTTCCGGACGGGCAAGAGGTAGCCTCCGACATTCGGTCGAATGCCCGCCCCATCGTGCAGGTCAGCGCCAAGGTCGCGGGCGCATACCGGCTGGAGGTGGTCATGCTCTCCTGCTCCACGCCACCCTGCTACTACGGGATCCAGCTCCTGGGCAAGAGCGGTACGCCCTAGGAGACACGACAACCCCGAATCCCTCCGCGCGCTCCATTCAGGCCCGGCGTCCCTCGCCCCTCGCCCTCGCGCTGGGCGGGTTCTGGCTATCTCATTATGGCATAAATACTTGGCGTGCTTGTCGATGGGGCGAACCCTCAATCGTCGCATGGGTAGAGACCGGAACACTCCGGCTCCTGACCTCAATCGGAAGGGTGACGACGATGCGATTCATGATGGTGGTGATTCCCAAGGCCTACGAGAACGCCGGGGCAGACTTCGTGCCCCCCGCCGACCTCGTCGCCAAGATGACCAAGTACAACGAGTCTCTCTCGAAGGCCGGTGTGCTGCTCGGCCTCGACGGTCTCACCCCGCCGGCCAGAGGGACCCGGGTGCGCTTCTCCAGCGGCAAGGCCAACGCGACCGACGGGCCGTTCGCCGAAGCGAAAGAGGTCATCGGTGGCTACTGGATGATCCAGGCGAAGTCGAAGGCCGAAGCCGTGGAGTGGGCCAAGCGCGCGCCGATGCTGGACGGCGATATCATCGAGGTCCGGCAGGTGCAGGAGATCGAGGATTTCCCGCCCGACGTCCAGAAAGCCGCGGGGAGGTAGCCATGCGATACCTGTCGATGGTGAAATCGTCCGAGAACCAGGGGCCGGCGCCCCAGGCGCTGCAGGACGCGATGGCCAAGCTCATGGCCGACTCGTTCAAGGACGGCACGCTGATCCAGACCGGGGGGCTCGGCGCCAGCGCCAAGGGCTTCCGCGTCCGCAGCGCCGGAGGGAAACTGACGGTGATCGACGGGCCCTTCACCGAAGCCAAGGAAGTCGTGGGGGGCTACGCCGTGATCGAAGCAGCGTCACGCGAGCAGGCGATCGCATCCACTCTCGCTTTCATGCGGGTGCACAGCGATCACTGGCCGTCGTGGGAAGGCGAATGCGAGGTGCTCCCCATCAACTTCCTCGCCCCGTGACGTCGGCGACGCACCAGGCGATCGAGGCGGTGTGGCGGATCGAGTCCGCCCGCCTCGTCGCCGGGTTGGCGCGGATCGTGCGCGACGTCGGCCTGGCCGAGGATCTCGCCCAGGATGCCCTCGTCGCCGCGCTGGAGCGGTGGCCCGAGTCGGGGGTCCCGGACAACCCGGGCGCCTGGCTCATGGCCACTGCCAAGCACCGGGCGATCGACCAGCTGCGCCGGGGCAAGATGCTGGAGCGCAAGCACGCGGAGCTGGGCGTCGAGCTGGAAGCCCGCCAGGTGAGTCCCGAAGGGGACCTGGACGCCGCGCTCGACGACGACGTCGGCGACGATCTGCTGCGCCTCATCTTCACGACCTGTCATCCGGTGCTCTCGACCGAGGCGCGCGTGGCGCTCACGTTGCGGCTGCTCGGCGGCCTGACGACCGACGAAATCGCCCGCGCGTTCCTCGTCCCCGAGCCCACCGTCGCCCAACGGATTGTCCGGGCCAAGCGGACGCTGGCCGAAGCCCGCGTCCCCTTCGAAGTCCCCCGCGCCGCCGAGCGCGCCGACCGGCTCGCGTCGGTGCTCGAGGTCCTCTACCTCGTGTTCAACGAGGGCTACTCGGCGACCGCGGGCGACGACTGGCTCCGCCCGGCCCTGTGCGAGGACGCGCTCCGTTTGGGTCGCATCCTGGCCGAGCTGACCCCCGGCGAGCCGGAGGTCCATGGTCTCGTGGCGCTGATGGAGATCCAGGCCTCCCGCACGCGGGCGCGGGTGGGCCCGGCGGGTGAGCCGGTGCTGCTGCTCGAGCAGGACCGCTCGCGCTGGGACCACCTGCTCATCCAGCGCGGCCTGACGGCCCTGGCGCGGGCCGAGTCCCTGGGCGGCAGCCTCGGACCCTACGCGCTGCAAGCCTCGATCGCTTCCTGCCACGCGCGGGCCGCGACGCCCGAGGAGACGGACTGGACCCGGATCACGGCGCTGTACGACGCGCTCGCGCAGCTCACGCCATCGCCGGTGGTGGAGCTCAATCGAGCCGTCGCCTACGCCATGGCGTTCGGTCCCGCGGCGGGCCTCGAGATCGCCGACCCCCTCGTGAGCGAGCCATCGCTGCGGCACTACCACCTGCTGCCCGCCGTGCGGGGCGACTTTCTCGCCAAGCTGGGCCGCTTCGAGGAGGCGCGGGCGGAGTTCGAGCGCGCGGCGGCGCTGACGCGCAATGCGCGCGAGACCAGGCTGCTGCTGGAGCGCGCGGCCGCGTGCCTGCCCCGCTCGTCGTGATTTGACCGCGAAAAGCGGAGTGTCGCGCCCTCCGATCGGTGGTATCGTGGCGAGGTGAGACACGAGATCCCATGGCCCGATGTATCGGCATCGCTCGACGGGCACGGCTGGGCGATGCTCGACGCCGTGCTGTCCTCGGACGATTGCCGCGCCCTCGCGGCGCTGTACGACGAGGACCGTCACTTCCGCAGTCACGTGGTCATGGCCCGGCACGGCTTCGGGCGAGGCGAATACAAGTACTTCGGCTATCCGCTGCCGGAGATCGTCGCGGAGCTACGGGCCGACCTGTACGCCCGCCTGGTCCCGTTCGCGAACCGCTGGAACGAACTGCTGGGCGTCGACGTCCGCTACCCGGACCGCCACAGCGATTTCCTGGCGCGCTGTCACGCCGCCGGCCAAACCCGGCCCACGCCCCTGCTCCTACGCTACGGCGCGGACGACTACAACTGCCTGCACCAGGACCTGTACGGCGACCACGTCTTTCC
>Ga0326731_1000015_pt1 | contig 44770 bp, 45 predicted proteins | sample MHFSIPfraction_FD_207645 | JGI IMG/M metagenome (GOLD analysis project Ga0326731, IMG submission 207645) | Lab enriched peat soil microbial communities from Michigan Hollow, Ithaca, NY, United States - MHF9FY SIP fraction | ecosystem: Environmental > Terrestrial > Soil > Wetlands > Peat | place...
CTCAGGACGGGCTGGAGCCGCCGCGCGAGATCAGGCTCGAGAAACCGACCTTCTATTACGATCCCGCCTGGTCCCCCGACGGAAAGTACCTGGCCTTCACCGACGCGGGGCGAAACCTCTGGGTAGTGGAAGTGGCGCGGGGCGTCACCACCCGCGTCGATGGCGACAACTATGCCCACCCCGACCGGAGCCTCGTCCCGGTCTGGTCCCCGGATTCGCGCTGGATCGCGTACGCCAAGCGCCTGCCGACGCAGTTTCGGGCCCTGATGGTCTATTCACTGGCCGATCGAACGGCGCGCCAGCTCACCGACGGCCTGTCCGACGCCGGCAATCCGGCGTGGGACGCGAGCGGGAAATACCTCTACTTCCTCGCCAGCACCGAGTACGGCCTGGGCAGTGGGTGGCTGGATCTGAGCTCCTACGACCGACGCAATCGTCAGGCGGTGTACCTCGCGGTGCTCGCCGCGGATACACCGTCGCCGCTCCTGCCGGAGAGCGACGAGGAAACGGCTTCGCCGGACTCCACCGCCAAACCCGACAGCGCTGGTGCCAGGAAGGGTTCCACTGCCGCCGATTCCGTTCGCGTCCGGATCGACTTCGGCGGGCTCGGGCAGCGGGTGATGGACCTGGGACTCCCGGTCCGCGCCTACACCGATCTCCAGGCGGGCCCGGCGGGCGTGCTCTTCGTGTCCGAGGCGGTCGAGAATCAGCCCGGTGTGACGTTACACCGCTACGACCTGAAGAAGCGAAAGGCCGAGCCGTTCTTGACGGGAGTCTCGCTGTTCAGCTTGAGCAAGGACGGCAAGAAACTGCTGTACCGGGCGCAGGATCAATGGGGGATCGTCGGCACGGAGCAACCGCCCAAGCCGGGGGACGGCAAGATCACCGTCGCCCTCCAGATGCGACTCGAGCCACGGGCGGAGTGGCAGCAGATCTTTCACGAGGCGTGGCGCTTCGAGCGCGACTACCTCTATGTGCCCAACCTCAACGGCGCCGACTGGAACGCGGTCTACCAGATGTACGCGCCGTGGATCGAGCACGTCGGCCACCGGAGCGACCTCACCTATGTTCTCGACCTGCTGGGGGGTGAGCTCTCGTTGGGTCACACTTTCACCGGCGGAGGGGACTACCCGCCTGTGGACACCGTGGCGGTGGGCCTGCTCGGCGCCGACCTGGTCCCGGCAGGCACCCGCTACCGCCTGGCGCGCATCTACGACGCACCGCTGCGGGCCCCTGGGGTCAAGGCCCGGCGCGGCGATTATCTCCTGGCCGTCAACGGAGTGGACCTGACCACGGCCACCAACGTCTACCGCTTGTTCGAGGGCACGGCGGGCCGGCAGACGGTCCTGCGGCTCAACGATCGACCGACGCCCGACGGCTCGTGGATCGTGACGGTGGTACCGGTCCCGTCGGAAACCCAGCTCCGCATTCAGGCCTGGGTCGAGGACAACCGGCGCCTGGTCGACTCGCTTTCCGGGGGCCGCCTGGCCTACGTCTGGCTCCCCAACACCGCCGAAGACGGCTACACCTACTTCAACCGGTACTACTTCGCCCAACAGAACCGGCAAGGCGTCGTGTTGGACGAGCGGTTCAACCACGGTGGGTACATCGCCGACTACTTTGTGGATCTCCTGGGGCGCCAGCTGCGGGGCTACTTCAACAACCCCGTCGCCGACCGCAGGCCGTGGACCGAGCCGCTCACCGGGATCTTCGGACCGAAGGTAATGCTCGTGAACGAAATGGCGGGCTCGGGCGGCGACATGCTGCCTTATCTCTTCCACATGATGAAGCTCGGGCCGCTGGTTGGTGCCCGCACCTGGGGCGGGTTGGTGGGGATTTGGGACGTTCCGGGCCTCATAGATGGCGGTGGGATTACCGCCCCACGGGGAGGCTTCTTCAACGTGGACGGCCAGTGGGATGTCGAGAATCAGGGCGTGGCCCCGGATATCGCCGTCGAGCCGACTCCCAGGGAGGTTCTGATGGGTCACGATCCCCAGCTCGAGCGGGGCATCGCGGAGGCGTTACGGCTGCTCGAGGCGAACCCGGTACGCCTGCGCTCCGAGCCCGCGCCCCCGATCCGAGTGCGACGGCCGGGACCCTGATGCGCAGACTCTAGCTGAACGCACTCAGGCCCGTGATCTCCTGCCCCAGCACGAGGGTGTGGATGTCGTGCGTGCCTTCGTAGGTGTAGACCGACTCGAGGTTCGCCAGATGCCGCATCGCCTGGTACTCGGCGAGGATACCGTTGGCGCCGAGCAGGCGGCGGGTTTCGCGCGCGACGTTGGTGGCCATGTCGACGTTGTTGCGCTTGGCGAGCGACACCTGCTGCGGCGTCATGGTCCCGGCGTCCTTCAGGCGGCCGAGTTGCAGGCACAGCAGCTGCGCCTTGGTGATCTCGGTGAGCATCTCGGCCAGCCGGGCTTGCTGCAGCTGGAACGCGCCGATCGGCTTGCCGAACATCACGCGGTTCCTGGCGTAGCTCACCGCCTCGTCGTAGCACGCCATCGCCGCCCCGACCGCGCCCCAGGAGATCCCGTAGCGCGCCTGGGTGAGACACATCAGCGGTGACTTCAGCCCGCCCGACTTGGGAAGGATCGCGTCCTTGGGGAGGCGGACGTCCTGGAGCACCAGCTCCGAGGTGTCCGAAGCCCGCAGGCTCAGCTTGCCTTTTTGATCCTTGGCGGAGAACCCTTTCGTGTCGGTGGGGACGATGAAGCCGCGAATCGAGTTCTGGTCTTCGATCGCGCCGGTCTTGGCCCACACGACGGCCACCTGGGCGGTCGAGCCGTTGGTGATCCACATCTTGGCGCCGTTCAACACCCAGCCGTCGGCGGTCTCTTTCGCGACCGTGATCATCCCGCCCGGGTTGGAACCGTAGTCGGGCTCGGTCAGGCCGAAGCAGCCGATCACCTTCCCGCTCGCCATCTGGGGAAGCCACTTCTTTTTTTGCTCGTCGGAGCCGAAGGCATAGATCGGGTACATGACGAGCGCGCCCTGCACCGACGCGAAGGAGCGGACGCCCGAATCCCCGCGCTCCAGCTCCTGCATGATCAGCCCGTAGGCGACGTTGTTCAGCCCGGCGCAGCCGTACTCCTCGGGCAGGTTCGCGCCGAACAGGCCGAGCTCGGCCATGCCGGGAATCAGCTGCTTGGGGAACTTCCCCTGGACATAGGCGTCCCCGATGATCGGCAGCAGGTTGTCGTCCACCCAGCCGCGGACGGTATCGCGCACGGCGCGCTCTTCTTCGGACAGGAGGCCGTCCGCGTTGTAAAAGTCGACGCCGTGAAACTTGGGAGGCATGAGGCGTTCTCGGTAGTCGGTAATCGGTCGTCAGTCACCGCGCTCGCGGGCTGGGAAGTTAACCTGAACTACCGAAGACCGAAAACCGATGACCGCTTATACGGCGACCGGGCTCCCCAGCCGCTCCCGCGCGAACGCGAACGTGTCCGAGGCGCGGAAGCGCCCGTGCTCGGCTTCCCAGCGGAAGAAAGTCACCTGCACCGCCGACGGCTCGATCGTCACGAAGTTGAAGCACGAGGGCCGCCCGCCGCGGGTGCGCACCGAGAGGGTCCCCGTGGTGGACACCACGACCCGGCCGCCGAGCACGTCGGCGCCCTCCTGGTGATCGTGGCCGCACAGCACCACGTCCGCGCCCGACTCGAGGATGCGCCGCTGCGCCGTGCGCCAGCGCGCCAGCCCCATCCGCTGCGAGATGTCGCCGCGCAGCACGTTGTGGTGCACGACCAGCACCCGCGCCGCGTCGCCCGGGGCGCGGGAGAAAATCTCGCGTGCGCGCTGGATCTCGCGCTTGGGGAGGTGGCCCTTCACGGTGAAGTCGTTGATGTGGGTGACCGATGCCCACGACAGGCCGTGGGAGGTGAGGACCCCCGTGATCACCGCCCCCGGCAGCTCGAGCGTCGCGGTCAGCTCGTCGCCGAAATAGCGGCGGTACTTCCGGTACAGGGCGTCCTTCCCGAACGGCAGGAACGGCCGCCGCCACCACTGCACGTCGTGGTTGCCCGGCAGCATGTAGACGGGCGCCGTCTCCCGCGCGCGTTGCACGAACGCCCGGGCCCGCTGGAATTCGCCGTGTCGCGCACGCTGCGCGACGTCTCCCGAGATCACGACGGCGTCGGGGCGCAGATCGGGGACGATCTGCTCCAGCGCCTCGATCTGGCGGATGTCGGCGACGCCGCCGAAGTGAAGATCGGCGACGTGCAGCAGCTGCACCGTCACGATTCGACCTGCACCGTGTAGGTCAGCACGGCCTGGCCGCCGGCCGGGACGGCGAGGCGGAACCTGCTCTCGGTGGAGGACAGTTTCTCGGCGGGCACGCTGCTGTCGGTGATGCGCCAGGTACCGAAGTGACTCTCGCGCACGTCCACCGTGACGGCGTCGGTCTTGGCGTTCGTGATCGTGACGCGGTAGCTCGCGGTAACCCGCTGGCGCGTCGGCAGGCCGCGCCGCGCCGGTGGGATCGCCTCCTGGCTGTAATCGGTCTGGATCCGTTCCGCGGTGACGTCGAACGCGTCGCCCGACTGCACGCGTACGTCCTTGCCCGCCGGGGTGTGGTCGATGGCGGCTTCGCCGATGAGCTGCGCCCGGCCGGCCGAGTCCGTCTGATAGAGCTGCACCGTGCCGCCCGGCAGCGGACGGTCGCCGAAGGGTGAGCCGCGGCCGCGCTTGAACGTGTACCAGACCTGGACGGGGACCTGGTTCGCGTCGCTGCCGATCTGGCCCATCCAGCCGCGCCACGGCAAGACGCCGGGCACAACGAACTCCTGGGTGACGGCGGAAGTCGCGCGCGGAAACAGCGCCGTAGTGACGGGGACACCAGGCTCGAGCGCGAGCCGCACGGGCAGCGAGTAGACGTGCGTTTCGCCGACCGCCTGTTCGGTTGGCATCGGGCTCGGGGCGGCGCGCGCCGCCGTGATCATCACTTCCTGGAGCCGCACCCCCTCGTCCTTGGCAACCCGCGTGCGGTTGATGGACCCGGCCACGAGCTGGATCTCCGCGGAGTCGCTGCGCAGGGATTGCGAGGTCACGGTCGCCGCGCCGCCGATGGTCGCCTGGGCGCCGCTCGCCCCGATGATCGCCTGATAGGTCGCCTCCCAGGACACTCCCTGCGCCATGTAGGCCAGCTGGGTGTTGGGACGGTTGCGCGACGCGTCGAGCGTAAGCGACGCTTCTCCCGACGAGCGCACCAGCTCGGGCGGAAACAGCGGTTCGCCCGGCTGGGACAGCAGCAGGCGGCCGTCGCCGAGCTTGTACTGCGGCGGATCGACCCGCACCACGGTCGCGCGCAGCGTATCGCCCTTCCCCCGCACGAACGAGAGGGTCTGGCCCACGGCGCGTGCCAAGGCATCGCCGGCTGGACTCGGATAGCGCATCGTCGCGCCGGTCACCGTGACCGCCGTATCCGGCGAGAAGAGGGTCGCCGGATCCAGCGCGTCGATCTGCAGCGTCAGGAGGTTGCGACCCTTCTGCAGCCCCTGCGGCAGCGTGCGTCGCACCACCACGCGGCCGTCGCTGTAGATGGACAAGGAGGTCTGGCCGCGAAGCCCGCCCGGGATCACCCCGAGCCCGGCAAGCACCGCAACCGCCGATAGCCGATAGCCGATAGCCGATAGCTGTCTCATTTCATCCACTCCAGCGCGACACGCTTCGTTATGAGAGACGTCAGCACGTACCAGATGAGCACCGTCACCACGCCCAGCAGCCGCGCGTTCCGCTCGGCCGGGAGCATGACCGTCAGATACACCGCCAGCGGCAGGCTCGTCCCCATCGCCACCCAGCGGCCGATGTTCGCCGCGCGCCGGACCAGCTTCCGCCAGCAGTCCGAGCAGATGCCCCCCACGGCGAGGCCGGGGACCATCTCGCCGCACTTCGCGCAGGCGTGGCTAGGCCCGAGCGGCCACGGCGCGCGCAAATTCGGCTGTAGCAGCACGCCCTCCCAGGTCCCGGGTGCGGATGTTATCGCTGACGATGGTGGCCTCGATGGCGCGCCGCAACCGCCGTCCCGCCTCGAGCTCCCCCACATGGTCCAGCATCATCGCCGCCGCCAGCATCAGCGCGGTCGGATTGGCGATGCCCTTCCCGGCGATGTCCGGCGCGGATCCGTGCACCGCCTCGAAGATCGCCGCTTTGGTTCCGATGTTCGCCCCCGGCGCCAGCCCCAGCCCGCCAATCAGTCCCGCCGCCTCGTCCGACAGGATGTCGCCAAACATGTTGGTCGTCACGATCACGTCGAACTGCTGCGGATTGATCACCAGCTGCATCGCGGTGTTGTCCACGATCTTGTCCTCGCTGACGATCACGCCCGCGTACTCCTTGGCCACCTGATGCGCCGTCTCGAGAAACAGCCCCGAGGTCGCCTTGAGGATGTTGGCCTTGTGGACGATCGTCACCTTCTTGCGACCCTGCGTCTTCGCGTACTCGAACGCGAAGCGACAGATGCGCCGGCATCCCTCGCGCGTCATCACCGACGTCGCCTGCGCCACCGCCCGGGGATCGTCGCCCACCCGAAAGGTATGGTCCAGTCCGACGTACATCCCCTCGGTATTCTCCCGGATGAGCACGAGGTCGATGCCCTCGAAACGCCCACCAGGAACGAGCGTTTTCGTGGGTCGCACGTTGGCGTAGAGGTCGAACTCCTGCCGCAGCGCCACGTTCACCGAGCGGTACCCGCCCCCCACCGGGGTCGTGAGCGGGCCCTTGAGCGCGAGCTTGGTGTGCCGGATCGAGTCGAGCGTCGCGTTGGGCAGCGGCGTCCCCGCTTTGTCCACCGCGCTCATCCCGCCGTATTCCTCGTCCCAGTCGAATGACACGCCGAGCGCATCGAGCACGAGCAACGTCGCCTGCATGATCTCGGGGCCGATCCCGTCGCCGGCGATGAGGGTCGCCTCGCGCGTCACGGCAGGCCGGGTGTCAGGGCCTTCACCGCCCGGGTGAGCGCCGTCCAGGGATCGGTGCCGTCTCCCCGCGCGATGGTGCGGAAGCCGACCCGCCCGAGCCGCGCATCGACGATGACCACGGTCAGCTCGGCCGTACCCGCCCGGGGGTCCGCCGACCCGGGCGTGCGCACGAACACCAGCTGCGCCGGCACGAGCGCGTAGCGGGCGTCCGCGATCGCGACGAGCGTCCGTAGCTCGGCGCGCAGCGGATCCGGCACGTCCACCACCCGCTCGCCGCGCAACAGCGCCGTGCCCATCTGGTCGGGATTGGCCGCGAACGTCGGTGAGCGCCGGGCCTGGCGCCGCAGGTCCTCGGGCAACACCCACGTCACCTCGGGCGCCCGCATCTTCAGAAGCAGGCCGAGGATGCTGTCCGCGCTCGCCAGCGCCGCGTGCTGATCGGCGAAGTGCTGGCCCCAGCCGAGCGAATCGTCGGCCGCGAGCAGCGTCAGGGGCAGCACCGGCACCTTCACACTCGCGAGACCGCCCACCGGGAGGGGTAGCGTGGGAGCGGGCACGGGTTGCTGCGTCGCCGCCTGTTTGCCGCCACAGGAGACTGCGGCGAGCATCGCCGTCACGTACCACGCACCACGCACCACGCCGTGAAGACGCAGTAAGCTTTTGTTTTTCAATGGATTAGTCACGAGACGCAATATCGAACCGAGGCGGCGCGTTTTCAAGAAGCCAGCGTGAGTCCGCCGTCCACCACGATGGTCTGACCGGTGATGTGACGCGCCGCCTCGCTGCACAGGAACGCCACCACCCGGGCCACATCCTCCGGCTCGGCGACTCGACCGAGCACCGATTCGTGCTCCGCCCGCTCGAGGATCTCGCGCGGCAGCTGGGCCAGAAGCTCCGTTTTCACGAACCCGGGGGCCACGGCGTTCACGTTGACGTTGGCCGAGCCCAGGTCCACCGCGGCGGCCTTGGTCAGCCCGATCAACGCCGATTTGCTCGCGGCGTAGTTCGCGATCCCGAAGCCGGGGCGGAACGCCTGATGGCTCGAGATGTTCACGATCTTGCCGTAACGCTGCGCGCGCAGGTGCGTGGCCACCGCGTGAATGCAGTTGAAGGCGCCGGTGACGTTGGTGTCGAGCACCTCCTGCCACGCCTCCGCGGAGAGCCGCCACAACGCGCCGTCGTGCGTGACGCCGGCGTTGTTGACCAGGATGTGCGCGCCGCCCAGCCGCTCGCGCGCCTCCGCCACGAAGTGATCGACTTCGTCGGCGTGCCGCACGTCGCAGTGCTCGGAGTACACCGCGACCCCGTGGGCCTTGATCGCCGTCTCGGTGAGCAGCGCCTGCGCCGAGACGTCGCGGCCGGGGAGGTTCACGTAGTTGAAGCCGACGGCGGTGCCGCGCTGGGCCAGCTCGAGACAGATGGCGCGCCCCAATCCGGTGGCGCCGCCCGTCACCAGGGCGACACGGCCGGACAGCTGTTCCGCGGCGACCTTGGGGTCGGGCCGCTCCTGCGTCACGGCCGCCCCAGTGGGGGACGGTCCCTGCCGCGCGGCCATAGACCAGGGAGAGGAGGCCAAGTCGCTCGAACCTATCGGGCAATTTGAACACCTGCAAGTCGCGGCGTACCTTGGGGCTATGCCACGCTTCGCGCGCGGGGTCCTGTGGGTCGTCGTGTCGCTCCTGGGCGCCGCCGCCTTCGCCGTCCTGGCGCTCTCGCGGGGCGAGACGGTCAGCGCCGCCTGGGTCGTCGTCGCCGCCGTCTGCACCTACACCGTCGCGTACCGCTTCTATTCCCGCTTCATCGCCACGCGGGTGTTCGGCCTCGACGAACGCCGCGCCACCCCCGCCGAGCGGCTCTCCAACGGGCGCGATTTCGTCCCCACCAACAAGTGGGTCCTGTTCGGCCATCACTTCGCCGCGATTGCCGGTGCTGGACCGCTGGTGGGACCCGTGCTGGCCGCCCAATTCGGTTTCCTGCCCGGGACGCTGTGGCTCGTGATCGGCGTGGTGCTGGGGGGCGCGGTGCAGGATTTTACGATCCTCTGCTGCTCCATCCGCCGCAACGGCAAGTCGCTCGGGCAGATGGCGAAGGAGGAGATCAACCCGCTGGCCGGCTCGACGGCGATGCTCGCGGTGCTCTTCATCATGATCATCCTGCTCGCCGTGCTGGCGCTGATCGTGGTCAACGCCCTGAAGGCGAGTCCGTGGGGACTGTTCACCATCGCCTGCACGATTCCCATCGCCCTGCTCATGGGGTGGTGGATGCGCAGCTGGCGGCCGGGTCGGGTGGGGGAAGCCTCGGCGGTCGGCGCCGTGCTGCTCATCGCCGCCCTGGTGGGCGGGGGCTGGGTGGCGAGCCATCCGATCGGCGCGGCGTTCACCCAGACCGGCACCGCGTTGACCTGGATGATCGTCGTCTACGGCTTCGCGGCCTCGGTGCTGCCGGTGTGGATGCTGCTCGCGCCGCGGGACTACCTCTCCACCTTCCTCAAGATCGCGACCATCCTGATCCTCGCGATCGCGATTCTCATCATCCTGCCGCCGTTGCGCATGCCGGCGCTGACGCCGTTCGCGACGCTGGGCGAGGGACCGGTGTTCGCCGGGAAGATCTTTCCATTCGCATTCATCACCATCGCCTGCGGCGCCATCTCGGGGTTCCACGCCCTGGTGTCCTCGGGCACTACACCCAAGATGCTCGCCCACGAGCCCGACGCGCGGCTGATCGGGTACGGCGCGATGCTGATGGAGTCGTTCGTCGGGGTGATGGCGATGATCGCGGCGTGCACCCTCGAGCCGGGCGTCTATTTCGCGATGAACACCACGCCGGCGGCCCTGGCGGGCGCATCCGAGGTGTTGAAGACCGCGGGGTTCGTCGTGAGCCCGGACCAGATGCAGGCGCTCGCCGCCCAGATGGGAGAGCACACCCTGATCGCCCGCACCGGGGGCGCGCCGAGCCTCGCCGTCGGGATCGCGCACATCTTCTCGGGGCTCACGAGTGCGTTGGGCGGCAAGAGCGCCACCGCCCTGTGGTACCACTTCGCGATCATGTTCGAGGCGCTGTTCATCCTCACCACGATCGATGCGGGCACGCGGGTGGGCCGCTTCATGCTGCAGGAGATCGTGGGCCACGTCTGGCCGCGCTTCGGTGAGACCTCGTGGTATCCGAGTATCATCGTCTCGAGCGCGGCGGTCGTAGCGGGCTGGGGCTACTTCCTCTATCAGGGCGTGGTGGACCCGCTGGGCGGGATCAACTCCCTCTGGCCGCTGTTCGGAATCTCCAACCAGCTGCTCGCCGCGGTCGCGTTGTGCGTCGCGACGACGATCCTCATCAAGATGGGCCGAAGACGTTACGCCTGGGTGACCCTCGCCCCGCTCGCCTGGATCGTGATCATCACGATGACCGCCGGCTGGCAGAAGGTGTTTTCAGCCGACCCGAATCTCGGATTTCTCTCTCACGCCGCATCCCTGATCGGCTCGACCGATCCGCACGCCCGACAACGGATCCTCAACGACCGGCTGAACACGTTCATGGCGTTGCTGTTCATGAGCGTCGTGGCGCTTCTCCTGGTGGTATCGATCCGGGAATGGTGGCTGGTGCTGTCCAAACGCAAGCCGGCGACGGTGAACGAGACCCCGTTCGTGGAGAGCGCGTATGCGGCCCAACCCTGAGCCCGTGGCGCGACGGATCCAGCGGGCGTTCCGCCGGATCATCGGCGCGCCGGATTACCCGGCCTACCTCGAGCACTGCCGCGCCGCCGGACACCCGCCGCGCCTCACCGAACGCGAGTACGTCGAGCGCTTCTTCGAATCGAAGGGAACCGGCGTCCGCTGCTGCTAGGCCTGATCGCGCCGCCGCTTCCGGGCGCGCACTTCGATTTCGTGCACCACCGCCGCCATGGCCGCCGCCGCACCGGCCGCCAACGCGGCCTTTCCGGCCGCCTTGAAGACCTCACTGGCCTGGCGCAGCGTCTTCCGTACCCGGCGCCGGCGCGCCGTCGTCTCCGCCTTCTGCCGCGCGACCTTCATGAGCGCATCCGCGTGGCGGGCCGCGGCGCCCGCCGCGCGCTTCGCGTCCCGCGCGGCGCGCAGGAGCCGCTGTTTCCACTTCCCAGCGTTCGGCATGGAGACCTCCGTCAGGTGGTATCTTGTATCCTACCATGACGGACGCCTTGACGCGCCTCACCACCGCCCTGACGGACCGCTACACGATCGAGCGCGAGCTGGGCGCCGGCGGGATGGCCACCGTGTACCTCGCCCACGACGTCCGCCACGATCGGCCGGTGGCGCTCAAAGTGCTGCGCCCCGAGCTGGCGGCGATTCTCGGGGGCGAGCGGTTCCTCAAGGAGATCCGCCTCACCGCCAACCTCCAGCATCCGCACATTCTGGGGCTGCACGACTCGGGCGAGGCCGACGGCCTCGTCTACTACGTCATGCCGTACGTGGAAGGAGAGTCGCTGCGCCAGCGGCTGGAGCGCGAGCATCAGCTCCCGGTCGAGGACGCGATCCGCATCGCGACCGAGGTCGCGGGCGCCCTGGATTACGCGCACCGCCACGGCGTGATCCATCGCGACATCAAGCCGGAAAACATCCTGCTGCACGACGGCTCCGCGCTGGTGGCCGACTTCGGCATCGCGCTCGCCGCCTCCCGCTCCGACTCGGGCTCCCGGCTCACCGAGACCGGGATGTCGCTCGGCACGCCGCACTACATGAGTCCCGAGCAGGCGATGGGCGAGCGCGAGATCACCGCCAAGAGCGACGTGTACGCGCTCGGCTGCGTGGTCTACGAGATGCTGTCGGGCGAGCCGCCGTTCACCGGCCCCACCGCCCAGGCGATCGTGGCCCGCGTCATGATGGAGCAACCGCGCAGCCTCACGCTGCAGCGCCACTCGATCCCACCCCACGTCGAGGCGGCTGTGAACCGGGCGCTCGAGAAGCTCCCGGCCGACCGGTTCGCCAGCGCGGCACAGTTCGCCGAGGCACTGGCCCGGCCCGGGCTGACCGTTCCCACGACCCGGGCACAGGTCGCGGCCCAGGCGCCGGAATCGACGCGATGGCGCGGGTACTTCCGCCTCGCCGCAGGCGCCGCCGTGGTCGCATTCGCCCTCGCGGCGTGGGGATGGTGGCGGGTCCGCAGCGTCGCACGGCAGCCCGCCACCTGGCAGTACATCACCCTCGGCGACAGCGTCGTGCTCAGCACCCAGATTCCGGCGATGGCGCTGTCGCCCGACGGGTCCCGCTTCGTGTTCAAGGACGACCGCCAGAACGGCCGACTCTGGATCAAGCAACGCGGCGAGCTGAACCCCACGCCAATCAACGGGACCGAGCGGGCCCAGAACCCGGTGTTCTCCCCCGACGGCGAGTGGGTGGCCTACGTGGCCGACGGCCACCTCAAGAAAGTGCGGGCATCGGGTGGAGCCAGCGTCACACTGGCGGACTCAGTCGCCGGAGGTTTCGGGGGTGCCGCGTGGCTCGACGACGGCACGCTCGTGTACGTGCCGTCCAGTCTCCAGGAGCTGCTACGGGTGAGCGCCTCCGGAGGACCGAGCACGGTCGCCCTGAGCAGCGGTCATGCGACACTGGCCGGCGGGGGCGCGGGGATGCCCGTCGCCCTGCCGGGTGCGCGGGGAGTGCTATTCCAGGTATGCGGGTCCAGCTGTGTGACCATCAGCATTCACGTCTTGGATCTCCGTACCGGGAAGGAGAAGTTGTTGCTCGACGACGTCGCCCAGGCGTGGTACCTGCCCAGCGGGCACCTCCTGTACATACGCCGCGATGGAGTGGCGCTGGTGGCGCCCTTCGACCTCGGTCGCTTCGCGATTTCCGGGCCCGCCACGCCGGTGCTCGAAGGGGTGCAGGTGACGATCAACGGCGGGTTCGCGCTCCTTGCGTGGTCGCCGTCCGGATCGCTCGTGTACGCACATGGGGCTGGCGGCTCCACCGACAACGCGATGGTCCGCGTGGGTCGCGACGGGGCGATTGCCCAGATCGACACCGCGTGGCACGGTGAGTTCAACTCGATCGCGCTCGCCCCCGACGGCCGCCGGCTCGCCGTCGGCCTCGGCTCGGGCGCGGCGCTGAACATCTGGGTCAAGCAGCTGGATCGCGGGCCAACCACCCGACTGACGTTCGGCGGGCAGGACCGCCGGCCCTTCTGGTCTCCCGACGGCCGGACGGTGGCCTACATCCGGGACAGCAACAACACCAGCGCCGTGTACGCGAGACCCGCGGACGGTGGTGGGCAAGACCGGCTGCTGGTGCGGCTGGACCGCTTGATTCAGGAGGGCGAGTGGTCTCACGACGGGCGTTGGATCCTGGTGCGCACCGACAACGGCCAGACCGGCGCGGGCGACATCGTGGCCGTGCCCGTGGGCGGCGGTGGCGCACCCGTGCCGGTAGCCGCGAGCCCGTTCACCGAGCTGCACCCGGCGCTGTCACCCGATAGCCGTTGGCTCGCCTACACCTCGAACGAGTCGGGGGTCAACGAGGTATACGTGCGGCCGTTTCCGGACGCCCAGGGAGGTCGGTGGCAGGTCTCCAACGGCGGCGGCAGCGAGCCGCGCTGGTCCCACGACGGGCGCGAGCTGTTCTATCTCGACGGCGATCTCCGCCTGAACGCGGCTCGGGTTCAGACCGTACCGACATTCGCCACCACCGGACGCACGACGTTGTTCGATGCGTCGAACTTCGTCGTAGCCGGCTTCCATCAGTCCTACGAAGTGACGCCCGACGGGCGCGCGTTCTTCTTCGTCAACCCGAGACGGGCCGGAGCGCAGGGCGCTTCGCAGCTCGTGTGGGTGGATCGCTGGTTCAACGACGTGGCGGCCCGGCTCGCCCGCTGACCCGCTTCGACCGTCTCTACCCCACCGTCGCGATACACTCGATCTCGACCCGCGCGCCGAGCGCCAGTCCGCTCCCTGCGACCGTCGAGCGCGCCGGCGGATCCTTCGGGAAGTAGGTCGTGTACACCGCGTTCATCGCCGGGTAGTCCTTGATGTCGGTCAGGAACACGGTGCATTTCACGGCGCGCTCGAGCGAACTGCCCGCCGCCGCGAGCACCCCCTTGATGTTCTCCAGCGCCTGACGCGTCTGCCCGGTGATCCCCGTGTCGGCCAGCTCGCGCGTGCCGGGTGTGTTGCCGACCTGCCCTGAGAGAAACAGCAGATTCCCCACGCGGACCGCCGTCGAGAAGGGCAACCCCGCGACCTCGTATGCCGTGTGAATCACCTGTCGGTCCTGCGCCGCCAGGGCGGCGGGAATGACGAGCACGGTAAGCACTGCAATGATCCGCATGATTCCTCCCTCGCAACGAGGTCCAGAGACTAGGACGCGACCGCGGCCGCACGACGCCGGGCGGCCACCGCGACCCAGAGGGCGGCCAGGGTCACGCCCGCCGCACTGACGATGAACGCGAACGGCGCGCCGCGCGACTGGTACAGCGCCCCCAGCAGCAGTCCGCCGGCCAGGGCCGCCATTCCCGTCGCCGCGTGATAGGACCCGAAGCCGCTGCCCTGCTTGCTCCCGGCAAGCCCCGAGACGATCGCGCGCTCCGGGCTCTCCGTGAGCCCGGCCACCGTTCCGAGTACCAGGAACAGCACCCAGGCGGTCGCGGCGCTCCCCTCGAGCGCGAACCCCACCGCGATCGCGGCATAGCTCACCCAGCCGAGCCACATCGTCCGCAGCGGGCCGAAGCGGTCCGAGAGGGACCCGCCCACGAAGCTCGTGAACGACCGCACCACGTGGAGCGCCGCCCACAGCAATAGCACCGAGGCGACCGAGACCCCGAGCTGCTGGGTCCGCAGCAGCAACAACGTCTCGGGCATGCGGAGGAGATAGAAGGCGGAGATGGCAATGAGGGTCGGGAGCGTGCGGAAGAAGGCGGATGAGGGTGGAGCCGCGGTTTCCGCCTTCTTCCACTCTTGTTCGCCCTGCACCGTCGCTCCCCGCCGCTTCCCGTCCGCCACCGCCCAGATCGCGAGCACCAGCACCACGGCGCCCGGAATCCAGCTCGCCTCGATCACCCCGCGCACGTCGAGGGTCCGTCGCGACAGCAGCCACCAGGCCGCGAGCGGGCCCAGCACCGCTCCGGCGTGGTCCAGTCCGCGCTGGAATCCGAAGGCGCGCCCGCGCATCTCCGGCGGGGTGACGTCGGCGATCAGGGCGTCGCGCGGCGGTGTGCGGATGCCCTTCCCCACACGGTCGGTCACCCGCAGGCCGATCACCTGCCAGGCGGCGCCGGTCAGGGCGATCACCGGCCGCACCAGCACCGCCACGAAGTATCCCAGGATGATGAGGCCGCCGCGTCGCCGAGGAGCGTCGGCCAGGCGCCCGGCGCCGTACTTCACGAACGACGCCGCGAACTCCGCGGCACCGTCGAGCGCGCCGAGCGACAGCGCGCCGCCACCGAGCACGACGGTCACGAACGCCGGCAGCAGCGGATAGATCATCTCGCTCGCGAAATCGTTGAACAGCGAGACGAGCCCGAAGAGAAAGACCGGCCGGGGGAGCTTACTCACCCAGTCCCAGACCCCAGCGCATCAGGGTGACCGGCAGCCCGCCGTAGGACAGGACCGCATCGTGGAATCCGCGCAGTGTGAACGCGGTGCCGCGCGCGGCGCGGAAGTCGTCCCGCAGCCGCAGCAGCTCGCGCCGGCCCACCCCGTAGCAGATCTGATAGGCCGGAGTCGCGCAGTAGCGGCTCACCTCCGCTTCGGCGAGGGAGCGCTCCATGTGGACCCCATCGACCATCATGCCCACCGCCTCATCGTAGGTCATGCCACGGGTGTGCAACCCGACGTCGAGCACGATGCGCATCGCCCGCCACAAGAGGTGGACCCGCTGGAAGAATCGCTCTTCTTCGCTCACGTAGAACCCCTCGTCCGCCATCATCTCTTCGCAGTACAACGCCCACCCCTCGAGGGTGAGGGGGGTATAAACGTTCTTCCGCGTCTCCGAGGGGTTCGCCTGCGCGTGCACCAGCTGCAGATGGTGTCCAGGGTATCCTTCGTGCAGCGACGTCGCCGCGATCTCGTGCTGGGAGTGGTCGCGCAGCACCCGCTCGCGCGCGGCTTCGGGTAGGGCGGGGTCGGGCACGGTGACGTAGAACAGGCCGCGCGGCTCGGCGGTATAGGGCCCTGGGCTGTCATACGCCGCGAACGGGAGCAGGGGGCGCATGAACTCGGGGGTCGCGATCACGTCCAGCGGCACGGTCGGAACCGGAGCCAACCCGCGGGTCGCCACGAACAGCCGCGCCCGCTCCATTTCCGTCGCGTAGGCCGCGACCAGTCCCTCGGCGCTGGGATGATCGCCGCGCAGCTTGTCCACCAGCGCCGGCCAGTCGGCGCTCCCCGACAGGCGCTCCGCGCGAGCAGCGAGGTCGGTGGTCACCTCGTCCTTCAGCCGGAGGCCGTAGCGCCACAGTTCCGGCGCCGTATCGCGCAGCGCGTGCTGGTAATGCAGCAGGAAATTGAATTCGTCCTCGCCCACGGCGAAGTGTCCGCTCCCCGCCTCGACCCAGCGGTCCAAGTCGTGCTCGAACGCCGCCAGCGCCGCTCCCGCGACCTCCGCGGCGGCGCTCACGCGCTCGCCCGCCGGCCCATCGGCGAACACGGAGCGGATCTCGCGTACCAGCAGCACGCCCCCGGGACACATCTGCAGCGCCGTTTCCGCGAACAGCCGCACCGGCTCCACGATCGCGGCCCGGGCATCGTCCAGAAAAGCCGGCACGTCCTCCAGCCGCGCGGCGACGGACGCCGCGTTGGCCACCGAGCCGCGGTCGGCCCGCCGCAGCAGGCCGTACAGCCCGTTGAACAGGTGCGAGAGCCAGAACTCGGGATTTTTCGCCTGTGGGCGCTGCTTCTCGAACTGCCGCATGGTGACGCGGATCTCGTCGAGCAGCGCGGTGCGATCGATCTCCAGCTGGAGGTCTTCGCCGGTGGTCTCCTCCAGCGCCGCCCCGATCGACTTGAGCGCCGCGAGGTGCGGGGCGAGGGTGGCGGGACTGTAGCGGCCGAACTGATCGTCGTATCCCGTGAGCCCGGCCAGCGTCGCGGCGACGGGATCGAGATGCCAGCGGAGGTCGAAGTACGAGCGCTCGAGCTCCCGGAACGCTGCTAGCGCCATGCGCCCTGCCGCAGCAGGTGGTGGCACTCCTCCGCGGTCAGCGTGTGATCGGATCGCTTTGCGGCCTCGAACAGCGCCTGCGCCGCCGCCTCGTCGTCAGGGTCGTAGCCGTGCTGCTGCAGCCAGAACTTCACGTTGGAGAGCCCCGACACGGGCGAGATCTCGATCACCTGCTCCAGCCCGAGCTCGCCCGCCGGGATCGAGCTGTACACCCGGTCGGCGAGCCAGGCGTGACCTTTTTTCTTCGCCTTGATGATCGCCGCCGCGTGCACACCCGTTCCGGTGCGAAACGCATCGGACCCCATCACGGGATAGTTGAGCGGGATGGGCATCCCCACCGCTTCGGCCACGGTGCGGCAGTACTCGGGGAGCTTGGAGAGGTCGCCCGTGTGCGCGCCGAGCAGCTTCAAGTTGACGATCAGCAGATCCATCTCGGCGTTGCCGACCCGCTCCCCCACTCCCAGCGCCGTCGCGTGCACCCGGTCCACCCCCGCCTCGATCGCGGCCAGGCAATTGATCAACCCCATGCCCCGGTCCCGATGCCCATGCCAATCGATCTTTACGCTGTTCTTCTCGACGCTCTTCTTCTCGACGATTTCCTTCTTGACGAAGTTCACCAACGCTCTCACGCCGTCCGGCGTCGCATGCCCCACCGTATCCGCGAGGCAAATCCGCTTCGCGCCGCAGTCGATCGCCGTACCGTACAGCCGCTTCAACGTCTCGGGCTTGGCGCGAGTCGTGTCTTCCGTGACGTACATGACCGGGAGCCCCTGCCGTACCGCGAAGCTCACCGCTTCTTCGGTGGACTTGAGCATCCGCTCGATCGTCCAATCCTCGGTGTACTGCCGGATCGGGGAGGAGCCGATGAAGGTGGCGGCCTCGATCGGGATGCCGATTTCCTGGGCGATCCGCACGATGGGCTCGATATCGGCGATCACGGTGCGCGCGGCGCAGTTCGGAAAGATCGGCAGCTTCGAGTCCCGGATCTCGCGGGCGAGCGCCCGTACCTGCTCCACCACGCGCGGTCCCGCTCCCGGGAGGCCGATGTCGGCCGCGACGATCCCCAGGTCGGCCATCAGGTGCAGCAGCTTCCGTTTGACCTCGAGGGACGGGTCCTTCACGGAGGGGGATTGCAGGCCGTCGCGCAGCGTCTCGTCGTTGAGGTCCACACGGGCGCGGGTCCAGTCGAACGCCGCGCCGACGCGGTTCCAATCGTGGATCAAGTCCTGCTCGTTCATGCGCGTAGTGTCGCCCGGTTCCCGGGTACGGTCAAGTTGCTATCCCGCCTGGACGGCGATGCCGGCGATGTGCGGCGCGACGAGCCCTGCCGGCGCGAGGAACTGCTCCGCCTCGACCCGCGCGAACCCCGCCGCACGGATCGCCGACAGCGTGTCCCGATCCGGATGGCACCCGTCGGCGATCACGCGCCACAGCGGCCGCACCCAGCGCTGCAGGCGCCAACGCCACGTCCCGGCGGGCGCGGCCACATGCTCGATGAAGATGAAGCGCCCGCCTGGCTTCAGCACACGGCGGATTTCCCGCAGCGCCGTCGTGACATCGGCCACCGAGCAGAGCACCAGCGTCCCGATCACGGCGTCGGCACTCGCGTCCGTCACCGGAAGCCGCTCCGCGTTCCCGTCGCGCAGCTCGAAGGCCACACCCGCCTCCCGGGCAGCCCGTTCCAGGTACGGGCGGGCGTACGGATTCGGCTCCACGCCGATCCAGCGGACGTCGCTCTTCAGGTACGGCAGATTGGCCCCGGCCCCCGGCCCGATTTCAACCACGACTCCTGTCAGCCCGCTGAACAGACGCTGCTTCCGATCCGCCATCCAGTGCTCGTAGGGCCGGTTGCCGTGGGCGAGCAGCCACGGCACGATCCGTTTGTATCCCGGGAGCTCCATCGGACCAGTGTCGCGCGGGACGGCGCGGCGGTCAACCCGGGCGCCGCCCGTGTAGATTCAGGGCGTGGACAAGCTCATCCGCAGTCTCCATCACGTCACCGCCACGGTGAACGACGCCCAGCAGGACTTCGACTTCTACACGAAGGTCCTGGGCCTGCGGCTCGTGAAGAAGACCGTCAACTTCGACAATCACAACGTTTACCATTTTTATTACGGCAACGAAGCGGGCGTGCCCGGGACGCTCATGACCACCTTCCCCTACAAGGGATGGGGCGTGCCGGTCGGGAGCCACGGCGCCGGGCAGATCCGCGTCACCGCGTTCTCCATCCCCGAGGACTCCCTCGCGTTCTGGGAGCGCCGCCTGCGCGAGCGCGGCGTGGCGGTGCGCGAGGCTCCCCCGCGTTTCGGCGAGCAGGCCATCGCGATCACCGATCCATCGGGCCTCGTGCTCGAGCTCGTGGCCGGCCCGAACGACGCTCGGCCACCGTGGGTGTCGGACGAGGTTGATGCGCGCCACGCCATTCGGGGCCTGCACAGCGTCGCGATGCCGATCCGCGATCCGCGCGGGACGCTCCAGCTCCTCACCGAGGTTCTGGGATTCGAGGTGGTGAACGAGGGTGCGGGGCGCACGCGCCTGGCCGTGGGTGGTGACTTCCCGGGGCATGTCATGGACGTCCTCCCCGCCGCGGAGACGCCGGCCGGCGTGAACGGCCTCGGCACCGTGCACCACGTAGCGATGGCGGTAAACGATGGCGACGAACAACTGCGGATGCGTGCCGAGCTGCTGCGCCTGGGGCTGCGCGTGACCGAGGTACTGGACCGGCAGTACTTCCGCTCGATCTACTTCCGCGAGCCGGGCGGGGTGCTGTTCGAGATCGCCACTGTTCCCCCGGGGTTCACCGCCGATGAAACGCTGCCCTGCCTGGGGCAGGACCTGAAGCTGCCCCCCTGGGAGGAGCCCAACCGCGCGGACATCGAGTCCAAGCTGCCTCGCCTGTCCGAATGAGACGCGATGAAGCCGCACGCCGGTGAGCCGCTCGGCAGCGCCGGCGTGCCGCTCGGACAGGGCGCCGCCGTCGTGATCATGGTCCACGGCCGCAACGCGGCGCCTTCGAACATCCTCGACCTCGTGCCGCGATTCGAGCGCCCCGACTTCACCTACCTCGCGCCGGCGGCCGCCGGCCGTACCTGGTATCCGCTGAGTTTCATGGCCGAGCGGGCGCAGAACGAGCCGGGGATCTCGTCGGGGCTCTGGGTGCTCGAACGGCTGGTGGCTGAGGTCGTCGCGCGGGGGATCCCGAAGACGCGCATCCTGCTGCTCGGGTTCTCCCAGGGCGCCTGCCTCACCGCCGAGTTCGCCGTGGAGCACGCGGACCGGTACGGCGGCGTGATCCTCTACAGCGGCGGCGTGATCGGAGCGCCGGGAACGACGTGGGAGTATCCCGGCTCGTTCGCGGGCACTCCCGTGTTCCTGGGCTGCAGCGACGTGGACGCACACGTCCCCAAGACTCGGGTGGACGAGAGCGCCGCGCTATTCACCCGCATGGGCGCCACGGTGACCGAGCGGATCTATCCCGGGATGGGCCACCTCGTGAACGACGACGAGATCGCGTTCACGCGGGCATTGATGAACGCCGTCGTACAATCCCCCATTTGAGCCAGGAGCGTCGCAATGTTTGACTGGATCGGCTGGCTCGCCACCGCCGTGTTCGCAAGCTCGTATCTGTCCCGGCAGCAGGTGATCATGCGGCGCATTCAGGGTCTGGCCGCCCTCATGTGGTCCGTCTATGGAGGGCTGATCCACGCGCTTCCGGTCCTGGTCGCCAACCTGATCGTGGCCGCCATGGCGATCGGATCGTCGTTCATGAGGCCGGCCGCGGCGGAATTTCGGGAGCCAGCGGCTTGAGGGACGCTGTCCACTTGCTCCGTGTCGGCGGCTGGTAGGCGGCGAATCGGGTGAGCAGCGCCTGGGGTTCGGACTCGATCGCGAGCATCCCCCGATGCTCCGCGTTCAGGAAGCCCGCGGCCAGCGCGTGGTCGAGGAAGGCGGCCAGAGCGTCGTAGTAGCCGGCCACGTTGAGCAGGCCCACCGGCTTGCCGTGCAGCCCGAGCTGACCCCACGTCCACGCCTCGAACAGCTCGTCCAGGGTGCCGGCGCCGCCCGGGAGAGCGATGAAGCCGTCGGACAACTCCGCCATGACCGCTTTGCGCTCGTGCAGCGTCTGGACGATCCGCAGGTCCGAGAGCCCCGGGTGCGCGATCTCGCGCTCGACCAGAACGCGGGGGATCACCCCGACCACCTCGCCCCCACTCTGCAGCACGGCGTCGGCGACGGCTCCCATGCAGCCCACGCTCGCCCCGCCGTACACCAGGCCGATGCCACGCTCCGCCAGGGCGCGTCCCAACCCTCGAGCCGCTGCGAGAAACTGCTCCCCGTTTCCGGGACTCGAGCCGCAGAACACGCACAGGCGCATCGTCACTGCCCGCGCGCGGCGCCCGAGATCTCGACCTCGACGCGCTGTCCCAGCTTGAGGGGCGTCGGCTCCGTGAGGGCGATTTTCACCAGCAGCACGCGCGTGTCCTGCGGCCGGCCCGGGTCCTGTGGCTTGAGCCGCCGCCCCTGCACCACGTCGGGGATCTCCTCTACCCGACCGATCCAGGACTGCCCGGCGTAGCCCTCGGCCGTCACCTGCACTGTGGCGCCGAGTCGGATGCTCCCCGCGTCGAACTCGTCCACCTCGGCTTCGACGCGGGTGCGCGACAGGTTCGCCACCCGCGCGATGGAGTCTCCGGCGCTGACCGCCTCCCCCACGCGCACCGGACGCTCGAGCACGACCCCTTCGATCGGGGACGTGATCAACGCCTTGCGAACGACCGCGCTCAAGCGCTCGACGCTGGCACGCGCGACGTCGAGCCGGGCGCGGGCGCCATCCCGGTCGCGCACCGCCCGGTCGAGCGCCTGCTGCGAGGCCAGCGCGCGATCCTTGAGGACCTGCACCCGCTCCACATCGGCCTCGAACAGCCGGAGATCGGCCTCCGCCTCCACAACGTGCGCCCGTGCCTCGGCCAGCGCCGCGCGCTCTTCTGAGGCGTCGAGCTCGGCCAGCCGCTCGCCGCGATGCACCTGGGCCCCCTCCTCCACGAACACCCGCGCCACGATCCCCTGGAGGTCCGTGCCGACCGTCACGTCGGCATCCGGATACGCGACCAGCCGGCCCTCGGCACGAATCAACGGAGCCGTCGCGGCCGAAGCCGCCGGCTCAGCGACAGGTCCACTCCGTCCCCGCACGCGCAACACGAACGCCGACAGCGCCCCGAGGGCGGCGAGGGGCAGGATCACCCGCAGCAATACGGTCGTCGCTTTCATGGTCTCACTCCGTCCTCAGGCAGCAGCGTCGGTGATCAATTGGCCGTCCCGGATCGTCAACACCCGGTCGGCGATGGCCCGGACCTTCGGATCGTGGGTCACGATCAGCAGCGCGCGGTTCTCCCGCTTCGCCAGGTTCCGGAACGTCTCGAGGATCTGCATCCCCACCTGCGAGTCGAGGTTCGCCGTCGGCTCGTCGGCGAGCAGGATCGGCGGGTGCCCGGCCAGCGCCCGCGCCACGGCGACGCGCTGCTTCTGGCCCCCCGAGAGGTCGCGCGGCAGGAAGTCCTTGCGCTCCGCCAGCCCCACCGCGTCGAGCACGGCTTCGGCCTGGCGGCGCGCCGCGGTTCCCTTCACACCCTTGATGTTGAGCGCGTACTCGACGTTTTCCACGGCCGTGAGCGCGGGAAACAGGTTGAACTGCTGGAACACGAACCCGATCGATTTCCGGCGGATGCCGGGAAGCAGCTCCGGCCGGGCCGCATCGACCGGCACGCCGTCCACGGCCACGCGCCCGGCCGAGGCGGTCAGGATGCATCCCAGAATCGAGAGCAGCGTCGTCTTGCCCGAGCCCGAGGGCCCTTCGAGCGTGACGATCTCCCCGCGGTCCAGGGTCAGCGTCACCCCGCGCAGCACGTGCACGGGGTCGCGTCCTTCCGTGAACGTCTTGGCGACGGATTCTGCGCTCAGCACGGTCATAGGCCCAGTCCTCAAGTCCGGAATACGAGGGCCGGATCGATCCCGGCCACTTTGCGGAACGACACCATCGACGCGCCCAGGCAGAGCACGATCGTGCCGACGAAGACGAGCACGACGAGCGGGAACGGGATGATCAGCTTCAGGCCGGCGCCCGCCATCGCGGGGCGCAGCGCGAACGACGGCAGCACGCCGGCGACGAACCCCACCACCGCGGCGATCGACGCCTGCTTCGCCAGGATGAGGTAGATGTCCCGGTTCCCGCCGCCGATCGCCTTCACGGTGCCGAATTCCTTCAAGTGCTCCATGGTCGCCGTGTACAGCGTCTGCGCGACCACCACCAGCCCGACGAGGCAGCCGAGGAACACCGTGAGGCCGGCGTTCAAGCCCAGTCCGGTGCTCACGATCCAGTATTTGCGCGACTGCGCCGCCCACTCCGGGCCGGTATGCACGTCGTTGTACGGCAGCCGCCGCTGGATTTCCGCGCGCACCCGCTCGACGTCCGCTCCCGGCTCGAGCTTCACCAGCATGTAGTTGGTCTGGCCGGCGAGCAGCGTCCCCCCGATGCGCTGGGCCAGGTCGAAATCCATGAACCCCACCGGCGTCGTCGCGAAGGACAGCGCATCCGCGGTTCGTCCGATGATCTCGATGCGCGTGTTGTTGACCTCGCGATAATCGCCGACCCGGAACGCGCCCATGCGCTTCACCGCCGACTGGTCGAGGAACATGTAGGATCCACGCCGCAGGTCGCCGAGGTTTCCCTCGAGCACCAGCCAGGGCACGTTCCAGCGCTGGTGATCCTCGAGAGCATAGATCTCCGTGCTCTCCTGGGACCCGTTGGGGAGCGTCACGTTGTAGTAGCTCATGATCAGGTTGTCGGCCCGGGCCACCCCCGGCACCGACCGCACGCGCTGCACCAGGCCGTCCGGGAACGGATGCGGAAAGTCGATGTTGGGCGTGTTCTTCGACGTGACCCACAGGTCCGCGTCGACGTGCGAAATGATCACCGAGGCGTTGTCCATCAGGCCGAGGAACAGCCCGACCTGGACGAACACCAGCATGACGGCGAACGCCACTCCGGCGACGGTGATGGCGAAACGGAGCCGGTCGTGCAGCAGCGTCTTGAGGGCGAGGTCGGTCATGGAACCTTCTTCTCCGGAGCCAGGCCATCGATCAGCGCGTCGATGAGGAGCCGCGTCCGTTCCGCCAGCGGCCGCCACTCGACCCAGGGGTCCTCTTCCTTCCGGACGACCTGGAGCGCCGCGATGCCGTGGACACCGGCCCAGAACACCTGCGACACGAGATCCGGATCGTCCAACCCCGGCCGGAACCGCCCCGCCGCGATCGCTTCCACGACGCTGCCGCGTAGGAAGGCGTAAGCGTCTTCCTCGGGATTTCCCTGTCGCAGCGTGGACTCGGCCGGCGTCGGCGCCTCGGCCGACATCGGCGTCATGAACATCAGCCGGTAGTGATTCGGATTGCGCACCGCGAATTCGATGTACGCCTCGCCGGCGCGCCGAATACGCTCGATCGGATCTCGCACCGACATGAGATCGCGAAACCGCTGGGCCAACGCGAGGAAATCGCAGTTGCACAGCTCACGGATCAGCGCGGCCTTGTCGGCGAAGTGGAAGTAGATCGCGGTGGGCGAGTACTCGATCCGCTTGGCGATCGCTCGCATCGTGACGGCGTCGTAGCCGTCCTGGGCGAACAGCTCGCGCGCGGCGTCGAGGATCTTGCCGCGGATCTCCTGCCTTTCCCGTTCGCGCCGCTCTGTCACCACCATGATCATTCCTTGTATTTAACATCGTTATTATACTTAACGTTGTTAAGTATTGTCAAGTTTCATACTGCAAGATGTGTGTTGACAATGTATTAGCTGGCTGGTTTGGCGCGGGTCCCCGGGAAGTACCCGAGGAATCCCAGGATCAGGAAGGCGTAGAGGAGGCGCGGCTCGAACGTCGCGGCGAAGGCCGCCGCCCCGATGGCGAAGGCCCACATCGCGAGCTCTCCGACGAACGCCTGGCGCCACTGAGGGCGCGCACCGCTCGCAGGGACACGGGGGAGGAGCGCCGGCCACAACCGTGGCACCCGCGCCCGATACGCGTCGAACGCACCACCCTGCGTCTGCGCCAGTGCCGCCTCTTCACGCCCGATCAACCGCAGCACGAAGATGAGCAGGCCACCGACGATCACCACGAATCCCAACCGACTCGCCATCAGACCAAAGCACACCGCCAACAACAGCGTTCCGAGATAGAGCGGATTGCGCAGATGGCGGTACGGACCGTCCGCCACCAGGCGATCGGCGTGTAGCGCGTGGTCCTTCACGACTTCGGTGTGCAGGTACGCGCTGGCCCAGGTCCGCACGGCGGCGGCCAGGGCGGCGAGCAACGCGCCCGCTCCCAGCACCAGGTGCACGCCGGTCTCGCTGCCGCGGACCAGCGCGCTGGCCGCGTTCTGATGATCGAGAAAGGAGCAGGAGAAGCCGGCAAAGAAGAGCGCGGCGATCACCCAGAAGCGGTTGCGGAATTCGAACTCGGTGGCTTGCATGGGCGCAGACTACGGGCAGCAGGCGGCGAGGTTTCGCCGCCCCGGCTCAGGCGGTTGCCGTGAGCTCGATCAAGGTGATCTCGGCGGGCGCCCCCAGCCGCAGCGGAGGGCCCCAGTAGCCGGTCCCACGGCTCACGTAGAGCCACATCGCCTCGAGCCGGTGGAGTCCCGATACGAACGGCTGGAACAGCCGGACCAGCAGATTGAACGGGAAGAACTGGCCGCCGTGAGTGTGGCCGGAGAGTTGGAGATCGAACCCCGCGTCACGCGCCGCGTACGCGCTGCGCGGCTGGTGCGCCAGCAGCACACGGACGTCGCTGTCTGGCGCGCCGGCGACCGCCGCCACGGGGTCCGGCCCGGCCGAGAGATCGGTCACCCCGGCGAGCAGCAGACGGCCGTTGCCGCGGATCAGGAGCCGATGCTCGTTGGAGAGCACCGAGAGGCCGAGCCGTTCGAGCTCCCGGGTCCAGCCCCGCGGGTCCCAGTAGTACTCGTGGTTGCCGGTCACGAAGAAGCTGCCGAGCGGGGCCCGCAACCGGGCCAGTGGCGCGACGTGGTCCCGCAGCTCCGGCACAAAGCCGTCGGCGACGTCCCCCGTCACCGCCACGAGGTCGGGCGCCAGCGCGTTGGCGGCATCCACCACCGCGTCGACGAACGGGCGGCGGATCGTCGGTCCCACGTGCAGGTCGGAGAGCTGGACGATGCGCAGGCCCGCGAGATCGGACGGCAAATCGCGGATCGGCACCGTGACGCGTACGACCCGCGGACGCCGCGCCTGCACCAGTCCGACCGCCGTCAGCAGCAGGGCGCCGCTCACGATCACCGCGCTCTCATTCCGGAGGTGCAGCAGGTCGGCCGCGGCGAAGCAGACGATGAGCAGCGACGACAACCCCATCGCCACGTATCCGGCCCACTCCAGGGCGCGCTTTCCCCGCAGCCGCGTGCGGCCGGCGACGAACCCGGCGAACGGCAGCCAGGCGAGCAGAAGCACCACACCCCATCCGAGGCCGGCCGCGACGGCGGGCATCCCCGGTGCGCCGAGGAAATGGCGGCCCACATAGACGTGCAGCAGCGTCCAGATACCGCCGATGATGAGCAAGCGAGGGACGAACCGTCGCACGCCGCTCACGCCGCCAATCCCTTTACCGTCTGGAGCGCTTCAGCCACGTGCCGCGTGGGGTTGAGCCGCGAGGAAAACACCTGCCGCACGATGCCGTGGGTATCGATCACGTAGGTAATGCGCCCGTCGAGGATTCCCAGCGCCTTTCCCACGCCGTACAGCTTCCGCACCGACCCGTCGGCATCGGTCAGCAGCACGAACGGCAGCCGATGATGCGCGGCGAACGCCTGGTGCGAGGCGCTCGAGTCGGCACTCACGCCGACCACCTCCGCCCCCGCTTCGGTGAACACCTCGTACTGATCGCGGAAGGCGCAGGCCTCCGCCGTGCAGCCCATCGTTTCGTCCTTGGGATAGAAGTACAGCACGACGACCCTGCGCTGTACGGCCTCGGACAGCCGGAACGGCGTTCCGTCGGACCGGGGCAACGTGAAATCGGGTGCCGGTTCGCCCACGCGTGGCGGGGTTCCCATCAGTGGGCCACTGCTCCGCCCGGTCCTCCCCGGCTGCCGTGCATCAAGAGCAGCAGGGGGAGCGACAGCAGGAACGCCGCGCCGAACAGCAGGAACAGCTGCTCGAACGAGAGCATCAGGGCCTGCTTCTGCACGACCCCGTTGAGGATGGCCACCGCCTTGGTCTGCAGCAGCGATACCGGGACGCCCTGCGCCGCCAGACCGTGCTCCAGCATGGCCAGCCGCTCCTGGGTCGCCTGGGAGTAGAGCGTCACGTTCGCCATCAGGTCCGCGCGATGGATGTTCGCGAAGCGGGTCACCAGCGTCGCCGAGAGGGCGATGCCCACGCTGCCGCCCAGCTGCCGCGTCAGGTTGAAGAGCCCGGTCCCGTTCGGGATGCGGCTCATCGGCAGATCGGCGAGGGCGAGGTTCGTGAGCGGGACGAAGATCAGACCCAGGCCCACCCCGCGAAAGATCAGCGGCCAGAAGAAGTCGGACATCCCGCTGTCGGTCGTGAAGTGCGCGTGCTTCCACATCGACAGGGTGAACAACCCCACGCCGGCGACGATCGACAGCCGAGGATCGAACTTGCTGGACAAACGGCCCATCACGCCCATGGTGAATGCGCTCGCCAGCGCGCCCGGCAGGATCACGAATCCGGTCTTTTCGGCTGTGAACCCCTGCAGGTTCTGGAGGTACACGGGCAGCACGAACACCGTGGCGTACAGACACAAGCCGAGCACCGCGGCGAACACCACCCCCACGGCCAGCTGGCGACTCTTGAGGATGCGCAGGTCCACCACCGGGTGCTCGGTGCGCAGCTCGTGCCACACGAACGCCACGAGCGAGCTCGCGCTGACCAGTGCGAGCGCCGTCACCCCTCTGGAGTCGAACCAGTCGAGCCGCTCGCCCCGTTCCAGCATCGTCTGCAGCGCGCCGATCCCCACCGCCAGCAGTAGCAGCCCCACGTAATCCACCCGCTCCGCCTTCTGCTGGTGCCGCGAATCCTGGATGAACGAGAGCGTCAGCGCGAGCGCCAGGATGCCGAACGGGATGTTGATGTAGAAGATCCAGGGCCAGCCGGCCGCGTCGGTGATGTAGCCGCCCAGCGTGGGCCCGAGCGTCGGGCCCACCATGACGCCCATCCCGAAGATGGCCATCGCAGTGCCGTACTCCTCGCGCGGGAACTCCTCGTACAGGATCGCCTGGGAGGTGGACAGCAGCGCGCCGCCCCCCAGTCCCTGGACGATGCGCCACAGGACCAGCTCGGCCAGCGTGTGGGAATTGCCGCACAGGAACGACGCGACCGTGAACACGGCGATCGAGGTCGCGAAGTAGCGCTGGCGGCCGAAGTAGGCCGACAGCCACCCGGTGATCGGCAGGATGATGACGTTGGCGACGATGTAGCCGGTCGACACCCAGGCGATTTCGTCCAGCGTCGCCCCGAGCGAGCCCATCATGTGCGGGATCGCGACGTTGACGATGCTGGTGTCGAGCAGCTCGAGCACCGACGCCAGCGAAACGGTGATCGCGATGATGTAGCGGTAGCGATACCGGTCCGCCGACGCGGCGGCCGAGAGCGCGGGCAGTGTGGTCGCCGTCACAGCCGTATCACTTCGTCGTGATGGTGACGTTCACGCTCATCCCCGGCCGCAGCGGATGGGCCGGATCGGGCGCGCCGTCGGGGCTGATCCGTACGGGGATCCGCTGCACCACCTTCGTGAAGTTCCCGGTGGCGTTGTCCGGCGGCAACAGGGAAAAGCGGGCGCCGGTGGCGGGAGAGAGACTCTCGACATGCCCGCGGAAATGGACGCCGGGATAGGCGTCGACGGTGAAATCGACCTTGTCGCCGGGCGTCACGTCCTCGATCTGGGTCTCCTTGAGGTTCGCGGTGACCCACACGTCCTCCAGCGGCACCACGCTGAAGAGCGGCTGCCCCGGCTGCACCAGCTGGCCCACCTCGACGTTCTTCTTGCTGACGAGGCCGCCCTGGGCTGCGACGATCCGCGTGTAGGAGACCTGCAGCGCCGCCTGGTCGCGGGACGCGCGGGCCGAGGCGACGCGGGCATCCGCCCCGAGCAGCGCCGCCTGCGCCGCGGCCAGTGCCGCGTCCGCGCCGCGCACCGCGTTCTGCGCGGCGTCGAGCTGCTGACGACTCACGATCCCCTGGGCCGCAAGCGGCGTGAGCCGGTCGAGATCCCCGTGCGCCTTCTCGGCGTTCGCCTCGGCCTGCCGCACGGCGGCGTCCGCCTGCCCCACGCGCTGGCGCGAGCTGACGGTGGCCAGAGCGACCGCCAGGTCGGCTTCGGCCTGTTGCAGTTTGGCGCGGAAATCGCGGTCGTCGAGCACGACGAGCGTGTCGCCCGCGCGCACCGCCTGATTCTCCTCCACTCGCACCGCGGTCACGAACCCGCCGACCTTGGGGAGGACCGGCAGGATGTGCCCGTCCACCTGCGCGTTGTCGGTGCCTTCGTGCGAGCGCGCCCAGATCAGCTTGCGCACGCCGCCGGCGATGAGCGCGAGCAGCACGACGCCCAGCACCGCGAACACGATCTTGCGCCGTCCGCCGGGCGCGCCCGGCCGCCGTTCCTGGACCAACGGCGCTGCCGGGGCGGACGCCGGCCGGGAGGCACGCTCTTGCTGCACGTCAGGTTCTATCGTGGTAGCCATGATTCGTCCCTTTTCTCGTCGTCGGAGTTAGCGCAGCAGCCGGGCGACCCCGGCCGCGCGGGCCAGCGCCACGCGCGCCGCGGCAGCCGCGAACCGTGCATCGATATCGGTATCCCGGGCCCGCACCAGCGAGGACTGCGCCTGAATCACCTCGATGTTGCCGGCCACCCCTGCCTTGAACCGCTCCCGCGCCTGATCGAGTTCCGCCTGGGCGAGCGCCAATCGCTCGCGCGCGATCGTCTGCTGCTCCCCCGCGGACGCCAGGTCGAGCCGCGCCGCGTCCACGTCCGCCGCGATCTGGCGCCGCAGCTCCTCGTTCCGCAGGTCCGTACCCCGCACGACCGCGTCCTGCTCGGCCCGGCGGCCCTCGCGGCGAAACCCGTCCAGAATCGGTACGGTGACCTGCAACGCCACTTGCCGGGTCGCGATCCCGTCGAGCGGCGCCAGGCCGATCGTGCCGTAACTCGCGGACAGATCCAGGCGCGGCAGGCGTTCGGCCGAGATCGCGCGAGCGGCCTGCTGCGCCGCACGCCCCCGCGCGAGCCCGCCGGCGAGATCGGGCCGCCGGGCCAACGCCAGCGCGACCAGCGAATCCCGCTCGTCGGGCAGGTCGCTCTGGGCCAGCGAGGGGGCCAGCGTATCGGTCAGCTCGAGCGGCGTGTCGGAGGACAGCCCCAGGCTGCGGGCCAGGTCGATCCGGCTGCGCCGCTGCTCGTTGCGGGCGACGAGCAAGGCGCCTTCCGCCGCCACCAGCTGCGTCTGCGCGCGGGTGACGTCGATCTGGGTGCCGACCTCCGCGTCCTTCTGCGCCTGCGCCAGCCGCACCAGTTCGGCCGCAAGCGCGGAGTCGGCCGTCCGGGCGGCCACCACCGCGTCGGCGCGGGTCGCCCGCAGGTAGGCGAGCCCGGTGACCTGCGCCGCCCCCTCGATCGCCAGGGCACTGTCGGCCTCGACGCCCTGCAGCTGGGTGCGCGCCGAGCGCACCCGCGCGCGTCCCGCGTAGTCGAACAACGTCTGGGAAAGGTGGAGGCGGCCGTCATACAGGTCGAAGGGGCCGAGCACCCGGGGCAGCGCGAACCCGGGGAACTTGAACCCGAAGGCCTGCGGGTTGAGCGTCTGGCTGACCCAGCTGCCGGTGGCGGAGAAGTCGGGCAGCAGCGAGGCGCGGGTCTGTCGCACGCGGGCGCGGGCCTGGTCGATCTGGAACCCCGCCAGCGTCACGGCCGGCGCGGCGCCGGCTGCCCGCGCGACCGCGTCGGAGAAGGAGAGGCGCAGGGGTGCGCCGGGCGACTGCGCGGCCGCCGGAACGAACACGACGCCGAGCGCCGCGACGGTGAGTGCGAAGGATCTACGCATTGGCGATGCCATGGAGGTACAGGTCGATGTGAGTGTCGAGGTACTTCCCGACGTCGAAGCCTTCCGGCATGCAGTGCGCGAAGGCGCGCTGCGCGACGGTGGCGTGCATCAACGGGGAGAGGGCGAGTTTGGCGGCGACGCGCACGTCCACCCGGCGGAACTCGCCGCTCTTGATGCCGCGCTCTATGACACCGCCCAGCAGGCGGTGCCCGCGGGTCACGACTTCCTCGTAGTAGAAGCGCGCGAGCTGGGGGAAGTTGCCCGCTTCGGCCATCATCAGCTTTGGGATCCCGCCCAGGGCCGTGTCGTACACCAGGCGCCAGTACTCCCGTACCAGCCGCTCGAGGAGCTCGCGCGCGCTGCCGGTGAACGAGGCAGCGGTCGACTCCCCCTGGGCGATCACGGGAACGATGGTCTCCCGCACGACGGCCTTGAAGAGGGCTTCCTTGTTCTTGAAGTACAGGTACAGGGTGCCCTTGGTGATGCCGGCGCGGCGGGCGACATCCTCGAGCCGGGTGGCGGCGAAGCCGCGCTCCACGAATTGCTCGAGCGCCGCCGCGACGATCTCCTCAGGCCGGGCTTCTTTGCGTCGCTGCCAGCGCGGCTTGGCGCGGCGGGGACGGCGGGTGGCGGATTGTGGCATGATGAAACGCCTCGCAGTTACTTACTGAAGGGTCAGTAATTAATCTGGGGCGGGAGATTTTGCAAGGGATCTTCATGCTGGATTTGTCAGGGGTCGGTGGGGCTATTTCGCCGCGGCCAACTCCCCGGCGTCCATGACGCTGTCCGAGACGCTGCGATTCTCGAGCACCTGCCCGTCTCCGATCACGGAGCGTTTCACCTGGGCGTGGGCCAGCCGCACGTCCCGGCCCAACAGCGAATGCTCGACCGTGCTCCCCTCGACGCGGCTCCCGCCTTCGATCGTCACGTTGGGGCCGATGGTGCAGTCCTTGAGGGTCACCCCCGGCTCGATCCGTACCGGCTCCCGGATCACGACGCCCGGCGCCGCCGGCGGGACGAGTCCGCGGCCGGTGCGCAGCAGGTGCTCGTTGGTCTCGAGCAGGGTGTCCACCTTGCCGCAGTCGTACCAGCCGCCGACGCTGGCGGTGAGCAGCCGCTTTCCCTGATCCACCATGTACTGGAACGCATCGGTGAGGTAGAACTCCCCGCCCTTCCCCGGCGCTTGTCCCAGCACGTGCGCGATGCCGTCGAACAGGGTGCGCCAGTCCTTGATGTAGTACAGCCCGATATTGGCGAGCCGCGACACGGGCGTGTCGGGTTTCTCGACGATGCGCCGCATGTAGCCGTTCGCATCGGTCACGATCACGCCGAAGCGCTGGTAGTCCTCGACCTCCTTCGCCCACAGGATCCCATCGGCGTCGCTCGTCCGGATGAGCGAGAGGTCGGCGTCGAACAGCGTGTCCACGAAGATGATCATCACGGGCCCGTCCACCCACGGCCGGGCCAGGTTGATCGCGCCCGCCGTCCCGTCCAGCGTCTGCTGCTCCACGAAGCGGGCCGGCACGCGGTAATGGGTCCGGATGTAGCGCTCCACATCGGCCTTCAGGTGCCCCGTAATCACGAGCAGCTCTTCGACGTCGAAGCCGGCGATCGTGTCCATGACGTAGTCCATCACCGGCCGGCCGGCGACGTGCACCAACGGCTTGGGCACGCGCTTGGTGAGCGGCAGCAGGCGCGTCCCCTTACCCGCGAGCGGGACGATCACTTTCATGGCACTCTCCCGTAGCGGTCTTTCAGGCGGATCACGTCGTCGATCTCCGGTGTGGAGGCCTCGAGCAGGTCGCTGGTCACGACCGCCTCGAACTGGTGGATGACCGTCGGCAGGATGTGGAACGCTTCGCCCTGGGCGAGCCGGCGCTCGATCAGGGTTTCGCCCTGCTGCAGCCGCAGGATGATCTCCCCGCTCAGCACGTAGATCGATTCATCCTTGCGCTCGTGGTACTGCAGGCTCAGCACGTGCCCGGCCTCGACATGCAGGATCTTGCCCACGTAGCGGTCGGTGCGGGCCCAGATGATCTCGTGGCCCCAGGGCTTCTCGACCCGATAGGGCAGCTCTTTCACGCGTCCACCGGAACGAGCGACAGGGCGAGCGACGACGGAGCCGTGACGCAGGCGGTGACGCAGACGCCGCAACCGACGCATCCCTCGGGCTTCAGCACCGGGTGCCCGCCCTTGTCCATCGCCAGCGCGCGCTCCCCCATGGGACAGGAGCGGGCGCACACGCCGCAGCTCGCGCCGTGAAAGGTGATGCAGCGGTCCACGTCCAGGCTGAGCACGCCGAGCCGCACGCCGAGCCACCCGTTGGGCGGCAGCACGAGGGCCGTGGTGGGACAGGCGCGGGCGCACGGGATGTCGTCACAGGCGACGCACGCTTGTATCGAGGGCTCGAGAATCGGCGTGCCGGCGGCGAGCCCCGCGCCCGGCGGCGCCTTGCGGATGGCATGGGCGGGGCAGACGTCCACGCAGGCGCCGCAGCGGGTGCACGCGGCGAGGAACGCCATTTCCGGCGCCGCGCCGGGCGGCCGGAACCAGCGCCGCTGGACGACGCGCTCCTCGGCGCGGCGGGCCACTTCGCGCGCCAGCTTCCCCATGCTGTCGCGGAAGAATGCGCGGCGGTCCCCGGCGTCCTGGGCCATCTCAGAAGCTCGGCTCGAGCGACAGCTGCCAGCGGAACGCCGCGCGGCCGTCGCCGGGCCTGGCGTCGGCCGCGAAGGTCCAGCGATTGACGAGGAGCGGGAACTCGACCCGCATCGTCCACGAGAGGTCGCCGATCTGGTGCGTCGAGACGATGCCGACGCCGGCGTCCCACAGGGTCGTCACCGCCGCACTGCCGCTGGCCGCGACGACCGCCGCGGAATCGACGACGCCGCCGTCGCCGAAGGTCTCCAGCGCGACGCTCCGCACCAGGCCACTGCTCGCCCGAAATACCCTCCGGCGCAGCTCGACGTTCGCGCTCGCCGCCCAGCGGCCGCCCAGGCCGGGGGCGAAGCCGCGCAGATTGGCGTCGCCCGGCTCCTGGTAATGAAAGTCCGGTCGCACGAAGAGCGCCCCACTGCTGCGCAGCAACGGATTGGTGAACGTTTCATAGGGATCAGCGCCCGCCACGTAGATGCGGCGCTGCAGCGGCGGCGGGGAGTGGGCCAGGTATCCGCCGGCGAAGAGCCGGATACCGAGCGTCGTGCCGCCCCAGAACGGCCGGCGCGCCGACAGCTCCGCCGTGCCCCGCAGGAACCCTTCGACGTCGTAGCGGTTCACGGCGGTGATTCCAGGACCGGGATAGCGATAGACGACGCCCCCGCGCACGCCGAGGCGGGCGTGCAGCCGCGTCCGCCCGGCGGGCCAGGTGGACGCGATCCACGGCCCCGCCTCCACGGTGCCCGCATCGTCCCACAGGGTGGGGTCGAGGTAGGCGACGTCGGTCGTCGCCATCCACAGCGCATCGAACCCCATGTGCGGATCGGCCTGGTCCACCCAGCGCTGCCGCGCGCTGCGGTCCCAGGACAGCAGCGCCCCCGCCCGCCCCTCCACCACCCAGGCCGACACCGCGGTCGTGGCACGCGGCGTGGGATGGCGCACGGGATTCTCCCAGCGGCCGTAGAAGCCCCCCTGACCGCCGGTGCGGGTCCCCGCGCTCGCCAGCACGAGGCTGCGATCGAACCGACCCAGGTAGTTCGAGCGGCTGCGGAGCCCCAGCGTGAAGCCGGCGGCATCGTTGGACCACGCCACCGGCAACAGCGCATCGACCAGGCGGTCGCGCCGCACCACCTCGCTGGTGGGATTGTCGAGCCGCAACGCCGTCCTGGCGCGATCCCGGAAGAGCCCCTTCGGCTCGCGGTTGTTCAGCATGTCCCAGTCGTGGGCGCGCAGGCGCGGATCGAGCATCAGGCGGCCCGGCTTTTCGTCGGCGGTGAACTCGACCCGCTCGACCTCCGGCCGGCCCGTGGTCCGGGCGTAGATGCGGTGCTCGTCGCCGATCTCGACCGGCATCCAGCCGTCGCCCAGCCGGCGGACGGTGACCGCCATATTCCAGCGCCCGTCGGGGAGGCGGCGGCGCTCGACTTTCTGCAGCTGGTAGTCGATCAGCGGCGTGCCGTGCAGCCACTGCCCGAACAGCCAGCCCAGGTCCTGGCCCGAGACCTCCTCGCACACCGCGCGGAACTTGTCCTCGTCCACGTGCTGCAGCCGCCAGCGGGCGTACCAGGTGCGGAGAATGCGCCGCATCACGTCGTCGCCCACCACGTAGCGCAGCTCCTCGTAGAACAGCTGCGCCTTGTTGTAGATCATCTCGTTGTAGACGAAGAAATCGCGGTAGTCCTCGCTCACCATCGAGACCGGCTGGCTCCAGCGGTCGATATCGTCGAACAGGATCCCGGCCTCGAGCTGCGGATACTCGTCCTCGCCGCCGTGGGTCGCGGTGTACCACGCCGTCTGGAAGCTGGTGAACCCTTCGTCGAGCCAGCCCTCGCGCCACTCGTTGTTGGCGAGGATGCCCATCGTGTAGTTGTGCCCGACCTCGTGCAGGATCAACCCCTGCGACGCGCCGCCGTTCATCACCATCATGGGGAACTCGGTGCCGCCGCCCTCGATGCGGTGCGCGTTGGTGAGCTGCGGCCAGGCGAAGGGGCCGTACAGCGAGTCGAGCCAGGCGAGCGCCGTTTCGGTGCGCTGTACCGCGATGCCGTGGCCCCAGGTCGCCGTGTCCTGCGGTTGATACAGCACCCGCACCACCACGTTGCCGTAGCGCCCCTGCTCGTACACGTACTGGGGGTTGAGCGAGAACGCGAAGTGGTGCACCTGCTCGGCCCGGAAGCGGACCGTCTTGCGGCCTGCTGCCGCAGCCGGGCAGTCGGCGGGCACGGCGCCGTAGTAGTCCCGCTGGTAGTCGACCGCGATATCGGGCATCGCGCGGGCGCGCTCCCACCCCGGGTCACCGCACACCGGCACGCCGGTGGCGCCGATGACCTCGTCTTCCGGAAGATCGAGCGTCACGTCGAACGTACCGAATTCGCCGTAGAACTCCCCCGCCGGGTAGAGCGGATGGGCTTCCCAGCCGTAGCGGTCGAACACCACGACCTTGGGATACCACTGGGCGAAATCGAAGCGCCGGCCGTTGCGGCCCTGGCGGCGCGGCAGGGTCGAGGGGCGGGCGCGCCAGTCGATCTCCACGACCAGCGAATCGCCGGGCGCGAGCGCCCGCGGCAGCCGCCAGTGCGCGACGGTCGAATCGGGCGCGAACGGATAGTCCGGCGGCGACGCGACGCCCATCACCGTGGACGCCGTGATCCGCTCGAACGCGTAGTCGGGATCCCGCAGGTGCTGGAAGCGCACCCGTCCCTCGGCCGAATCCGCTGCGCTCCAACGGGAGCCCGGCCGGAAGGCGTTGAGATACTGGTGCACGTAGAAGTCGGACAGCGTGGTGGGCGAGCGGTTCACGTAGCTGATGCGCACGTGCCCGGTGAGCACCCCGGTGGGCTCGTCCAGCGCGGCGGTGATGCGGTAGGCGACCTGCTGCTGCCAGTAGGGAGCGGCAACAGAGTCGGTGAGCGCGAGAACCGCGAGCAGCGCGAGCATGGAGCGAGGAAACTACCACGGCCCGGGCGCAGCGGGGAGCCTGGACGCGGAATTCGGACGTGCACCGCGTGTTTCGGACGACAGCTCCGGCGGTGATTCGTCTCAGGTTGTGGCCCGGCGCCGATCGTGGCGCCGGTCCACCCTTTGACGAAGGAGCGACCGATGTCTACTCCGCGCAACATTCTCGCCGTGGGACTCGCGCTGGTCGTGGCGAGCGCCTGCGCCGAGCGGCCCACGACCACCGCGATGGGGCCGGACAGCAGCGCCGGACCCGCCGGGTCGGCGTCTCCGGTGGCGCGGCGGCCCGAGCGGCTCGCCCGCCTGTTCGCCCGCGCGCTCGCCAACCCTGGGTTTCGGGCGTACGTGAAAGCGCAGCTCGACTCGTCGCCGTTTCCGGAGCACAAGATCCAGCTGCAGACGTTTCTGGGCGCGAGGGGCCGCCGGGCGCTGCGCGACCTGGCGGAGCAGAACGGCACCACCGAAGCCGACGTGCAGCAGGAGGCGGGCGCAGCGATCCCGCTCGAGGTGTATCTCCCCGTCCCCGCCCAGCGGGCCGCGTGGAGCGGGGATGCGAACGTGCTCGTGGCCACGGCCCTCGCCGACCGGGAGGCCCCGGTGGCATTCTCCCCCGACGGCCGCCGCGCGGTGCTCAGCCCGGATGCACCCCCGGCCACGCCGGTGATCGCCGTGGTACCGGTCGAGACCGACTTCACCACACCGGCGCGGGCCCAGTGCCTCGACTGCCCGTCCGACGGCAGTGGCGGGACCGGTGGGGGGACCTCCCCGGTTGGCCTGTTCATGACGAAGGCGCATTTTGACGGAGATTATGAGGGTTGGTTGAAAGGCAACCCCGAATATGAGATCCATGTCCTCGGCCAGTCGGGGCAGAAAGACTCGTTGGCGGACTACCAATGCGCCGGAGAGCACGCAGGCGGGCCCTATGCATTCGATCAGAACACCAACGATTGGACGGGGAGCGTGCTGTTGTTCAGCCAGACGCAGCTCGACGGCTACAAGGCGGCTCACCCCGGACAGAGCCTGCGGGTCCTCGCGTTGGAGGACGACGACACGGCGTGCAAGATCATCACCGACAAGCACGACCTGAGCCGGCTCTTTCAGGTGGTCGACAGCATCTACTCGAAGCGGACCGGAGGCCGCGACACCACGATCGCGAGCACGAAGTACTACAAGGCTGCGAGAGTCTTGCGGGACCTGTTCGCGTTGCTCGCTTCCTTCATCAAGACGAGCGATGACCTGATCGGAACCGCGGTTGAGGACCAGGTCGTCGGCACGCTGTACCCCGGCTTCAACTGGATCGTGAAGGGCAACAACAACATCACCCACGGGTGGCTGAACCTGGAGATGCACTGAGAATGAACCTCCTGCGGAAGACCCGCGTTGCGGTCGTGCTGATCACCCTCTGCGCCGGCATTCGGACCTCCGTGGCCGCACAGTGGGGGATCGGGCTCGATGTGCAGCGGTCCGCCTACGGCGGCAGCTCGAAGGACACGACCACCAACGGACCCGGGGGGTCGCTTCGACCGGCAAAGACGCAGGCCATCGCCGTGCGGCTGGACCGGCGCTGGACGCGGTTCACTGCCGGTCTGGCTGTGCGCGCAGCCCGCTCCGCGGCGGTGTTGGATGCGCCGGACATCTACGTCGGCATCGGCGGGGAGTTCACGTCAATCGAGGTCCTGCCGGAAGTGAGATGGCAGGCGGCACGATCGAGGCGGGGCGCGGCGCTGGAGCTGTACGGAGGACCGGTGATCGGCGTATGGACGTTCGAGGATTTCGGTGAACGACTGGTCCCCGGGGCGACCGCCGGAGTCCACGGAGTGTTTCCGATCTTCGATCGCCTGGCACTGTCGCTGCGCATCGGCGGCAGCCTGATGCGATCCGTGTTTCGCGACGGGGAGTTGCCTCCGCAGGCTGTCCCCAAGCCGACGCGCCGCAGCGAGATCGCCCTCGGCCTGCGATACGGCCGCTGACAAAGAACGGCGGCCCGGGATCTTCCCGGGCCGCCGCCCTCGTCCCACCTCCCGCCTCCCCGCCCCTTCTACTCCCCCGTCAGCATCCGCCGTCGTAGGAGATTGAGCCGCCGCTTGAGCGAGCCGTCGTACACCCGGTCGCCGACGCGGACCACCACCCCGCCCAGGATGCGCGGATCGGGTCGGAAATGGGCCCGCACTTCCTTGCCCAGGACTTTCCCCAGCCGCTCGACGATGCGCTGCTGCAGGCTCGCGTCGGCGGGCGCCGACAGCGTCACCCCGGCATGCACCCGGTTCTCCTTCACATCCACCAGCGCCTGGTAGGCCAGCGCGATGTCCTGCATCAGCCCCTGCCGCCCGCGCCGCACCACCGCCCCGAGGAAACGGATGAGCTCCGGCGGCGCCGTGCCCTCGAGCGCCTCGGCGAGCAGCCGGATCTTCACCGTCTTGGTCACGCGCGGCGAATCGAGCACGACCGCGATCGTCTCGTCCGACTGGATCGCGCCCGCCAGCGCGTCCATCAGCCGGCCGATCGGCTCGACCTGGCCGAGCCCTTCGGCGGCCGCCAGCAACGCCTCGGCGTAGTTCTTGGCGATAGTGGCGTTCTTCAATGGCGCTCGAGCGTCCCCAGGTAGTCCAGCACCAGGCGGCGGTTGGCGTCACTGTCGAGATTCGCCTCCACCAGCCTCGACGCCGCGGCGATCGAGAGATCCACCGCTTCCCGCCGCAGCGCCTGAATCGCCTTCTCCTTCTCGGCCTCGATCTCGCGCCGCGCCCGCTCGAGCAGCTGCTCCTGCTCTTCGCGGGTCTTCGCCAGGAGCTGCTCCCGCTCCTTCTGGGCCACGCTCTTGGCACTCGTCATGATCTCCTGCGCCTCGGCGCGGGCCTTGTCGAGCGCCTGCTTGTGCTGCTCGAGCAGCCGCGCCGCCTCGGCGTTGGCCTTCTCCGCGTCCGCCAGCTGCTTGGCGATGCGCGCCTCGCGCTCCTCGACCGTCTTGAGCAGCGCGGGCCATCCCAGCCGCCACAGGACGACGCACAGCAGCCCGAAGATGAGGAGCGTCCAGAACATGATGCCCGTGTTGATGCTGAACGGGCTGAACTGCTCCGCCGCGGCGGGGGGGGGCTCCTGCAGCAGCAGCAACAGGAGCGGCATCACTTCAGCAGCTTGAAGAGCAGCGCGAACACCAGCGCCGCGAGGCCCACGCCTTCGACGAGGGCCGCGGTCAGGATCATGGCGCCGCGGATGTCGCCCGACGCCTGCGGCTGACGCGCGATCGCCTCGACGGCCCGGCCGCCGATCTGGCCGATGCCGATACCGACCCCGACGACGGCGAGGCCGAGTCCGATGCCCGCGCCGAGCAGCGCGTTGGTGTTGAGGGCCGTCACCGCGTCGGGCGCGGCCTGGAGCAGCAGCAGCATGTTCACCATGACCATCCTCGAGGAGTGTGGGACCGGTTGCCGTCAATGCGCATGCTGCATCATCCCGATGAAGACGGACGTGAGCAGCGCGAAGATATACGCCTGCAGGAAGGCCACCAGCAGCTCGAGCAGCATCATGAACAGCACGAACGCCACCGAGCCGGCGGCCACCGCCCAGTTGGCGAAGATGAAAATCAGGCCGAGCAGCGCCAGGATCACGAAGTGCCCCGCCGTCATGTTGGCGAACAACCGCAGGCAGAGCGCGAACGGCTTCACCACCTTGCTGATGAGCTCGATCGGGGTCATGAGCATCGCCATCGCCACGGCGCCGCCCCCCCGCATGCCCGGCGGGACAAAGACGACGGTCTTCAGGTAGCCCTTCGGCCCCAGGGCGAAGAAGCCCGAGATCTCGGTGATCAGGAACGTCAGGATCGCGAGCGTGCCGGTGACGACCAGGTTGCCCGTGGGGGCGGCGCCCCAGGGGAGCAGGCCAAGCAGGTTGCAGTACAGGACGAAGAAGAAGAGCGACAGGATGTAGGGAGCGAACTTCGCCCCGTTGTGCCCGATGTTGGCGATGGCGATGTCGTTGCGGACGAAGAGGACGATCGCCTCGATCGCGGCGCCGAACCCCGAGGGCGCCTTCCCCTCGCGCTGCCGCCGCTGCACCTGCCGGCCGGCGTACCACACAGTGGCGACGATGAGCACTGCCGCGAGCAGCATGAACGCCACGTGCCGGGTCGGCGACACGTCCACCCCGAACAGGGTCCACCCGGTCGGCAGGTGCACCTCGCCGACGAACGGCAGCTCCAGCACATGGCTGTCCGCCGTGTGGTGGAAGATCATCCCGCCGATATCGGGTGCTTGCATCATTTCAGGAACCTGATCTCCAGGAACAGGAGCGGTAAGAGCACGCCCAGAAATCCGAGTGTCGTCGCCAACAAGGGCAGCGCGGCCCGATGCGTGGCCGCCACCGCCAGCAACCCGCCGAGCGTCAGGGCGCGGATCCCCATGCCGCCGAACCAGCGCGCCAGAAACACCTGCTGCGATGCGTCCATCGCCGGCTTGAGCAGCGCCACCGCGGCGAGCTGCGCCGCGAGCGCCACGCCGCCGCCGATCATGGCGCCACGGCCCCCGACCCACGCCGCCACCGCCACCAGGACGAGTCCGACGCCCAGCAGGGCCCCGTACCCCCTCACCCGCCGCCCGTCCCCTGTCCCTTCCGCTTCTTCTCCGCGGCCGACTCGGCGGTGACCCGGTAGTAGATGCTCATGAACCCACCGAAGCCGCCGAGGAACCCGCCCGCGATGGCGAACAGCGGCCGCGTGTGCAGCCAGCCGTCCACCAGCCACCCCAGCGCACCGAACCCCAGGATCGCGAAGGCGAAGACAAAGCCCATCGCGAAGTATTCGTAGCCCTGACCGTAACTGCGCGATTCGTTGTTCGGGTCGTCGGGTGTCATGCGACGCGCGAAAGCTACGCCCTTGTGAAATTTTTCGCAAGCAAACGGTCAGGGGTGCAACTTTATGTGGCACTTGGGAGTACGATATAGTATCCTACGCACCCTATGACCACTACGCCACGACCCACTGCCTCGTCCCAGGGCGACGTCGAACTGCTGGAGCGGCTCGCCGCGGCGCGCCAGGCGCTCGTCGCGCAGGTGGGGCAGCGCATCGTGGGACAGCGCGACGTGGTGGACGGCATCCTCACCGCCGTCTTCTCGGGCGGGCACGCCCTGCTGGTGGGCGTTCCGGGGCTCGCCAAGACGTTGATGGTGCAGACGGTGGCCGAGGCGCTCGAGCTGAAGTTCTCGCGCATCCAGTTCACGCCGGATCTCATGCCCTCGGACATCACGGGGACGGAGATCATCGAGGAAGACACGACCACCGGCAAGCGCGGCTTCCGGTTCGTGCGCGGCCCCGTGTTCGCGAACATTGTGCTGGCGGACGAGGTGAACCGCACGCCGCCCAAGACGCAGGCGGCGCTGCTGCAGGCGATGCAGGAGCACCAGGTGACGGCGGCGGGCCAGACGCATGCGCTGCCGGCGCCGTTCTTCGTGCTGGCCACGCAGAACCCGATCGAGCAGGAGGGCACTTATCCCCTGCCCGAGGCGCAGCTGGACCGGTTCATGTTCGAGCTGCGGGTGGGGTATCCGTCGCGCGAGGAAGAAGAGACGATCGTGGACGCGACCACGGCCGATCACTCGACGCGGATCACGCCGGTGTTGACCGCCGACGACGTGCTGGGACTGCAGCACCTGGTGCGGCGCATTCCGGCCACCAAGGCGCTGGTGGGAGCCGCGGTGTCCTTGGTGCGGATGACGCGGCCGGACGACGCGACCGCGCCGGACTTCGTGCGCGAGTACATCTCGTGGGGGGCGGGGCCGCGGGCGTCGCAGTATCTGGTGCTGGGCGCGAAGGCGCTGGCGGCGCTGGACGGGCGACCGGCGCCCGACTACGAGGATGTGAAGCGGGTGGCGCCGCTGGTGCTGACGCACCGGCTGGTGATCAATTTTGCGGCCGAGGCGGCGGGGAAAGCGGCGCCCGATCTCGTGGCCGAGCTGGTCGCGGCGGGGCGCTGGCTCCCTAGGTAAGCGGCTGGGTGACGGGTACGGCCCGGTCGATCCAGCAGCGGAAGTCCGCGCCGAGCGACACGCCGTAGCGGGCACTCTCCACCACAATCCGATCGAGGTACCAGTCGGGGGCGTTGCCCTGGTCGTCGCGTTGCACCGTGATCGTGCGCAGCGGACCCAGGTCGGGGCTCTCGAGCGTGATGTAATTCCACGCGTTGCGCTCCATTCGTGCGCGCCAGTGGGTGTCCACGGTGACGCCGGCCGCGCTCGTCGCCCCGGTGAGGGTGAATGTCACCCGGGCGTCGGTCCCTGCCATCGATTTGTCTCCGGTGTGAACGATGAGCCCGTAGGCGGCGCGCGGGCCCACGAACGGGTCCTCGGCGCGGGTGGCGAGGCGGATGGTGGACTGGAACTCGGGCTCGGCGCTGATGCTGCGCAGCCGCGCCACGTTGTTCGTGATGATCCCGTCCACGCCGATGCGGATGTACTCGCGCATCAGGCGTGCGTCGTCCACGGTCCAGGCGTAGGTGAAGCGCGGGGCGCCGGCGGCGGCGCGCAGCTCGCAGGCGCGCTCCAGCGAGGGGCGGACGTTGGGGCCGAGGATCGAGTTGAGGAACGAGATCCCGTTGCCGTAGCAGTGGCGTTCGACCCCGGCATTGGTGAAGAAGCCGGCGATGCGGACCGGGTCGTTCTCCTGGTCGATCATCAGGGCTTCGCGGGGGCGGAGGTCGTGCTTGATGGCCTCGAAGATCGCGGTGTGCGAGAGGCTCGCGACCGAGATGATGACGTTGAGATCGGTGTCGAACGTCAGGAGCGACCGGATCGTCTGGACCAGCGTGGCGCCCAACTCCAGCGTGGCGGCCCTGGGTTTGCAATCGAACACGACGAGCGCCAGCTCGGGTCGCTCCAGGGCGATCTGGTGCAGCGCGGTCAGGTACTCGGTGAGCGATGGGGCGCCGGGGCCGGAGCCACCGCCAAGCAGTCCGGCCTCGCCGATGCACAGCTGATCGGGCCGAGCGGCGTAGACGTTGACGTCCGGCTCGATGGCGTTGGCGCCGGCGTCGAGGGCAGCCCGGACGGCCTCGAGAGTATTGGGGTTATGCGCCAGAGCGTAGAACGGTCTGATCACCGTGGCTTTCGCTCCTTTTGTTGATTCTTCTCAATTCGGACGCCCCGGACGGGCTTCAATCCTTTGTCAATCAATATGTTGACAATGGTTTGAAGATGGGCCCTTATTCTCTAGACCGGCCGTCGTGCAGAGGTAGCGTCGTGGTCCTTCACATGGTCCCCCATTTCCGGTTGCTGACGCTGGGGGCACCCTTGCTCGTCCCCGCCACCAATGAGGCGGTGCGCTACCGCACGCGCAAGCACTTCGCCTTGCTCATCCGCCTGGCCCTCGAGCCGGGCCGAAAATTTGCCCGCGATTACCTCATCGACTTGCTGTGGCCTGACGTGCCGAGCGAGCGCGGCCGACACTCGTTGTCGCAAGCGATCACGGTTTTGCGGCAGACCCTGGGGCGCACCGCGGTGGCGGCGCATCGCACGACCGTCGCCTTGAACGAAGGTGTGGTCGAAGTCGACGCGTTGCAGCTGGAGACGTGCGGGGCAGAGATCCGCGGCCCATTCCTGGAGGGATTCGAGCTCCGGGGGGCGCGGGGGTTCGACGAATGGCGCGAGGCGTTGGCCGCCCGACTCTACCCCCGAATCCGCGACTGCCTCGTGAAGCGGATGGACGCGGGGCGCCGCATCGGCGATTTCGACACAGTGGAGCGGAACGCTCGGCTGCTCGAGGAGCTCGATCCGCTGTCCGAAGACGCCGTGCGCGGCATCATGGAGGCGCGTGCCTGGGTGGGAGATCGCAGTAACGCGCTCAAGGCGTTCGGGCGCTTCGCCGGGCGCCTCACGGAGGAGCTCAACGCGAAGCCCAGTCCGGAGCTGGTTCGCATCGCCGACCTGTTGCGCGAGGGGCGGCGGGCGGCTCCCCGGCCCACGCCCGACGGGGTGCCGCCGCGTGAGGAGCGGCGGTTCGAGGCGGAGACGATCATCGGGCGAGAGAAG
>Ga0326731_1000016_pt1 | contig 43030 bp, 40 predicted proteins | sample MHFSIPfraction_FD_207645 | JGI IMG/M metagenome (GOLD analysis project Ga0326731, IMG submission 207645) | Lab enriched peat soil microbial communities from Michigan Hollow, Ithaca, NY, United States - MHF9FY SIP fraction | ecosystem: Environmental > Terrestrial > Soil > Wetlands > Peat | place...
ACCTGCTGACGGCGATCGTCGGCTACGCGACGCTGCTGGACCGCGCGCTGCCGGTGTCCGACGAGCTGCACGAGGAAGTCCAGGAGATCATCGGCGCGGCGCGTCGCGCGGGCACCCTGACGCAGCAGCTGCTGGCGTTCAGCCGCAAGCAGGTGCTGCGGCCCACGGTGCTCGACGTGAACGTGGTGGTGCGCGACATGGAGCGCATCCTGCACCGCACCATCGGCGAGCACATCGCGCTCGAGACGTCGCTCGAGCCGGGCCTCGCCCCGGTGCGCGCCGACGCGAGCCAGCTCGAGCAGGTCATCATGAACTTCGCCGTGAACGCGCGCGACGCGATGCCCGGCGGCGGGCGAATCACGATCGAGACCGCCAACGTGCCGCTCGACGCCGAGCTCGCCCAGGCGCATCCCGAGGCTCGCCCGGGCGCCTACGTGCTGCTCGCCGTGTCGGACACCGGCACGGGGATGTCGCCGGAAGTGAAGGCGCACCTGTTCGAGCCGTTCTTCACGACGAAGGAAGTCGGGAAGGGGACGGGGCTGGGACTCGCCACCGTGTACGGCATCGTGCACCAGAGCGGCGGCTTCATCGCCGTGGATTCGGAGCTGGGGCGGGGCAGCCGGTTCCGTATTTTCCTGCCCCGGGCCGAAGCGCCGGCGGCCGACACGACCCCGGCCACGCCCGAGCCGGCGGCGGCGGGGAGCGGTACGGTATTACTGGTGGAAGATGAACGCGGGGTGCGCCACCTCGCGCGCGACGTCCTGGGTCGCTACGGCTACCGGGTGCTGGAGGCGGGCGATGGCAGCGAGGCGCTCCGCCTCGCCGCGTCGCACGAAGGCTCGATCGACCTGCTGCTCACCGATGTCGTGATGCCGGGGATGAGCGGCGCCGAGCTGGCGGAGCGGTTCCTCGCGCTGCGTCCCGGGGTGCGGGTGCTCTTCGCGTCCGGCTACGCCAGCGACGCCGTGATGCGTCACGGGATCACCGATGGCGTGCCATTCCTGCAGAAGCCGTTCGAGCCCGACGAGCTGGTACGCCGGGTGCGGGAGTTGATCGAGCGGCCCTAGCGGCTAAGTCTTGAGATCGCGCCACATCAGCGGTTGGATGTGCGAGGAGTGCTCCAGCGCGAACTTCTGAGCCACGGCCAGCAACCGCAGGTAGTCGTCGCGCCACGACTCGGGGAGGTTGGCGCGGAAGTAGGCCGCCGTCATCACCTCACCCTTCGGTCCCGCGGCGGCGCCGTAGCCCACCTCGACGACGTCGCCCAGGAAGCAGGTCGAGCTGCCCGTGTCCATCGCGTTGGCGACGCGGCACTCGAAGTGCGCGTAGCACTCGTCCAGCACCGGCGTGCCCAGCCGGCCCGGATGGTGCGGCACCCCCCCGAGCTTGTCGCGATCCCGCCCGTGAAAGAAGCCGAGCTGGTGGATCAGCTCGAACTGATCCCGCCGCAGCAGGTGCAGCACGAACCGGCCGCTCCCGAAGATCATGTCGTGGCTGGTGTTGAACTTGTGGATGAACATCGCCAGACGGGGGACGGTGGGCACGATCGAGGCCCGGATCGCGCTGTCGATGATCATCCCGTTGCGCTTCCCGGCGTGCTCGGACGTGATCGCCACGACCGGGGAAGTGAGGTTCCGCAGCAGCTGATAGGTTTCGTCGGGGCTGACCATGTATAGTAAGGTAAGGCCCATGCCCACCCTCGCCGAGCGCTTCCGCGCACACCTCAAACGCCGCCGTCTCTTTCCCCGGGCCGGAACCGCCCTGGTGGCGGTCTCGGGGGGGCCGGACTCCGTTGCCCTGCTCGATCTGCTGGTGAGCGCCGCCACTGGCGGTGAGGGGCCGCAGCTGGTGGTGGGTCACGTCGATCACGGCATCCACGAAGCGAGCGCCAAGGTCGCGGGTCTGGTGCAGCGGCTCGCTGCTCACTACGGCCTGCCCTGCGAATCGGTGCGCCTGGAGCTGGGTCGAGGGGCCACCGAAACCGCCGCCCGGCGTGTCCGCTACGCCTGGCTCGAAGCCGCTCGCTCCCAGGTCGGGGCGGACTGGCTCGTCACCGCCCACCATCGGGACGACCAGATCGAGACGATCCTGCTGCGCGCGCTGCGGGGCAGCGCGCCGGCCGGCCTCGCGGGGATCGCGGCGCGCACCCGTGGCGGTATCGTGCGTCCCCTGCTGCCGTTCACCCACGCCGAGCTCGTGGGGCACGTCGCGGAGCGGGGGCTCGACTCGCACGACGACCCCGCCAACCGTGACGCGCGGCACCTGCGCTCGTGGCTGCGCCATTCCATTATCCCTCTGCTCGAGGGCCGATTCGGTGCCCAGCTGAGGGACGATCTCGGGCGGCTCGGCAAGGCGGCGGCGCGGGATCGCCGTGCCTGGGATGCGGCGATCAAACGCTTGCCGGGACTGGACCTGCGCATCTCCGCCGGAGCGTGTGACGTTGCCCGGGCTGCGCTGCGGGAGTATGATGACGCCTTGGGCGTCGCGGTACTGCGAGCGGCGTCCCGGCGCGTCGGGCTCGTGCTCGGGCCACGGCGCGCGCGTCGTCTGTTGGACCTGGCTCAGCGGCCGTCGGGGCGGCGGCTGGAGCTGGGCGGAGGATGGGAAGCCGAGGTCTCGTTCGACCGCCTCCGGCTCTATCGGCCGGCCGCTCCTCCTTCCGTGCTCCCGGACGCGGCCCGCAGCACCCGGGGTGACGTGCAGTTCGGGGACTACCAAGTCCGCTGGTCACCCTCCCGGGCTCCCCAACGGATGGCGCGAGCCACCTGGCGGACCTGGATTCAGGGCGCGGGGTGGGAAGTACGAGGTCCTCGTCCCGGTGACGTGATCGAGCCGTTGGGCGGTGTGGGACGCCGCCCCTTGCGGCGCGTCTTGATGGAAGCCCACGTGCCGCGCAGCGAGCGGCGGCGCTACCCGGTGGTGGCGGTCGGGGAAACCATTCTCTGGGTCCCCGGCATCTGTCGTAGTGCGGCGGCGGTGCCGCGACCGGGAACTCAAGCCGTGAGGGTGGATGTTACGGGGCACTGAGACACAACGGCAGACCGGCGGGACCAAGCTGGCCCGCATCGTGTACGACGCCGAGACGATCGAGCGGCGGGTCGCCGAGCTGGGGCGGGAGATCACCACGGTGTACCCGGATGGTGAGCTGCTGGTGCTGGGCCTGTTGAAGGGGAGCTTCATCTTCCTGAGCGACCTGGTGCGTCGCATCGACCGGCCGCTGCAGGTGGACTTTCTGGTGGCGGCGAGCTACGGGACCGCCACCGTTTCGAGCGGAGACGTCCGGCTGCTGTACGACCCCGAGACGGTGCTCACCGGGCGCCATATCCTGCTGGTGGAAGACATCGTGGACACGGGCCGGACGCTCAATCGCCTGGTGGAGCTGCTGCGGGAACGCCGGCCGCGGAGTCTCGAGATCTGCGCACTGCTGCACAAGCACGTGGCGGAGCACCTGGCGCTGGACGCCAAATTCGTGGGTTTCGACGCCCCGCGGGCCTTTCTGGTGGGCTACGGGCTCGACCACGCGGAGAATTTCCGGCACCTGCCTTATATTGCGAGTCTGACCTGATATGACGAATCGCGTGCCCCCGCCACCGCGGGAATTCCAATGGAGCCGCATGCTGCGGACGCTCTCGTTCTGGGCGTTCCTCATCGTGGGGACCGTGCTGCTGGTGCAGCTCGCGGCGCGCACGCGGCAGGACTCGGTCGACATCGGCTATTCGGAATTCACGGCGCAGGTGGACGCTGGCAACGTGAAGAAGGTGGAGATCACCGAGCGAACGCGGATCAAGGGCGAGCTGAAATCCCCGATCACCGTGAACCGCCAGCGTCCGGTCGATCACTTCACCACGCTGCTCCCGTTCGAGTCGAGCGACAGCTGGGTGGCCACGTTGCGGGACAAGGGCGTGGACGTGAGCGCCAAGGACATGCGGCCGTCCTTCGGCGTCATCTTCCTCAATTTCCTGCCGTACCTCCTGATGCTGGGGCTGATCCTGTTCATGGTCCGCCAGATGCAGCAGGGGGGCAACCGCGCCTTCGCGTTCGGGAAATCCAAGGCCAAGCTCCTCTCGGGTGACACGCCCAAGATCACGTTCACCGACGTCGCCGGGTGCGACGAGGCGAAGCAGGAGCTCGAGGAGATCATCGATTTCCTGAAGGATCCCCAGAAATTCCAGCGGCTCGGCGGTCGCCTGCCCAAGGGCGCGCTGCTCATCGGGCCGCCGGGCACCGGCAAGACGCTGCTCGCCAAGGCGGTGGCGGGCGAGGCCGGCCGGCCCTTCTTCTCGATGTCCGGCTCGGATTTCGTCGAGATGTTCGTGGGTGTCGGCGCGTCGCGGGTGCGCGACCTGTTCGAGCAGGGCAAGGCGCACGCGCCCTGCATCATCTTCATCGACGAGATCGACGCCGTGGGACGCCATCGCGGTGCCGGCCTGGGCGGCGGGCACGACGAGCGCGAGCAGACGCTGAACCAGCTGCTCGTGGAGATGGACGGCTTCGAATCGAACGACGGCGTGATCCTGCTCGCGGCCACCAACCGGCCCGACATCCTCGACCCGGCGCTGCTGCGCCCGGGCCGCTTCGACCGCCAGATCGTGGTCGACATGCCGGACGTGAAGGGGCGCGAGCAGATCCTGCGCGTGCACACCCGCAAGATCCCGCTCGCCCAGCAGGTCGATCTCGAGCCGATCGCCAAGGGCACGCCGGGCCTTTCGGGCGCCGAGCTGTCCAACGTGGTGAACGAGGCGGCGCTGCTCGCCGCCCGCCGCAACAAGCAGGCCGTGGACATGCAGGATCTCGAGGACGCCAAGGACAAGGTGATGCTGGGCCTCGAGCGCAAGAGCATGGTGCTCTCCGAGGAAGAGCGGAAGCTCACTGCCTATCACGAATCCGGTCACGCCCTCGTGAGCCTCCACGTGCCGGGCGCCGATCCGATCCACAAGGTGACGATCGTGCCGCGCGGCCGCTCGCTCGGCATCACCCACTGGCTGCCCGAAGAGGACCGCCACAACTACACTAAGCAGTTCATCCTCAGTCACCTGGCCACGGCCTATGGCGGCCGCGTCGCCGAGGAGCTGGTGTTCGGTCCCGATAAGGTGACGACCGGGGCGGCGCAGGACATCCAGCAGGCGACCGACCTGGCGCGGCGCATGGTGACGCAGTTCGGCATGAGCGAAATCGTTGGCCCCATCGCCGTCGGCGACCGCGAGGCCGAGATCTTCCTCGGACGCGAGATCATGCAGCGCCGTGAGATCTCCGAGCACACGGCCGAGCTGGTGGACGAGGAGCTGAAGCGCATTCTCGGGACGGCCTTCGAGCAGGCGCGTCAGATCATCCTCGAGCACCGCGATGCCCTCGACCGGTTGGCCGCCGCCCTGCTCGAGCGCGAAACGCTGGACCGCGAGCAGGTGCAGCTGGTTGTGGACGGCAAGCCGCTGCCGCCTCGCGTGGCGCCGCCCGCCGCGCCGCTCCCGGCCGATCCGGGGACCCGCAAACCGGCGGCGCAGCCGCTGCGCGGCCCGGTGCTCGGCAACCCGCCCCCGGAGCCCGCCGGGGCGTGAAGGTCACGGCGCTCGCGACGCACAGCCCCTCTCAGGCGGTGCGCGCGGCGCTCACGGCCCGCGGCTGGGATCCCGAGCGATCCCGCTTCGCCGCGGCCGGTCTTCCTCCCCTCATTCTGCTGTTGGACGGCGTCGGCGAGCCCGCGCGCGAAGGGCTCGTGCGCTGGGGCGCGCGCGCCGGCGCCGACGTGTTGACCGGCGAGGGCTGGGCCCTGGTGAGCGCCGCCGCGAGCCGGCTCGCGGTGCTGGCGCGGCCCGACCGCGCGCCGGCCGATCTCGCCGAGCTCGTGCCCGAGCTGGCGCGGGTGCTCGTGGCCTATGCCGATCCGCCGCGGCGCTGGGTGATCGCCGGCGGCGAGCTCGCGCTCGACGCCCCGGTCGTGGTCGGGATTCTCAACGTCACGCCGGATTCCTTCTCGGACGGCGGCCGGTTCACGACGGTAAATGAAGCGCTGGCACAGGCTGACACGCTGAAGGTTGATGGCTGTCAGGTGATCGATGTCGGCGGGGAATCGACACGCCCGAGTGCACGCCCGGTGCCGGCCGAGGCAGAAGCCGCCCGCGTCGTGCCCGTGATCGACGCGCTGGTGCGCCGCGGGCTCGGCCCGGTTTCGGTGGACACGCGCAAAGCGGCGGTGGCCGAGGCCGCGCTCGCCGCGGGGGCGGCCGCGGTGAACGACGTGTCGGGCCTCTCCTTCGACCCGGCGCTCGGCGCGGTGGTCGCGCGCGCGGGCGCGGGCATCGTCCTCATGCACATGCGCGGCACGCCGGAGACGATGGACGGCCTGGCCCGCTACGGGGACGTCAGCGTCGAGGTCGCCGACGAGCTGCGTGCCGCCGCCGACCGCGCCGATGCGGCGGGCATCGCGGCCGAGCGGATCGTGCTCGACCCCGGGTTCGGTTTCGCCAAGACGCCCGAGCAGAATTTCCGCCTGCTGGACGATCTGGCCCCGATCGTGGGTCTGGGCTATCCTGTGCTCGTCGGGCCCTCGCGGAAACGGTTTCTCGGGGTGGCCACCGACCGGCCGGCGGACGATCGCGATCGCGCCACGGCCGTCGCGTGCGCCCTCGCCTGGGAGCGCGGAGCCCGGTTGTTCCGTGTGCACGATGCCCGCCTCGCGCGCGAGGCGCTCGCGCTGGCCCGCGCCCTGGACGCCGAGCCATGAACTTCGACGCCTACCGGTTTCTCATTCCCAAGCCGTGGCCGGACGCGGTCGAGATCCTGCTCGTCGCGTTCGTCATCTATCGCTTCCTGCTGTTCCTGGTCGGCACGCGGGCGCTGCAGATCGTCGTGGGACTGGTGATCCTGTCGCTCGCGTACTTCGGCGCCGTCCTCGCCAAGTTCACCATGGTGAGCTACCTGCTCGGCGTGATCTTCACGTTCGCGCCGTTCGCGGCCGTCGTCATGTTCCAGCCCGAGCTGCGCAACGCCCTGGCGCGCCTCGGGCAGTCGCGCCTGATGCGCGCGTTCTCGCGCGGCGACCGCCAATCGGTGGCCGAGGAGATCGCCGAGGCGCTCGACCGGCTCGCGCGCGCGGGGACGGGCGCCATCATCGCCGTGGAGCGGGACATCGCCCTCGACGAGTTCCTGCCCTCGGGCGTCGCGATGGAGGCGAAGGTCTCCGCCGCGCTGCTCACCACGATCTTCACGCCCTACTCGCCGCTGCACGACGGGGCGGTGCTGGTGCGCGGCGACCGGATCATCGGCGCCGGCTGCGTGCTGCCGCTGACCCAGTACAAAGTGGCCGACAAGTCGCTGGGGACGCGCCACCGGGCCGCCCTCGGGCTCTCTGAAGAAACCGACGCGACTGTATTCGTGGTCTCCGAGGAGACCTCGACGATCTCGATCGCCTCGGCCGGCCGGCTGTACCGCCCCCTCACCGCCGATCAGGTCCGGGACGTGCTCTCGGGCGCCATCGGCCGCCTCGAAACCCTCGTCGGGGCAGGCGTTTCCGGGCCCTGACCCCCGCCAATTCGGGCCCGACGATTGTTTCGGGTCTCGCTCGGGGGTACTATATCCGGCTATGAATTTTGCCGGGCTGCCGGAGCGGCTCGCCCTCATTCGGGCCGAGATCGCTCGACGGCAGGCCACCGGCGGTTGGACCCACCCGGTCACCATCGTGGCCGTGACCAAGGGGTTCGGACCGGAGGCGGTGACGGCCGCCCGGGACGCGGGCCTCCCCGACGTGGGGGAGAACCGCGTGCAGGAGGCGCTGGACAAGATGGCCCAGGTGACCGACCCGGGGATCGTCTGGCACCTGATCGGCCACCTGCAGCGCAACAAGGCGAAGCTCATCCCGGGACGCTTCGCCCTGGTGCATTCGATCGACTCGCTCGAGCTGGCGGAGGAGCTGGCGAAGCGGGCGGCGGCGCAGGGCCTGCGCCAGCGCGTGCTGGTGCAGGTCAACGTGGCTGGTGAAGAGCAGAAGAGCGGCTGCACGCCGGCGGACGCGGCTCCGCTGGCCCGGCGCATCGCCGCATTGGAGGCGCTGGCGCTCGAAGGGTTGATGACGATCGCGCCGCTGACCGACGCCCCAGAGGTGCAACGCACGACCTTTCGGGGGCTGCGGCAGCTGCGAGACGCACTGCAGCAGGAGGGACTATGGGTACCGACATTGTCGATGGGGATGTCCGGCGACTTCGCTACAGCGGTCGAGGAGGGAGCAACGGCGATCCGATTGGGTACCGCCCTGTTCGGCGCGAGGACGACGTGAGCGACCCCACCTTCCATTTGACCCCGCTCGACGTGCGGCGGCAGGAATTCCGCCGCAGCCTGCGCGGGTACGAGCCGCTCGGCGTGGAAGACTTCCGCATGCGGGTGGCGGACGAGCTGGAGCGGGTGTTGCGGGAGCGGTCCGTGCTGGAAGAGCGCGTGGCGGCGCTCACCGAGCAGCTGCGCGTGTTCCGCGAGCGCGAAACGGCGATGAACGAAGCGCTGGTCGCGGCGCAGCAGCTGCGGGAGGAGACGCGCAGCGCCGCCGAGCGCGAGGCGCAGGTGATCGTGCGCGAAGCGGAGGCCGAGGGCCGCCGCCAGCTCGATGCCGCGCAGCGTGGCGAGCAGGACGCGCACGCGCGGCTGGGCGAAGTGGAGCGTCAGTTCGCCGGCTACCTGGCGGGATTCCGCGCGTTGCTGGAGCGGCAGATGGCCGAGCTGCGTGCGCTGGAGGGCGATCGCGGGTGACGGTGGAGGAAACGGTGCAGGCGGTGCGCACGCGCACCCGCCTGGCGCCGGAGGTGGCGATCGTCCTCGGCACGGGACTGGGCGCTCTGGCCGAGGCGGTCCAGGCCGAAGCGGTGATCCCCTATGCCGAGCTCCCGGGGTTCGCAGTTCCGACGGTGGAGAGTCATGCCGGGCGGTTGCTGCTGGGTACGCTCGCCGGCCGGCCCGTCGCGGCCATGCAGGGCCGCTTCCATCGCTACGAAGGCTACGCGCTCGACCGGGTGAGCTATCCGGTGCGCGTGCTGCACGCGCTTGGCGCGCGTACGCTGATCGTCTCCAACGTGAGCGGAGGGATGCATCCCCTGTGGGACGCGGGGGATCTCGTGCTCCTGGCCGACCACATCAATCTCCTGGGCGACAATCCTCTCACGGGCCCCGACGATGGCAGCCGCGGTCCGCGCTTTCCCGACCTCAGCGCGGCCTACGATCCCGCGCTGCGCGCGCTGGCGCACACCGTCGCGCTGGAGCAGGGGATCACCCTGCGCGAGGGGACCTATGTCGCGGTGGCGGGTCCGAATCTCGAGACGCGCGCCGAGTACCGCATGCTGCGCGCGATGGGTGGAGACGTGGTAGGGATGAGCACCGTCCCCGAGGTGATCGTCGCCCGGCAGGAAGGGATGCGGGTGCTCGGCCTGTCCATCATCACCGACCTGTGCCTCCCCGACGCGCTCGAGCCGGCATCGGTGGGCAAGATCCTCGCGGTGGCCCGCGCGGCGGAGCCGAAGCTCGCGGCGCTGGTGCAGGGCGTCGTGGCCCGCCTCAACTGATGCCGTATCCTCCGCTGCCGCGCGATCCGAGTGCCGACGCGCTCGAGAAGCAGCTGCTCGCCACCTGGACGCAGGAGCGGTTGTTCGCGCGCGTCCAGGAAGCGACGCGCTACGGACCGCCGTTCGTGTTCTTCGAGGGGCCGCCCACCGCGAACGGACGCCCCGGGATCCACCACGTCTTTGCGCGCACCATCAAGGACCTCGTGTGCCGCTATCACACGATGCTGGGCCAGGGCGTGACCCGCATCGCGGGCTGGGACACGCACGGGCTCCCGGTGGAGATCGAGGTCGAGCGGCAGCTCCAGATCAGCGGCAAGAAGCAGATCGAGGCGTACGGGGTGGAGAAGTTCAACCGCCTGTGCCGCGAGAGCGTGTTCACCTACAAGAACGACTGGGAGGCGCTGTCCGAGCGCACCGCCTACTGGCTGGACTACGAGCATCCCTACATCACCTATACCAAGGACTACATCGAGACCGTCTGGTGGCTGCTGCGCCGGCTGCACGACCGGGGCTTCCTCTATCGGGGGCACAAGGTGCTGCCGTATTGCCCGCGGTGCGGGACGGCGCTCTCCTCGCACGAGCTCGCCCTGGGCTACGACCAGGAGCAGACCAACTCGGTGTTCGTGACGTTTCCCCTGGCCGACGACCCGCAGGGCCAGCTCGTGGTGTGGACCACGACGCCCTGGACGCTGCTCTCGAACGTCGCCGTGGCCGTGCATCCCGATCTCGAGTACGGCGAATACGCGCTGGACGACGCGCACGGCGCGCGGCGGCGCTACATCGCCGCCACGGCGCGCGCCTGGGACATTCACGTGCACGGGAAAGCGCTCACCGACGGCGAGCTGGTGCGCACGTTCCCGGGGCGGGAGCTGGTGGGTCAGCACTACCGGCGGCCGCTCGATGTCGTGGCGTTCCCGCCGGAAGGGAAACAGCAGCTCGTGGTCGCGGCCGAGTTCGTGACGGCCGAGGACGGGTCGGGTCTGGTGCACATGGCACCCGCCTTCGGCGCGGACGACTACGCGACGGGGCAGCGCGAGGGGCTCGCCTTCGTGAACCCCGTCGCTCCCGACGGCACGTTCCAGGGCACGTCCTGGCCGGAGATCGAGGGGAAGCTGGTCACCGACAAGGCGACCAACCACACGATCATCGAACGGCTCAAGCACGACGGGCGCTGGCTCGAGACGCGCCCGCTCACGCACACCTATCCGTTCTGCTGGCGCTGCGATTCGCCGCTCATCTACTACGCGCGCAGCTCGTGGTTCGTCCGCACCACGGCGTTCAAGCAGCGCCTGCTCGAGGCGAACGCCCAGGTGCAATGGCACCCGGCCGAGATCGGCACGGGCCGCTTCGGCGAGTGGCTCGCCAACAACGTGGACTGGGCGATCTCGCGCGACCGCTACTGGGGCACCCCGCTCAACGTGTGGGAATGCGACCGCGAGCGGGAGCACCGCGACGTGATCGCCTCCTACGAGGAGCTGGGCACGCGCGCGGGGCGGCCCATCCCGCCGGATTTCGATCCGCACAAGCCGTTCATCGACGCCCTCTCGTGGCCCTGCCGGTCCTGCAAGGGAACCATGCACCGGGTCCCCGAGGTGATCGATGCCTGGTTCGATTCGGGGGCGATGCCGGCCGCCCAGTGGCACTATCCGTTCGAGCACGAGGCCGAGTTCAAGTCGCATTTCCCGGCGGATTTCATCTGCGAGGGCGTGGATCAGACGCGCGGCTGGTTCTATTCGCTGCTGGCGATCGCGGTGGGGTGCTTCGACGCGCCGGCCTACCGCAACGTGGTCGTCGGCGAGCTGGTGCTGGACGCGCAGGGCCAGAAGATGTCCAAGAGCCGCGGCAACGTCGTCAATCCGTGGCAAGTGATCGAGCAGCACGGGGCGGACGCGGTCCGGATCTACCTCCTGGGCCAGAGCCAGGTGTGGCTCCCGAAGCGGTTCGACGCCGAGGAGGTGGGGAAGCTGGCGGGCGGATTCCTCAACACGCTGCGCCATACCTACCAGTTCTTCCAGATGTTCGCCGGCGACTGGACCCCGGCGGCGCCGGTGGTGGCCCCGGCGAACCGCCCGCTCGTGGACCGCTGGCTCCTGGCGCGGCTCGACCAGACGATCGCGGCGGTGCGTGAAGCCTGGAACGACTACGACGTGTGGACGGGTGTGCGGGCGGTGATGGAGTTCGTGGTGGACGACGTCTCCACCTGGTACGTGCGGCTCAACCGCCCCCGCTTCTGGGCGCCCGACCGGGCCGCCGACGAGGCCGCGGTCGCCACGCTTCACGAAAGCCTGACGACCGCGGCGCGGCTGCTCGCGCCCACGGCGCCGTTCATCGCGGACTGGCTGCACCGGGCCCTCACGGGGACGTCGGTGCACCTGGAGCGGTTCCCCGTGGACCAGGGGCGGCGCGAGCCGGAGCTGCTGGCCGCGATGGGGGCGGTGCGCCGGCTCGCCTCCCTGGCGCGGGCGGCGCGCGAGTCGAAGAACCTGCGGGTGCGCCAGCCCCTGGCCCGGATGCAGCTGGCCGTCCCGGCCGCGGTGCGGGGGCCGCTCTTGGCGGACCTGTTAGATATCTTGGTCGCCGAAGTGAACGTGAAGGCGTACCAGGTGGTGGAGTCGGACGACGAGTTGGTGACGCTGCACGGCAAGGCGAACTTTCGCTCGCTGGGCAAGCGGTACGGCAAGGCGACGCCGCAGGCCGCGGAAGCGGTCGCGAAGCTGTCGGCCGCGCAGTTGCACGCACTCGAGCGCGGAGAATCGGTGAAGAGCGGGGAGTGGGAATTCTTCCCCGAGGACGTGACCGTCACCCGCGAGGTGGCGAGCGAGTGGGTCGTGCAGACCGACGGCCCGTATGTCGTGGCGCTGGATCCGGTGTTGACGCCGGACCTCGAGCAGGAAGGACTGGCGCGGGAAGTGGTGAACCGCATCCAGCGGCTCCGCAAGGAAGCCGATTACGAGTACACCACGCGCATCGAGCTGAGCGTCTCGGGGGCACCCGAGGTGATCGGGGCGGTGGAGGCGTTTCAGGGATTCGTCACGGGGGAGACACTGGCACGGCGCATCGTGCTGGGCACAGCCCTCGACGACGCGGATATCACCCGTGATGTCGACATTGAGGGCCGGGCGGTGACGCTCGCCATGCGACGGCACGACGGACGAAAGGGCGGAAGCTGAGCATGCCGACGAAGACCAAGGGTTTGAACAAAAAGCAGCTGGCGCACCTGGAGAAGCGACTGCTGGAGGAGCGCGCGCGCGTGATGAAGGAGCTCGGCCATTACGGCGAGTCCTTCAACTCGAGCCTGCAGGCCTCCGACGGCGATCTGTCGAGCTATTCGTTCCACATGGCCGACCAGGGCACCGACGCGATGGAGCGGGAGAAGGCATTCCTGTTCGCCTCGCAGGAGGGCCGCTACCTCTGGCATGTGAACCAGGCGCTGCGCCGCCTGTACCAGGCGCCCGAGAAATTCGGGAAGTGCGAGCAATGCGGTGAAGAGATCGGCTTCGACCGCCTCGACGCCCTGCCGCACGCCCGCCTGTGCATCAACTGCAAGGCGAAGGAAGAGGATGGCAAGCGCCGTTAGCCGCCGGCTGTTCTGGGGCACGATCCTGGGCATCGTCGCTCTCGACCTCGTGACCAAGTTCGCGGCCGAGGACGTGTTGACGCGCCGCCCCATCCCCGTGATCGGCGACTATGTCGTGCTGCGCCTGGTCTACAACCAGTGCGCGGCGTTCGGGCTCTGTCTGGGACCGCCGGAGTATTCGCGCTGGATCTTCCTCGCGCTGGCGCTGCTCGCGCTCGTGGTGCTCGGCTCCATGGTGCGCCACACGCCCGACCACGACCGGATGCGGATCTTCGTGCTGGCCTTGCTCGTCGCCGGCGCGATCGGCAATGTCCTCGACCGGCTGCGCAGCGCGCAGGGCGTGGTCGACTTCATCGAAGTGGGCGTAGGGAGCTACCGCTGGCCGACCTTCAACGTCGCCGACTCGGCCATCACGGTCGGCGCGATCGCGCTCGCGATCTCGCTCTGGCTCGAGGGACGCGCCCAGGGTGGTGGCGCGGCGAAGGAGGCAGGGACGGCCACGCCGTGACCGCTGACGGCACCACCTTCTGCGTCGTGGTGCCCGTCACCGAGCGCCTCGATCGCTTTCTCGCCGACCAGCTCGCCCTGTCCCGCACCCAAGCCGCCCGATTGATCGCCGACCGGCGCGTCACCGCCGGCGGCAAGCCGTTGCGCGCCTCCGCGCTGCTCGAGCGCGGCGCCACCGTGACGGTCGAATTCCCCCCGGTGGCGCCGCCCCGCACCTACGCTCCCACGCACACCGATCTGCGCTTCGTGTTCGAGGACGATCACCTCGCGGTGCTCGACAAGCCGGCCGGACTCGTCGTGCATCCCGGTCCGGGGCATTGGGACGACACCCTGGTCAACGCCCTGGTGGAACGCGGCACGGCGCTGTCGGAGGGGTCGGCGCCGGAAGGGCGGCCTGGCATCGTCCACCGGCTGGATCGCGATACCTCCGGGCTCCTGATCGTGGCCAAGACCGACCTGGCGCACCGCCGGCTCGCCCGGGCGATCGAGCGGCGCGAGGTGCAGCGCGTCTACGCGTGCCTCGCGTGGGGGCACTTCGCCAAGAGCCCCGTCGACATCGAGGCGCCCATCGCCCGCCATACCGAGGACCGAAAACGGATGACGGTTCGCGCGGGTGGGCGGCACGCGGTCACGCACGTCGAGGTCGTGGCGCGCTTCGCGCTCGTGGATCTGCTGCGCGTAAAGCTCGGGACCGGTCGCACGCACCAGATCCGTGTCCACCTGGCCCACGTCGGGCACCCGGTCGTGGGGGATCGGGAATACGCCTTCGGCGGCAGCCGACGGGTGACGCCCTCGGAACGCCGTGGGGCGGAGCGGCTGGAGGAGCTGGCGCCGCGCCAGGTGCTGCACGCGGCGTTGCTGTCGTTCCGGCATCCCGTCACCGGGGAGCCGGTCACGGTACGCTCGGAATGGCCTGCCGATCTGCTTCCGGCGCTGGCGGAGGCGGCGGGAGACCCGAAGTTGCTTGCTGAACGCAACCCCTTGCAGTATCTTGGCTTCGCTCTCTCGGATGGCTGACGCGACCGTAGTCCGCTTGTTGGTGTTCCGGGTGGGCCCGCTGGCCTGCGCGGCCGAAGCGGACGTGGTGCGGGAGATCCTCCCCCGGCTTCCCACCATCCGCATTCCGGGGGCGCCTTCCACCGTGGCCGGCCTCGTCAACGTGCGGGGCAGCTTGGTGACGGTCGTGGAGGGCTGGCGGGCGCTCGGTCAGCCGGCGGCCACGGCGACCGACGGCGGAACGACCGTGTTGCTCGAGATCGGACCCGAACGGCGTCCGCTCGGGTTCACCGTGGACGAAGTGCTGGACTTGCTGGCGGTCCCGGACGACCAGCTGGAGCGGCGGGAAACGCTGCCGGGTGTCGATCCCAGGCTGGTGCGCGCAGTGGGCCGACGCGGCGGACAGGTGTTCGTCGTGCTCGATACGGAAGCCTTGCTGGCCCCCATACTGACTTCCTAGGGAGGGTCTGTGAGCCACTCTGTTCTCGTCTGCGACGACGCGATCTTCATGCGGACGATGATCAGCGATATCCTGGCGCAGGCGGGCTTCGAGGTAGTGGGCGAGGCGGAGACCGGTGCGCAGGCGGTGGAGAAGTACAAGCAGCTGAAGCCGGATCTGGTGACGATGGACATCGTCATGCCCGACATGGGCGGCATCGACGCGGTCCGCGAAATCGTCAAGAACGATCCGGACGCGAAGATCCTGATGTGCAGCGCCATGGGGCAGCAAGCCCTGGTGGTCGAAGCGATTCAGGCCGGCGCCAAGGATTTCGTCGTGAAGCCGTTTCAGCCGTCGCGCGTGCTGGAAGCCGTCCAGCGCGTGCTCGGGTGACATGGATCTCTCGCAGTACGCCGAGCTGTTCCTGGCCGAGAGCCGGGAGCACCTGAGCGCCTGTAACCACCTCCTCCTCCAGTGGGAGCGGAACCCGACGAGCGCCGAGCCGCTCGGCGGGTTGTTTCGCTCCGTCCATACGGTGAAGGGCATGGCGGCCACCATGGGCTACGCCCGGGTGGCGGACCTGGCGCACCGCATGGAGAACCTGCTCGACCGCCTGCGCAAGGGATCGGCGGCGCCGGGCGGCGACATGCTGCAGCTGCTGTTTCGCGCCACCGACCTCCTGGAAAAATCCATCGGCCTCGCGGTGACGGGACGCGAAGCGGACGCGGACGTCTCGGGCCTGGGCGTCGAGCTGGACGCGGCGGCGAAACGGCTGGGGGGGGCTCCCGGGGCCGCACGTCCGGTGCGCGCCGGCCGCACGAGCCGGGCCTCCAAAACGGTGCCGCCGGAGCCCGTGATCGGCGTGCCGGTCGAGGAGGTGGCGGCCGGCGCGACGAGTACCGGCCGGCTCGTCTCGGTCACGCTGCGCGCGGAAGCCCAACTCAAGGGTGGGCGGGCGCTGCTGGTGCTGCGGCGCGCACGGGAGATCGGGACGGTGGCGCAGGTGGTGCCGCCGGTCGCGGCGTTCGAGGCGGAGGACTTCGACGGCCGCTTCGGCTTCCGGCTCGAGGCGACCGCCGCCACGGCGGAGATCGAGCGGGCGCTCATGAAGGCGGGCGACGTCGAGCGGGTCACCGTGACCGAGCCGGAAGGCGTTGCGGGTCGCGCCGAAGGGGCGACGGCGGATCGCAGCCGGCACATCCGGGTGGATTTGCGGCGGCTCGACGCGCTCATGGACCTGATCGGCGAGCTGGTGACCGCGCGCGGGCGCCTGAACCAGGTGGCCGCCGAGCGCCGCGACCCGGCGCTGGACGACGTGGCGATCCAGGTGTCGCGTCTCTCGAGCGATCTCCAGGCGGAAATCATCCAGGCGCGCATGACGCCGGTGTGGCAGGTGTTCGACCGCTATCCGCGGCTGGTGCGCGACCTCGCGCGGCAGCTCGACAAGCAGGTCGGGCTGCGCGTCGAGGGGAAGGAGATCGAGCTGGATCGCGCCATCCTGGACGAGCTGGGCGATCCGCTGGTGCATCTGCTGCGCAACGCCGTGGACCACGGCATCGAGACGCCGGCGGAGCGGCGGCGTCGCGGCAAGGCGGCGGAGGGAGAGATCGTGCTGTCCGCCGTGCGGGAGCGCGCCAGCGTCACGATCAGCATCGCCGACGACGGCCGCGGGATCGATCGGAGCAAGATCCTGGAGAAGGCGAAGCGGGACGGGATCGTCGATGCCCACCTCGAGACGTTGAGCGACGACCAGCTGCTGCGCGTCCTCGCGCGGCCGGGGTTCTCCACCGCGGAAGCGGTCACCAGCGTGTCGGGACGCGGCGTCGGGATCGACGTGGCGATGACCAAGATCCGGGCGCTGGGCGGCACGATCGAGGTCCAGACCGAGGTTGGGCGCGGCTCCACCTTCATCCTGCGCCTGCCGGTCACCCTCGCCATCGTCCGGGCCCTGATCGCCGATGTGAGCGGCGAGCGCTACGCGCTGCCGTTGACCTACGTCGCCGAGACGGTGGAGTTCGGGACGGTGCCGATCACGACCGTCGAAGGGCGGGAAGCGATGGTGCTGCGCGACCGGGTCGTGCCGCTGGTGCACATGCGCGCGCTCCTCGGGGCCGCGGACGGGCCCCTGTCGGCCCGGCGTCCCGTGGTCGTCCTGCAGATGGGGGAGCGGCGCACCGGCCTGGTCGTGGACGGGATGGTGGGTCAGCAGGAAATCGTGGTGAAGGAGTTCGACGCCCCCGCAGGGACGCTGCCGGTATTCAGCGGGGCGACCATCATGGGCGACGGGGTGCCGGCGTTGATTCTGGACGCTGGCGGACTCGTTTAGGGGGCTGGCATGGAGGACGTGCGCGACCTGAAGGAGCTGCAGATCGACGCGTTGCGCGAGGTCGCCAACATCGGCGCCGGGCACGCGGCCACCGCGCTGTCGCAGATGACCAGCCGGCGCATCATGATCAGCGTACCGCAGATCAACATCGCCCGGCTGGAAGAAGTGGCCGATCTGCTGGGCGACGCGCAGGCTGTGGTCGTGGCGGTCCTGATGCACATGCTGGGCGACCTCACCGGGCGGACGTTGTTGCTGTTCCCGGAAAAGGTGGGGCAGCGTCTGTGCGACATGCTGTTGCGGCGACCCCAGGGGGCCACCACGGGCTTCGGGGCGCTCGAGCAATCGGCGCTGAAGGAAGCGGGCAACATTCTTTCCGGCGCCTACATGAACGCCCTGTCGGATTTCATGGGCATGCTGCTGCTGCCGTCGGTCCCCAGCCTCGTCATCGACCTGTCGGCGGCGGTGCTGACGACCACGTATCTCAATTTCGGGCACGACCGCGACTTCGTATTCTGCGTGGAGACCGAATTCCGCATCGACGCGGAAGAGGAGCTGCGGGGACATTTCCTGCTGCTGCCCGATCTCGCCTCGCTCAAGGCGATTTTCGACGCGATTCGCGTCACCTGACCCGTGACGGCGCCCGCGCTCTCGGATCGCGACCTCGCCGTCCTCCGATCCTTCGCCCGCCGGATCGATCCCGCTGACGCCGGGGCCCACAACAACCTCGGCGTTCTTTACTATCAGAAGGGACTGATCGCCGAGGCCATCGGGGAGTTCTCGCGCGCCCTGGAGCTGGACCCCAAGATGCAGGTGGCCCAGCGCAATCTCGAGATCGCCTACCACAACACCGGCTACTACGACCGCCGCGTCTCCGAAGTGCAGGAGCGCCTGCGGCAGTCACCCGACGACCGCGACGCGCGCCTCGAGCTGGGGCGGGCGTTCGCCGCGCTCGGCCAGTACGACGAGGCGGTGGCGGAGTTCGAGGAGATCCTCGCCCACCACCCGCGCGACGTCGCCGCGGTGATCCAGCTCGGGTTGGCGGAAAAAGCGCGCGGACGGCTGGAGATCGCGGCCGACTGGTTCGAGCAGGCCCAGGCGCTCGACCCGGCGTCGAGCGTGGTGCAGTTCTACCTGGGCGAAGTGCTCTACAACCGCGGGCTGAACGACGCGGCGCTCGCCGCGCTGCAACGGGCCGTCCAGCTCAACCCCGACAACGCCAGCGCCCATTACCTCATGGCGTTCGTGCTCGGCGATATGGGACGGCACCAGGAGGCGCGCACGGCGTCGAAGAAGGCGATCGAGCTGAATCCGCCGCTGGCGCGGGCGCAGGCCAACCTCTCGCTCGAGCGGATCAAGAGCAACGAGCGCAAGAGTCAGCCCTATCTGGTCCGCGAGGCGCTCGAGATGGAGGTAGTGGAGGGGCGCGAGCTGGCCCACTTCAATCTTGGTCTCGCCTTCCGCCAGAAGGGCTACTACGTCGAAGCGCTGCGCGAGTACCGGCTGGCGTTGGAGCGCGGCGAGGATCGCCGGCTGGTGCTCCAGGCCATGGCCGAGGTGCACCTGTTACGGCGCGACTTCGGGCCCGCACTCGAGCTGTACGAGACGCTGGTGCTGGAAGTCCCCGATTCGCCCAAGCTGTGGAACGAGCGCGGCGTGGTGCTGCACCAGGCGGGCCGCGTGGACGAGGCGCTCGCCTCCTACCGCCGCGCCGCCGAGATCGACGCGAAGTACGCGCTCGCCTGGAACAACATCGGCGTCGCGCTGGCCCACCAGGGCGGGAACGAGGACGCGGTCGAGGCGTTCCGCACGGCGTTGAACCTGCAGTCGACGTTCGCGGCCGCCCGGCTCAATCTCGCGCTGCTGCTGTTCCACATCCGGCGCCTGCAGCTCGCGCTGGAAGCCTACCGCCAGGTGCTCGCCGACGAACCGAAGAACGCCTCGGCGTGGAACGGCGTCGGCCTCGTGCTGGTGGAGCTCAAGCGTTTCGCCGACGCGCGCAACGCGTTCGCGCGGGCCGTGGAAGCCGACCCCCGGCACGCGGGCGCGCACTACAACCTGAGCTTCACCCTCTCGAACCTGGGTGACTTCGACGGCGCGCTGCGCGCCACCAAGCGGGCGCTCGAGCTGGATCCCTACTACGTCGCGCAGAAGTTCGCGCTCACCATCGATCTGCAGTACGAGGAAGCCACCATCGGGGTGGTGCCACAGATCTCGGCCGACGTGACCGCCGAATCCCTCGGCTCCGAATTCAGCTTCGACCAGCGGCTGTTGGACAACATCTTCCAGGAGTTGGCGCCGCCCGAGCCGGCGGCGACGAGCCGGACGCGCGACGATCAGCTGGCCCTGGCGCGCGACTACGTGAGCAAGGGGCTGTTCGATCTGGCGGCGGCGGAGGCGATGCGCGCCATGCAGCGCGGCGCCGATGCGATCGAGGCCACCACGCTGATCGCCGATCTATACGCCAAGCGCGGGCTGCACGGGGAGGCGCTGGAGCGCTACCGCGAGGTGCGTGTCCTCGCTCCCGATCAAACCGAGGCGCGGCTCGGTGAGATCAAGGCGCTGCTCGCGTTGGGGCGGACCGCGGAGGCCGCGGGACCGGCCGAAGAGCTGTTGCTCCTGGCGCCGGGGGACGTCGAGCCGCTGATCGTGGTGGCCCAGGCGCGCGCCGCCGAGGGCGACGCCGCCGCCGCGCTCACCGCGCTGCAGGATGCGCAGAATCGCGCGCCGGCGCGCGCGGACCTGCGCAAACTCCAGGGCGACGTGCTGAGCAAGGTCGGCGATCGCGGCGGAGCGCTCGCGGCCTACCGGGCCGCGCTGGAGCTCGACCAGGGGTTCGTCGCGGTCTGGGTGGAGCTCGGACGGCTGCACGAGCAGCGTGAGGAATGGGCCGAGGCGCAGCGCGCCTACGAGCGCGCCCTGGACGTGCTGCCGACCTACCACGAGGCGGCCCTGTCCCTCGCCGACCTGCAGCGCCGGCTGGGCCGGCTGCGACCGGCGATCGCCCGTCTCGCCGACATGCTGGAGCAGGATCCCTACGATCTGGAAGCCCTGATCCTGCTGGGGCGGGCCTTGCTCGAGGACAAGCGCACCACCGCGGCGCTCGAGGCGTTCCGCCGCGTGCTGAAGTTCGATCCCGAGCACGTGGCCGCCCTGTTCCACGAGGGCGTGGTCCTGGCCCGGCTGCGGCGTTACCGCGAGGCCGTGCACGTCTGGGAGATGGTGACCCGGATCGATCCGTCGGGGCCCTACGCGCAGCGCGCCCGCATGCACGCGCGCACCGCGGTGGATCTCCAGCACATCTTCACCTCCGACGCGGCTTGATTCGGAATGGCGATCGAAGGCCCGCTGCGGGAACTCGGCATCCACGACGTCTTCCAGCTGCTCGACCTCAGCCGGAAGACGGGCGTGCTGCGCGTCACCTCCGAGCTGCGCCATAACGCCGGCACGATCTACTTCGACAACGGCGCGGTGATGTACGCCGAAATCCGCAGCAATCCCCACCCGCTGGGCGGGCTGCTGCTGCGCAGTGGCAAAATCACCGAATCGGACCTGGAGCGCGCCCGGGACATGCAGGCCCGCCAGGGCGATCCGCGCCGCCTCGGTGAGATCCTCGTGGCGCTCGGCGCGATCACGCCGCGCGAGCTGCAGCGCCAGGTCCGCTTCCAGGTGGAAGAGGTGGTGTTCGAGGTGATGGGGTGGCGCGAAGGGTACTTCTCGTTCACCGAGGGTCCGCTCACCGACGTGTTCACCGAGGCCGCCGTCGGCATTTCGACCGAGGCGCTCCTGATGGAAGGGGCGCGGCGCATCGACGAATGGGCCCGCATCGAGAAGCGCGTGCCGCACCTGGGGGTGGTCCCGGCCTACACGCCCGCGACCGCCGGCGGCGACCTCGATCTGCTGCCGCCCGAATGGGAAGTGCTGGCGCTGATCGACGGACACCGGGACTTGCGTGAGATCGCCGCCACGCTGGGCCGCTCGGACTTCGACATCGCCAAGACGCTGTTCGGGCTCGAGAGCGCGGGCTTGATCGTGCTGCTCGATCCCGGCACCGCGCCCCGCGGCAAGAGCGGCGGCACGCCCGACGCGGCGGCGCTCGTGGCGGAAGCCGAAGAAGCCCTCGGCCGCAACGATGTGGATGGTGCGCGCGCCGCGGCCGAGCGGGCCGCCGCCGCGCATCCTCACAACCCGACCCTGCACTTGCTGCTGGGTCGCATCCAGCTGGCCGCCGGGCGGCCCGCGGAGGCCGTGGACGAGCTGCGTCGCGCTCATCGTCTCGATCCGCTCGCGGTCGCCGCCTACCGCCTGCAGGGCTATGCGCTGGTGCAGCTGGGGCGGTTCGGCGAAGCGGTGGAGCAGTGGGACGAGTGGGAGCGGCTCGCCGGCAACGACGACCGCGAGGTGGCGCTGCGCGCCGCGGTGCAGGCGGCCCGGGCTGCGGCGCAGCTGCTCGCGGGAGCACGCACCAATGTCTGACGACGTCAAGGCGCTCTCGACCGAGCTGGCGCGCGATCCGCAGAGCCTCGTGTTCCTGCGGCTCGGGGAAGTGCTGCGCCAGAAGCGCCAGTTCGACGCGGCCGCGCGCATCGCGCTGCACGGATTGGAGCGCCATCCGCATCTGGCCGACGCCCATGACCTCTACGCCCGCATTCTGGCCGACCGGCACAACTACGAGCAGGCGTTCGATGAGTGGGACATGACGCTGCGCATCGCCCCGCAGCACACCGGGGCGCTGAAGGGGCTCGCGTTCCTCTACTTCAAGGTGGGGGACCTGGCGCAGGCGGAGGCGCATCTCCAGACGGCGTCCCACATCGCGCCCGACGACCCGAGTATCGCGCAGGCCTTCGCCATGATCCGCGGGGAGCCGGGCGTCGCGCCTGCCGGGCCGGAGCGGGAGGGCGAGGTCGAGCCGGTGTCCGAAGGCGAAGGGACGGCCGAGCCGGCGCGCCTCGTATCGCAGCTTCCCGACGAGCGCATCTTCGCAGGACTCGAAGGAGCGCAGGAGGGCCTGCTGCTGCTCGATGCGGCGGGACTCGTGCTGGGCGGGGCCCTCAAGACGCCCGACGGCGCCGATGTCACCGACACGGTCGCGGCGTATCTGGCCGGCGTGTCGCAGGAGGCGGCGCGCACCGCGCGGCTGCTGGGCATGGGCGGCTGGCGCGGGCTTTCGGCCGAGGGTCAGGGCGGGCACGTATACGTCGCGCAGCCGACGTCGGAGTCGATGCTGCTGATGGTGCGCGACCGCTCGGTCCCGCTGGGACGGCTCGGGATGCTGGCCCAGCGCGCGGCCCAGGTCGCGCGCTCGTGGCTGGAGCGGCAGCGGTGAGCGCCGCCGGGGGTCCGGCCTTCGGCCGCGCGCTCGACGTCGTCACCCGCGTCCGGGGCGTTCGCGGCGCGATGCTGGTGGCGCGCGCCGACGGCCTGGTCGTCGCCGAGCAGCTGATGGAGGGGATCAAGGGGAGCGCGGTGGCGGCGCTGGCGGCGAGTCTCGCCGGACGGCTGCAGCGGACCATGGTCACGGCCGGGCTGGGGCCGAGTCAGTTCTGGCACCTGCAATGCGATCAGGGCGCGCTGCTCGTCGTGCCGGCGGGGGAGAGCCTGCTGGTGGTGGCCGTGACCGATCCCGAGGTGAACGTCGGGTTGGTGCGGCTGGAGCTGCTGCGGGCGGCGGAGGCCGCGCCGTGACCACGATTCGCGCGGTCGAGCTGTGGACGCTCGATCCGCTCACGACGTACGTGGCGGAGGCGGGCGCGCGCCTCGTGCTGCTGATGACGCCGGCGGGTCAGGTGCTGGCGCAATCGGGGTTCGCGCGGGCGGTCGACGTGATGGCGGCGTCGGCGCTGGGCGCCGCGATCATGGCGTCCACGACGGAGCTGGCGCGGCTGCTCGGTCAACCGCCGTTCGCCGCGCTCAATCATCAGGGCGTGCGGCACGGGATCTTCTTGAGCGGATTCGCCACCGACCGGGGACCGCTGGTGGCCCTCGTCGTCTACGATCTCGACGTTTCGTCGCTTGGCTTGGTGCAGTTATTCTTTGAGCAGCTCGTGGCTGATTTGCGCGCCGCGAGTCCGAAGGCGGGCGCTACCAAGAGCGTGCTGGCCGCCGATTTCGAACGGGAGCTCAACGAGAGCCTCAACGTGCTCTTCGGGAGATAGCCTTCGTGTCCCTGGTCAACTTCACCACCCGCGAGATCACCTGCAAGATCGTCTATTACGGACCGGGCCGGTCCGGGAAGACGACCAACTTGCACTACATCTACGGTCGCGTGCCCGACTCGAGGCGCGGCCGCATGGTCTCGCTCGCCACTCAGACCGACCGAACGCTGTTCTTCGACTTCCTGCCGATCGACCTCGGACAGATCTCGGGATTCACGACCCGGTTCCAGCTCTACACCGTGCCAGGGCAGGTCTACTACAACGCGACCCGACGCCTGGTGCTGCAGGGCGCCGACGGCGTCGTATTCGTCGCGGACAGCCAGGCGCGGCAGCTCGACGAGAATCTCGAGAGCTTGCAGAACCTGCAGGCCAACCTGCTGGACCACGCGGTGGACATCCGCACCATGCCGATCGTTCTGCAGTACAACAAGCAGGACCTGCCGCGCGAGCTGATCCTCCAGCCGATCGAGCTCGATGACGCGCTCAACTTTCGCGCCGTGCCGAGCTTCCCCGCCGACGCGCTGCATGGCAACGGCGTGTTCGAGACGCTGAAGTCGATCACCGAGCTGGTGCTGCGCCGCTTGGCGCAAGGGGCGCCCGCGTGACCACGGCGCTCAATCCGAAGTTCACCTTCGAGACCTTCGTGGTGGGCGCGGCCAACCGCCTGGCGGTGACCGCGGCCCGCACGGTGGCCGAGAGTCCGGGGTCGGCGTACAACCCGCTCTTCATCTACAGCGGGTCGGGACTCGGCAAGACGCACCTGCTGATGGCGATCGGCGCCAGCGCCAAGCGGCTCGCGCCTTCGCTCGCGGTCGAGTACCTGACCCTCGACGAGTTCGTCGAGGCGTTCCACGCCGCCATCGGCGCGGGCCAGGGCGATGCGTTCCGGCGGCGCTTCCAAACGGTCGACGTGCTGCTGATCGACGACGTGCAGTTCCTCACCAACCGGCGCGAGATGCAGGCGGAGCTGCTGCGCCTGTCGGAGGCGCTGCAGACCGCGGGGCGCCAGATCGTGCTCACCAGCGACCGCCCGCCCGTCGAGATCGAGAACCTGGACGAGCGGCTGATCTCGCGCTTCTCGGGCGGGCTGGTGGTCGATATCGGGGCGCCGGACTACGAAACCCGGGTCGCGATCCTGCGCCGCAAGGCCGAGGAGCGCGGTGCAGAGTTCCAGCCGGGCGTGCTGGAGACCGTCGCGGCGGCGGGATTCACCAACGTGCGCGAGCTGATGGGGGTGCTCAACCGGCTGGTCGCCTATCAGGCCGTGAACGAAACGCCGCTCAACGCCGAGGGCGCCAAGGCGCTGCTCGGCGCCGAGTCGCCGCGCACGAGCGCCGCCGGGCCGGCGGCGCAGTCGGAGCGCGGTCCCACACCGGACGAGTTCGCGGCGTTTCTCACCGACGTGACCGTCACCGTCGGCAAAGCCGTGGAAGCGTGGCGCGCCCGCATCGCGGAAGCGATCCTGCGCTGGGAGGGCGAAGGCTACCGCACGCGGCGGCTCGAGCAGCTGCTGGAGCAGGACACGCCGGTCGCGCCCGACGAGGAGATCGGGGCGTTCGCCCGCGACGTGGAGCGGCTGCGCGCGCTGGAGGCGGAGGTTTCGCAGTTCGACCCGCAGGCCGCGGGGCAGAGCGTGTTTCGGGATCCGGAGCGGCTGGCGGAGGCCGAGGAGGCGGCCTCGCGCATCCGGGCCGGGGCGGCACCGCCGCCCGGACCGTCCGCGGCATTGCCGTTCTCGACGTTCGCCGTCGGCCCGTCGAACCAGCTCGCCGTCAACGTCGCGCGTGAGGTGCTGGACGAGCCGGGCCGCCGCTACAACCCGCTCGTGCTCATCGGCAAGAGCGGCGTGGGGAAGTCGCACCTGCTGAACGCGCTCGGGCTCGAGCTGGCGCACCACCCGGGCGCGGTCGTGGCGTGTCTCTCCGCCCAGGCGTTCATCGACGAGCTGATCACCGCCATCGACGGCAACCGCATGGAGTGGTGGCGCGCCCGCTACCGGCGGGCCACGGCGCTGCTGCTGGACGACATCCACCTCATCGGCGGGAAGGACCGGACGCAGGAAGAGCTGTTCAATCTGTTCAACCTGTTCCAGGACCTCGAGCGCCAGCTCGTCTTCACGGCCCCGGCGCACCCCAAGACGCTGCAGGGCATCGAGCAGCGCATCGCGTCGCGGCTGGAGGGCGGGCTCGTGGTCGAGCTGACGGAGCCGGACCGCGAAGTGCGGCGCGCGGTGGTGGAGCGGGCGCTCGGGGCGCAGGACGTCCCGGAGGATCCCGCGCTGGTGGACTACCTCGCGGACCGGCCGGCGGACTCGGTGCGCAGCCTGTCCGGGCTGCTGCAGCGGGTGGTCAGTGCCGCGGCGGCGCAGGACGTCCCGGTGAGCGCGGGGCTCGCCCGCGAGATCCTGGAAGGGGGCACGGCCGCCGAGCGGCGCCGCACCGTCGGGTTCCGGACCTCGGGGATCGTGGTGTCGAGTGCGGGCGGGGTGCGCAGCCGCGAGAAGATCGTGTGGGACTGGGCCGCGCCCGGGGACCGCCTCATTGAGGAGCTGCGCTAGTGGCGATCAAAGGCTCCCTGCGCGAGGCGTCGCTCCCGGACGTGCTGCAGCTCCTGGCGCTCGGTCAGAAGACCGGGTGTCTGTCGATCGCCGACCGCTCCAACTTCGGCTACATCTTCTTCGACCGCGGCCGCATCTGCTACGCCTCGATCGTCAACCGCCGCGACCGGCTCGGCGACATCCTCGTCAAGCACGAGAAGATCACGCAGGAGCAGCTCGACACCGCGGTGGCGCGCCAGACCCGCGAGCGCGACAAGAAGCTCGGCGAGATCATGGTCGAGCAGGGTGCCATCTCCCAGCCCGAGCTCGAGCGCTACATCCGGGTGCAGATCGAAGAAGCCGTGTACTTCCTGTTCACCTGGACGCAGGGCACGTTCAACTTCGAGGCCGACGTCCGCCCCGAGCGGCAGGACTTCCTCGTGTCGATCAATCCGGAATCGCTGCTGCTCGAAGGCGCGCGCCGGGTGGACGAGTGGAGCCTGATCGAGAAGAAGGTCCCCTCGTTCGACATCATCTTCATCGTCGATCACGAGCGGCTCGACATCAGCGAGGCGACCCTCACCGAGACGCAGCAGCGTATCCTCCCGCTGCTCGACGGCTCGCGCGACGTGAATCAGATCATCGAAGATTCGGGGATGGGGGAGTTCGAGGTCGGCAAGGCGCTGTACGGGCTCATCACGGCGGGCTTCCTGCACCGCGCCGGCCGCACCACCACGGCGGAATCCGGGAAGGCGAGCGACGCGCGCGTGGAGGAGCACCGCAACCTCGGCGTCGCCTTCTACAAGACGGGGATGCTGGATGAGGCGGCGCGCGAGTTCCGGCGGGTCGCCGAGCTGCGCGACGGCGACGCCTACGCCCTGTTCTTCCTCGGTCTCGTGGCGTTGAAGCAGGCGCGCTGGCGCGAAGCGATGGAGTCGCTGCGCCTGGCGGCCGAAAAGGGGGGGAACCGCCCCGCCGTCCTGCACAATCTCGGGTTCGCCTACGAACAGCTCGGCCGGCTGGACGAGGCCGAAGCCGCGTGCGCGGAAGCGGCGTCGCGCGCGCGCACCGATCCCCGCATCTACCTCGGCTGGGGTATCGTCGCGTTGAAGCGCGGCGATCATGCCGCCGCCGGCGGCCGGCTCGATCGCGCGAAGGAGCTGTACGGATCGACCCAGCCGCCCGCGGTGTGGTTCTGGGCCCGGACGCTGGCGGCGGGGCTGGGGAGCGATTTCGAGACGGCCGAGCGCATCGGTTCCACGAGCATCACCGCTTACCCGGCGAACGCCGTGTTGCGCAACAACCTCGCGGTGCTGCGGGAGCTGGGCGGCGATCTGCGCGGCGCCGAGGAGCTGGTGCGGGTGGCGATTCAGGACGAGCCCTCGCAGCCCCAGCTGTCCAAGAACCTGGGCGACCTGGCCTACCGGGCGTCGCGCTATGACGAGGCGTGGTCGGCCTACCGCCGGGCGGTCGAGCTGGCCCCCGATCTGGGCGACGACGTCTACTTCAAGCTGGGCAACATCGCCTACAAGCGGAACGACCGCGACCTCGCGTCGCAGCTCTGGCGGCGCGCGCTCGAGCTGAATCCGAATCACGAACTCGCGAAGACCAACCTGGAGACCCTGAGCACCCTGCAGTGAGCGATTCGCCGGAGGAGCGTGCGTTCCGGGCCTTGACCGACAAGATCACCCGGGCGCGCGGCATCTGCTGCGGGGCCTACAAGGACCGCTGCCTCAAACGGCGGATCGCGGTGCGGATGCGGGCCCGGGGCGTGCACACCTTCACCGACTACAGCCGCGTGCTCGACCTCGACGCGCACGAGTACGACCTGCTGCTCGATGCGCTCACGATCAACGTCACCAAATTCTTCCGCAACGCGGAGACGTGGGCGGCGCTGGCGCCCTATCTCACCGAGCGCTGGCAGGCGCGCCAGGGCGCGCTGGTGGCGTGGTCGGCCGGATGCGCATCGGGCGAGGAGCCGTACACGGTGGCGGTGGCGCTGGCCGAGATCGCGCGCGTCACCCGCACGCTCGACTGGCTGCCGCGCGCCCGGGTGCTCGCGACCGACATCGACCGCGTCAGCCTGGAGCGCGCCCAGGCGGCGCGGTATCCGGCGAGCGCGTTCACGGAGATGCCGGCCGATCTCGCGCACCGCTGGCTCGAGCCGCCGGCGGCCGACGGGAGCCGGGGACCGGTGCCCGCCGCTCGCGAGCGTGTCGTCATCCGGCGCCACGACCTCACCGGCGACCGGGCCCCCGAGAGCGCACTGGACCTCATCGTCTGCCGCAATGTGGTGATCTACTTCGACCGCGCTACCCAGGAACGGCTGTTCCGGACTTTCGCCGAGGCGCTGGGGCCGGGAGGGATCCTGCTGCTCGGCAAGGTCGAGACGCTGCTCGGACCGGCGCGCGAGATGCTCCATCTCGAGAGCGCGCGCGAGCGCATCTACCGGAGGCCGGCGTGAGCGGGTCTCTGTCGCGAGCGGGAGAGCACTTTGTGCGGGTCGCGGAATGGGCGGTGGAGCGCGACGGCGTACTCATCACGCTCGGACTCGGCTCCTGCGTCGCGATCATGCTGCACGATCCGCACGCCCGGGTCGGCGCGATGGCGCACGTGCTGCTGCCGTCACGCAGTCTGGCCCGCGACCAGACCAATCCGGCGAAGTTCCCCGAGACGGCCGTGCCGTTCCTGATCACGCGGCTCATCGCGGCCGGCGCCGACCGCCACCGGCTGGTGGCGAAGCTCGCGGGCGGCGCCAGCATGTTCGCCCAGCTCATGACGCCGGGCACGGTGCAGATGGGCGAGCGCAACATCGCGGCCGCCCGGGCGGCGTTGCGCGACGGCGCGATCCCCGTCATCGGCGAGGCGGTCGGCGGGGAGCGCGGCCGCTCGGTGCACTTCCATACGTCGGATGGCCGCGTCGTGAGCCGCACGGTGGGGGGCGATGAAGTCGTCTTCTGACCGGCGGCCCTCCGTGCTGGTGGTGGACGACAGCGCGCTGATGCGGCGCGTCCTGACCGACGTGCTCGCCGGGGAGAAGGGCGATGGGCCGTTCCGCGTCGTCGGCGCCGCGCGCGACGGCTTCGATGCCCTGCGCAAGGTGCATCAGCTGCAGCCCGACGTGGTGACCATGGACCTGGAGATGCCCGAGCTCGACGGGCTCGGCGCCATCGGGTACATCATGTCGGAAACGCCGCGGCCCATCGTCGTGGTGAGCGCCCACGCCGGCCCGGGGACGGAGGCGGCGATCCGGGCGCTCGAGCTCGGGGCGATGGAAATCGTCGCCAAGCCGGTCGACGCGACGCGGGAGGCGTTCCTCGCCATGGGGCCGCGGCTGATCGCGGCCGTGCACGCGGCGCTCGCGGCGGACGTCTCGCGGCTGTCGGTGCTCGCCCGCCCGCCGGTCCCCGCGCGGCGCGCGCCCGCACTGGAGCTGGGACGGCGGGCAGAGCTCGCTGTAGCCATTGCCGCGTCGACCGGCGGCCCACGCGCGCTGGCCGAAGTGATCCCGCGGCTGCAGGCGGGGCTGCGGGCGGCGGTGCTCGTGGTGCAGCACATGCCGCCGCGCTTCACCCGGAGTCTCGCCGAGCGCCTCTCCAGCATGAGCGTCCTGCGGGTCGTCGAGGCGGACGCGGGGGCGCCGCTCGTCGCGGATACGGCGTACGTTGCCCCGGGCGATTATCATATGCGGGTGGTATCGGCAGAAGACGGTCCGGTCATCGCGCTCGATCAGGGCCCCACGGTGTGGGGCGTGCGTCCCGCGGCGGACCCGCTGTTCCGCTCGGTCGCCCAGCTGTTCGGCCCCCGCGCCGTGGGCGTGGTGCTGACGGGGATGGGGAAGGACGGGGCGGAGGGGCTGCGCGCGATTCACGACGCCGGCGGCATGGGGTTCGCCCAGGACCGCGAATCCGCGGTGATCGCCGGCATGCCGGTGGCGGCGGTGCAGGCGGGGGGCGTGGACGCGGTCGTCCCGCTGGCCCAGATCGCCGAGCGGGTCGGGAGCGAGCTGCTGCGGCGCGGCGGCCGCCTCGGCGTCACATGAGCCTCGGGTTCCTGCTGGTACGCTCCGGGGAGCGCGCCTACGGCTTGCCGCTCGAGCGGGTGGTCGAAGTGGCCGACCTGACCGAGGTGCAGGAAGTGCCGAGCACCGACGCCTCGATGCGCGGCCTGACGCCGCTGCGCGGCCGGCTCGTGCCGCTGGTGCATCTGGGGGCGCTGCTCGGGCTGCGGGCCCCGCCGCCGGAGCGGGGGCGCGCGGCGGTGCTGCTGGAGCTCGGGGGGCGTCTGGTGGCGTTCGAAGTGGACGATGCCGATGAGGTCGTCCGCGTGGCGGCGCTGCCGCTGCCCGACGGCGAATCGCTGCCGTGGGCGGTGGGGGTCGCGCCGCGCGGCGACGGCCTGGTCCCGGTTCTCGATCTCGACGCGCTGGGGGAACGCATCGGATGACGCGGACGATCACCGGCGATGATGTCCAGCTCGTCACCTTCCGGGTGGCGGGCCAGGATTTCGCCTTCAATATCTTCCAGGTGGAGCGGATTCTGCGCTACGAAGCGCCCGCGCGGCTGCCGAAGTCGCCGGACTTCCTCGAGGGCGTGCTGCAATACCAGGGGGGCGCCGTGCCGGTCGTCGACCTGCGCAAGCGACTCGGGGTCGAGGCGCCGCTGAAGGACGAGACCCGCATCATCGTCCTGGACATGGATGGGGGGAGGATCGGCATCGTCGTCGACGCCGTGACGGAAGTGATGCAGATCGGGGCGGGCGACGTGGCCACGCCGCCGCCGATCGTGCAGGGGCTTTCCGCCGACTACATCACCGGGCTCGTGGGACGCGACACACGCACCATCATCGTGCTCAACACCGGCAAGCTGCTCGCCTCCAAGGAGAAGCTGGAGCTGCAGACGGCGCTCGCGGGGAGCCGCTGATGTCCGAGTCGCCGATCGTCGCGCTCCGGTCCGAATACGATGCCATCGCGTCGCGGCTCGATGCTGCGACCAGCCAAGTCGGACGGGAGGCAGTGAAGCGGGAGATCATCGCCTTCTTCAAGCACGTGGACGGCCTGCTGGCCGAGACGACGCAGCTCAAGGAAGACATCCGGGTCCTGGTCGACAAGTTCAAGCAGATGCAGGCGGCGTCCTCCGCCGAGGCGGCGGCGCCCGATTTCACGGGGGTGCGGCCCGCGGTCAAGGCCGACCACATCGGCGCTTCCACCTACATCGAGAAGGGCTGGAGCCTGATCGCCCTGGGCGATCACGATGGGGCGATCCAGGCGCTGCAGAAGGCGCTGCAACTCTCGCCCGGCGAGACACAGGCGGAATCGTTGCTCGGCTGGGCCCAGATGCTCCACGGCGACTACGACGACGCGCTCTCCACGTTCCAGAAGGTCCTGATGAAGGAGCCGGCGAACTCGCTGGCCCGCATCAACGTCGGCTACATCTGCCTCAAGAAACGCATCTTCGGCGAGGCGATCGAGCATCTCTCCAAGGCGATCCGCCTCGACAACGACAAGAAGGCGACGCTCTACGCCCATTTCTATCTCGGTCTCGTCTATCTGAGCCGGGAGATGTACGAGGATGCCCAGACGTTTTTCCAAAAGACCCTGAAGCTCGGTCCCAATCTGATCGAGGCGTACTACGAGCTGGGGCGGGCGCAGTGGTACGCGGGGAATCGGGACGAGGCGAAGCGCAGCTGGGACGACGGGTTCAAGGCCAACAAGTTCAATCCGTGGGGCCGCAAGTGTCAGGAGACGCTGGAGCAGGTTGCAGCGGGGCAGGAGCCACCACGTCCCTGAGCGGGTGCGTCGGGTAACTGCTTGACGGTCCATGGATTACGGGGTAGAATGCGGGCCTTATGCCCGACCCGAGCATCGCGCGTTCGCGCCTGCGCTACGGCCCGCGGAATTACGCCCTCCTGGGGGCCGCGTGCGTGTGTGTGATCGCGGGGTACTGGCTGCTCGCCCGTGGTTCGACCACCGCGGCACCGATCCTGCTCGTGCTCGGCTACTGTGTGTTCTTTCCGGCCGGACTGGCCCTCTAAGACTCGCGTGGACGGGCGAATAGCTCAGCGGTTCAGAGCGCCTGCCTTACACGCAGGATGTCGGGGGTTCGAATCCCTCTTCGCCCACTGGGGTATCGACTGCAACGGAGGTCTGACCGCGTGAGAGTGCTTCGCGTACTCGCCGTCCTCACGTTCGGCGCGGCCGTGGCCGCGCAGGCGCAGCTGGCCATCACCCAGCCGACGGAGAAGCTGCTGCTGCTTCCCCTGTCGGTGATAACGCCGTCCGATTCGGCGGCCAGCATCGCCACGATGGACGTCGCCCGGGCGCGCCTGGTTCAACTGGCGCGCTATAAGGCGACGGTGATTCCCAAGCCGAAGATCTGCGATGCCCTCACGCAGTCCGGGTTCCCCTGCGACGGCCTGATGACCGATGTGCAGGCGGGGCAGTTGGCGCGCGCCTTGAGCATCAACAACTACAACACCGGCGTACTGCAGCGGGCGGGCGGCCAGCTCGTCGCCAGGATGCGGATCATCTCCGGCGGGTCGGGGTTCTCGACATCGTTCACGCTCAGCGGCCCCACGCCCGAGGTGCTGGGCGAGGCGATCGCCGGGCGTCTCCTCTCGATCATCCGCGCGGCCGAATACGCGCGCAACTGCACCGAGCAGCGCAGCCGCAACGCGCTCGACCGGGCGGCGGCGGAGGCGCGGAAGGCGTTCGCGATCGAGCCCGACCTCGCGTCGGCCAATCTGTGCATCGCGACCATCATCGAGGTGCAGCACGGTCCCGTCGACAGCATGATCGCGGCGGCGCGTCGGGCGCTGCGGGGTGACTCGAGCAACACCACCGCGTGGAGCACGATCGCGAGCAAGCTCCTGGTGAAGGGTGACACCGCGGGAGCCATTGATGCCTTCCGCTCGATGCTGGGCTTCAACCCGTCCGACAAGAACCTGCGGGTGGCCCTCGCGCAGCAGATGCTGCAGCACAAGCAGTACGCGGACGCCGAGGCGTTGTTGAGCGAAGGACTCAAGCTTGCACCGGGGGACCAGCAGCTTGGCGACTTGCACAAGCGCGCGTGCATCGAGGGAGGACTCTACACCTGCACGCTGGGCATCCTGAGGGAAGAGGCTGCCGCCGATTCGACCAAGTTGTCGGACACGACGACGCTGAAGCTCGCCCTCGCCAACGCCCAGGCGGCCTCGGACACGCAGGCGATGCTCTGGTGGGCCCGCGCGGCGGTCGCCCACCATCCGACGTCCGCGGCGTTCCTGAAACAGCTGGGCGGCGCGCTCCAGATGGCCGGGCAGGTGGACTCGGCGGTCTTCTATTATCAGAAAGCGTTGGCCCTGAACCCGGGCGATGTGCCGACGGGCATCCTGATCGCCAAGACGATGGTCGACGCCGCCATTTGGGATACGGCGGCCGCGGGCCCGTGCCAGCGGCGTAACGACACGACGTGCCTGCGCCAGCTGCGCACCCCGTTCATCGCGAAGGTCGATCCGGCGCGCCAGTATCTCGCGCCCGGCTATGCGGCAGCGGACAGCGGCCTGCGACTCGCCGCGGCCGTGACGGGTCTCTCGGGCGGATCGAAGCTCGCCCAGGCCGGCGCCTATGACGCGGCGTACGTGTGGCTCGATCAGCTGCTCACGCAGATCCCGCCCCGATCGCCGGCGGATACCGTTGGACCGCGGCATGCGATCCGGCGGCAGGCGAGTTTCTGGTTCGGTCTCTCCTCGGCGCTTTCGCTCGGGGGGCCCTACGGCATCATGGTCAAGAACAAGAGCTGCGACGATGCGAAGTCGATCAACGATCGTATTCAACGCAGCATTCAGGCGATGGATCTGGGCGGATCGATCGCGCCCAGCGTGGGGATCCAGATGCGCAGCATCCTGTCGCAATACGCCAACCAGATGCCGAAGGTGAAGCAGGCATTCAAGTGCCGGAATTTCTGACGCATTGAATTGACCAGCAGGCGCCGGTATATTGCGAGCTTCCGTCATCGGGGGCTGTAGCTCAGCTGGTTAGAGTGCCGGTCTGTCACACCGGAGGTCGCGGGTTCGATCCCCGTCAGCCCCGCCTGAACCCGCGTCGCGGGACGAAGTGTCCGGCTCCGCCTGCCCGCTCAGGCGGGGCCGTCCTTTTTTCGGGCGCGGGGACCATGACCGAAACCGCTCCGTTCCTGCATCACCCCGTGCTGGCCGGCGCCGTGCGCGACTGGGCGGCGGGCGCCGCGCGCGCCGTCGATGCGACGGCCGGCGGCGGCGGCCACGCCGCGCTGCTGCGCGCCGCGGGGGCGGAGCTGCTCGCAATCGACCGCGACCCCGCCGCGCTCGCGGCGGCCCGGGCCCGCCTCGGCGACGACGGCATCACCTACCTCCTCGCGTCCTTCGGCTCGCCGGAAACGGCGGCGGCGGTGGCCGCCTTCCGGCCCGAGCGCATCCTCCTCGACCTGGGCGTGTCGTCGCCCCAGCTCGATGACGCCGCGCGCGGATTCACCTTCCGGCCGGGCGCCCCGCTCGACATGCGTATGACGCCCGGCCAGGGGGCGAGCGCCGCCGATGTCCTCAATAGCGCCTCGCCCGACCGGCTGGCGGCAGCGTTCGCCGATGGCGCCGACGAGCCGCGCGCCCGGGCGCTGGCGCGCGCCATCGTGCGCCGCCGGCTGCGGGCGCCGTTCCGGACCAGCGACGACCTCGTCAACGCGATTCGCGAGGTGCTGGGGCCGCGCGCCGGGCCGCCGGACTTCGCCCGGCTGTTCCAGGCCGTGCGGATCGCCGTCAACGACGAGCGCGGGGAGCTGGAGCGCGCCCTGCCGCTGTTCCGGGACGCGCTCATCCCCGGCGGCCGGCTGGGCGTGATCACGTACCACTCGGGTGAGGACCGCATCGTCAAACAGGCGTTCCGCGACTGGGCGCGCGACTGTATTTGCCCGCCGCGCCAGCCGGTCTGCACGTGCCGCGGTCGGTCGCTGGGCGTCGTGCTCACGAAGAAGCCGTTGACCGCCGGTCCGGACGAGGTCGCGGAGAACCCGCGCGCCCGCTCGGCGCACTTCCGGGTGTTCCAGACGGCGGAGGCCTCGCGTGAAGCTTAGGGGTCGCCACCTGTTCTTCCTGTGGCTGTTCGCGGCGTGCGCCGCGCTATGGCTCGTGATCTGGCGCCAGACCGACAGCTTCCGACTGGCCCGCGCCCTGACCGAGACCAGGAGCCAGCGCGCCATCCTCCAGGGCCGTGCCGGCGATCTGCAGCGCCGCATCCGCGCGGCGACCAGTCGCGACCAGCTGATCCCGCGTGCCGCCGCCCGGCTCGGGCTGCGTGAAGCGAAGGACTCGGAGATCTTCCGCATCACCGTCCCGCCGCCCGCGCCGCCGCCGTGAGCTGTGGCTAAACCCGCGGTTCGCCTGCAGGCGCTGGAGGTCGCTCTGCTCGTCGGTCTCGGCGCCGTCGTGCTGCGCGCCGCGCAGGTGCAGATCCTCCAGGGGGGCCGCTACTCGGAGGAAGCACGGGCGCAGCGCACCGTGCGCCTCACACTCGAGGCGCGGCGCGGCGGCCTGTACGACCGCGACGGCACCGCCATCGCGCTGACCCAGGAGAGCTACCATGTGGGCGTCGCGCCGAACGAGCTGCGCGACCCGCTGCGCGACGCGGCGGCGATCGCCGCCGCGCTGCACGTGCCAGCCCAGGAGGTGCGCGCGGCGCTGCGGAAGCGGTATGCGTATTTCGGGGGGCCGTTCAGCGCGCTCGAGGTCCAGCGCATCCGCGCCTTGCGGGGCGTGCACCTGGATGCGGTGCTGAAGCGTTTCTATCCCTCTCCGACCTTCGCCGGCGCGGTCGTGGGCCGGGTAGGCACGGACGGTGGGACCTCCGGGCTGGAGCACGCGTTCGACAGTCTCCTCACGGGCCGGGCGGGGGCCGCCGTCGCGCTCAAGGACCGGGCCGGGCGCGAGTACGAATCGCCGTCGCGGCTGATCGCCGCGCCGGTCGCCGGCGCGGACGTCATCCTGACGCTCGATGCGGAGCTGCAGGAAATCGCCCAACGCGCGCTGGGGGAAGCGGTGCGCGAAACGGACGCTGCCGGCGGCGATGTGGTGATTCTCGATCCGAAGACGGGGGAGCTGCTGGCGGTCGCGTCCCAGCGGCGCGACGGCAGCACACCCCCCAGCGCGTTCACCGAGACCTACGAGCCCGGCTCGATCGCCAAGATCTTCGCCGCCGCGGCGCTGCTCGCGCACCAGCGCGTGCGGGACAGCGACCGCGTTTCGGGCGAGGGGGGGCACTACAAGCTGCCCGGCCGCCCGGTGCTCAACGATGATCACCCGCTGCCGTCGCTCACGCTGAGCGACGCGATCGCCGTCTCCAGCAACATCGCGATGGCGAAGTTCGCCCAGCGCCTGACGCCGCAGGAGGAATTCTCCGTCCTGCGCGACTTCGGTCTCGGCACGCCGACGGGGATCGAGTTTCCTACCGAATCGCCGGGACGGCTGCGCCTTCCGGCGGAATGGTCGGGCACCAGCCAGGTGAGCCTCGCCATCGGCTACGAGGTGGCGGTAACGCCGCTGCAGATCGCCGTGGCCTACGGCGCCATCGCCAATGACGGCATCCTCCTCGCGCCGACGCTGGTGCGCGAGATCCGCGGTCCCGCGGGAGACGTGCTGTACCGTCACCGTCCGGAGCCGGTACGCCGGGTCGTGTCGGCAGGGATCGCCCGGAAGCTGCGCGACTTGCTCCAGGGCGTCGTGCGGCGCGGGACCGGCACCGGCGCCACGATCGCCCACTTCGAGCTGGCGGCGAAGACCGGAACCGCCCGCCGCGTGGTGCACGGCAAGTACGTCCCGGACGAGTACATCGCCTCGTTTGCCGCGCTGTTCCCGGCCGACTCGCCCCAGGTCGTGGTCGTCGTGAAGATCGACGACCCCGATCCCCGCAAGAAGGGGTATTTTTCGGCGCAGACCGCCGCGCCCGTCACCCGGTCCCTCATCGAGCAGGCGCTGGCCTCGCGGACCGTCACCCTGAATCAGGCACGGCTCGCGACTGTGCCCGCGGCCGCGACGCCGCCTCCGCTCGAGGACGAGGACGGCCTCGTGCCCTACGTCGTGCCATGGCCGTTCCATCCCGACACCGCCGCGGGCCGCGGCGATCGGGTCGTCCCCGATGTCGAGGGGCGCCCGTTGCGCGAGGCGGTGCGCGCGCTGCACCGCCGCGGGTTCCGCGTCGTGCTGCGCGGCTGGGGCAACGCGGAGCATACCTGGCCGGCTGCGGGTACGTCGGCGCGGGCGGGGTCCGTCGTGACGTTGTTCGCGGAGCCTCGTCCGTGACGACCCTGGCGGACATCGTGGCCGGGCTGCGCGGCGCCGGGCTGCTCGCGGCCGAGCCCGCCGAGGCCCAGGGTCTGCCCGACATCACGGGACTCACCGCGGACACTCGCCGCCTCACGCGCGGGATGCTGTTCTGCGCCGTGCGCGGCGCCGTGGAGGACGGTCACCGCTACGTGGCGGCCGCGGCGGGTGCCGGAGCGGCGGCGGCGCTGGTGGAGAGCCCGGTGGACGCGGCGCTGCCGCAGATCGTGGTGAAGGACGGCCGGCGCGCCGCCGCCCTCGCCGCGGAGACGTGGTACGGGAAGCCGGCGGCGCGGCTCGATCTCGTCGGCGTCACCGGCACGAACGGCAAGACGACCACCGTGACGTTGCTGCGTCACGTGCTGGGCGCGCTCGAGCCCATGGGCTCGATCGGCACGCTGGGCGCGTTCGCGCCGGACGGCTCGCCCGTCGCGAGCGAAGCCGGCAACCTCACGACGCCGGGACCGATCGATCTCCAGGCGACCCTCGCCGCGCTGGTGTCGCACGGCGCCCGGGGCGCCGCGATGGAAGTGTCCTCGCACAGCCTCGACCAGGGCCGGGTGGACGGTCTCGTGTTCCGCGCCGGGGTATTCACCAACCTGACCCGTGACCACCTCGACTATCATCGTACGTTCGACGATTACTTCCGAGCCAAGGCGCGGCTCGCCGATCACATCGCGCCCACCGGGCTCGAGGTCGTGAATGCCGATGACTCCGCCTGGCAGAAGCTGCGCCGAGCCCATCGGCGCATCACGTTCGGCGAGCACGGTGGAGAAGTCACCGCGCGCCAGGTCGCGAGCGACGGCCGAGGATCGCGGTTCGAGCTGGTCACACCGCTCGGCTCCGCCCCGGTGCGGCTCCCGCTGCTCGGCCGCTTCAACGTCGTCAACGCCCTGGGCGTGGCCGCCGTGGGGTGGGGGATGGGCCTCCCGGTCGAGACGATCGCCGAGCGGCTCACGGCGGCGCCGCAGGTGCCCGGGCGCATGGAGCGCATCGCCTCGAAGCCGTGTACGGTGCTGCGCGACTACGCGCACACGCCGGACGCCCTGGAGCGGGCGCTCGAAGCGCTGCGACCGGTCACCACCGGATGTCTGATCGTCGTGTTCGGCGCCGGCGGCGACCGCGACCGGGGGAAGCGGGCACCGATGGGCGAGATCGCCGTGCGTCTCGCCGACGTCGCCGTGGCGACTTCCGACAACCCCCGCACGGAGGATCCGGAGCGGATCCTGGATGAAGTAGAAGCGGGGATGAGCGCGAAACCGCACCATCGCGTGGCCGACCGCCGCCAGGCGCTCGCGCTCGCCCTCTCGCTGGCGCGCGAAGGAGCCGGCGACACCATTCTCCTGGCCGGCAAGGGACACGAGACGTATCAGGTGATCGGCAAGGACAAACAGCCGTTCGATGAAGGAGCGATCATCCGCGAGCTGGGCGCCTCGTGACCTTCTGGACCAGCGCGCGAGTCGCGGACGCCCTCGGGACGACTTCGCCCGTGGCCGCCGCGTTTCCCCAGGTCTCCACCGACACGCGGGCGCTCGTCCCCGGTGATCTGTTCGTCGCGCTGAAGGGGGAGCGGTTCGACGCCCACGATTTCCTGGCCGACGCCCGCGCGCGCGGGGCCGCCGCCGCGGTGGTGCGGCGCGGGACGGCTCCCGTGCCGGGACTGCCGTTCTTCGTGGTGGACGATCCGCTCGCGGCCCTCGGGGCGCTCGCGCGCACTCGCCGGCGCGCGCTCCCGGCGGGGAGCCCGGTCATCGCGATCACCGGGTCGAGCGGCAAGACGACCACCAAGGAGCTGATCCGGGCGGCCCTCGCGGCGCGTTTCCGGGTGCACGCCACCGCCGCCAACCTCAACAACGAGATCGGCGTTCCGCTCACGATCCTGGGCGCCCCAGAGGATGTCGAGGCGCTCGTCGTCGAAGCAGGCGCCAGCGTCCCAGGAGAGATCGGGCGCCTGCGCGCCATCATCGAGCCGACGATCGCCGTGATCACCAACGTCGGCTACGCACATGTGGAGGGGTTCGGCTCGCTCGCCGGCGTGTTGCGGGAGAAGCTGTCGCTGCTCGACGGCGTGCTCGTGGCCGTCGTGGGGCTCGAGCCGCCCGAGCTGGCGCAGGAAGCGCGGCGCCGCACGCGGACCATCGTGGCGGGCACGGCTCCGCCGGCCGACGTGCAGGCCGAGGCGGTCGCGTTGGACGAGGACGGCCGTTGCGTGCTGCGGTGGCTCGGCCGGGAGGTCAAGCTGCCGCTCTTCGGGCTGCACCAGGCGGACAACGCGATGCTCGCGCTGGCGGTAGCACAGGAGGCCGGGGTCGATCCGGCCGCGGCTCTGTCCGCCCTTGCCGCAGCTTCCGTTCCCGGGGGGCGAGGGCGCGTCGTGCACCAGGGGGAGCTCACGATCATCGACGACACCTACAACGCGAACCCGGGCTCGCTGGCCCGCGCGGTGGAATCGGCGGCTTGGCTCGCGCGGGAGCGGGGGCGGCCGCTGGCGGTGGTGGTCGGCACGATGTTGGAGCTCGGGCCGGAAAGTGCCAGATTGCACGCGGCTGCGGCGGCCGACATCGTGCGGCGCGAGCCGGCGCTGGTGGCCGCCGTGGGGGATTTCGCCCCGGCCTTCGCGCCCTACCGCGCGCGATTCGGGGAACGGCTGCTCGTCGCCGCGGATGCCGAGGCGCTGGGTCCGGCGCTCAAGGCCGCGCTGCACGGGAATGAAGTGGTCCTGCTCAAGGCGTCGCGCGGCGTCGCCCTGGAGCGGGTGCTGCGCCATCTCAGCTAGGAGACACCGGCCACCGTGCTCTATCATCTGCTGGCGCCGCTCGGCAAGCACTACATCATCTTCAACCTGTTCAACTACATCACCTTTCGGACCGCCGGGGCCACCATGATGGCGCTGATCCTCGCCTTCGCGGTGGGTCCGTGGATCATCGGCCGGTTGCGGCAGCGCGGCGTGGGTCAGGTGATTCGCGCCGAAGGGCCGGCGCACCAGGAGAAGCGCGGCACGCCCACCATGGGCGGCATCATCATCATTCTGGCAACGGTGATCCCGACTCTCCTGTGGGCCCGGCTCGACACGCGGTACGTCCTGGTCGCCGTGGCCGCCACGCTGTGGATGGGCGTGATCGGGTTCCTGGACGACTACCTGAAGATCGTCCGCGGCAAGTCGCAGGGACTCGTGGCCAAGTGGAAGCTGGTGGGGCAGGTGACCTTCGGCCTCGCGCTCGGCGTGTTCCTGGTGCTGTGGCCGTTCGTGCCCGCCATGGCGACGTCCACGCAGCTGCCGGTGTTCAAGTACATCTTCCTGGCGCTGCCGGTGCCGTTCTACATCGCGTTCGTCACTTTCGTCGTGACCGCGAGCTCGAACGCCGTGAACCTCACCGACGGGCTGGACGGGCTCGCCACCGGACTCACGGCGATCGTCGCGGGCACGTTCGCCGTGTTCGCATACCTCTTCGGCCGCTTCGACGCCTCGCGCTATCTCGGCGTGATGCACCTCGCCGGCTCGGGCGAGCTCGCCGTGTTCTGCGGCGCCCTGATGGGGGCGGCGCTGGGATTTCTCTGGTTCAACGCGTACCCGGCCCAGGTGTTCATGGGGGACACCGGAGCGCTGGCCATCGGCGGCGCGCTCGGCACCGTGTCGATTCTGCTCAAAGCCGAATTCCTGCTGCTCATCGCCGGCGGCATGTTCGCCCTCGAGACGCTGTCAGTCATCATCCAGGTCAACGTGTACCGCTGGCAGAAGCGCCGCCGGGGCAAGGAATACGCCGACGGGCACCGGGTCTTCCGCATGGCGCCGCTGCATCACCATTTCGAGAAGTGCGGCTGGTCGGAGCCACAGGTGGTGATGCGGTTCTACATCCTCGGCTTCCTGTGCTCGATGCTGGCGCTCGCGACGCTCAAGGTCCGATGATCCTGCCGGACGCCTGGCGTGCCCCCTCCGGCTTCGTGGCGGTGATCGGCCTCGGGAAGAGCGGCACGGCGGCGACGCGACTCCTGCTGCGAGAGGGGGTGCGCGTCTACGCGAGTGACGCGAACCCCGCGCCATACGCGGGGGCGGCGGCCGAAGCGTTGCGATCCCTGAACGGGGTCGAAGTGGAGCTGGGCCGGCACGATCTGGCGAAGATCCGCTCCGCGGCCGCGGTGGTCGTCTCGCCCGGCGTTCCCCCCGATGCCGCACCGCTCGCCGCAGCGCGAGCGGCCGGCGTGCCGGTCATCGCGGAGCTCGATCTGGGCTTCCGCGCGCTGCACGGGGTGCGCTGCATCGCCGTCACGGGGACGAACGGCAAGACGACGACCACGGCGTTGATCGCCCACCTGCTCGGTCACGCTGGGCTGCGCGCCCAGGCCGCGGGGAACATCGGGCTGCCGCTGTCCGACGTGGCGCTCGTTCCCGATCCGCCGCAGTGGATCGTGGTGGAGGTGTCGTCGTTCCAGCTGCACGACAGCCCCCGATTCGCGCCGGAGATCGGTGTCCTGACGAACCTCGCGCCCGATCACCTCGACCGCTACCCCGATGTCGCCGCCTACTATGGCGACAAGCAGCTGCTGTTTCGCAACGCGACCGATGCGAGCGTGTGGGTGATCAACGGCGACGACCCACAGGCGTTGGAGCTCGCGGCGGGAGCCCGTGGGCGGCAGCTGCGCTTCTCGCTGCGTGGACCGAGCGACGGCTGGTACGATGCAACGGAACGGTCCTTGCGTCTGGGGGGCGGTGAGCTGATGCACCGCGAGGCGCTGCCGCTGCTGGGCCTGCACAACGTGGCCAACGCGCTGGCGGCGGCCCTCGCGGTGCAGGAAACCGGCATCGGCCCGGCGGCGATCGCCGAAGGGCTGCGCACGTTTCAGCCGTTGCCCCACCGGCTCGAGCCGGTGGCGGAGGTGAACGGTGTCCGCTGGATCAACGATTCCAAGGCGACCAACATCGCCTCGACCGTGGTGGCGATCGAGGCGATGGACCGGCCGTTCGTGCTCCTGCTCGGCGGGCGGCACAAAGGCGAGCCGTACACGCGTCTCGTGCCGCTGCTGCGGGAGCGGTGCCGGTTGGTGGTGGCCTACGGGGAAGCGGGTCCGGTGGTGGAGCGGGATCTCGCCGGCCAGGTCCCGCTCGAGCGCGGCGGCGATTTCCCCGATGTCGTCGCCCGCGCCCGGCGCGCCGCCCGGCCCGGGGACGCCGTGTTGTTGTCGCCGGCCTGCTCGAGCTACGACATGTTCGCCAACTACGAGGAGCGCGGCGCCACGTTCCGGCGGCTCGCGACCGCCGCATGACCGAACGGCGCTGGGAAACCCGGCTCCTCGCGGTCGTCGCGATGGGACTCTCGATGGTCGGGATCATCGCCGTCTATGGCGCCTCCAGCCTCGTCACGACGCGCGGCGGCGGCGTCGTCGGGTCGAGCTTCGCCTTGAACCAGGCGGTGGGGCTGCTGGTCGGCGGGTTGATGGCGACGATCGTCGCCCGGATGGACTACCACCTGTGGGAGCGCTGGGCGTGGCCGATCCTGGGCGTCGTGGCCCTGTTGTTGCTCATCCCGTTGTTGCCCTTCACGCACGCCATCGCGCCGATGCGCAACGGGGCGCGCCGGTGGGTGGAGATCGCCGGTCTCTCCATGCAGCCCTCCGAGCTGGCCAAGATCGCC